>Ga0208360_1000058_pt1 | contig 41656 bp, 35 predicted proteins | sample LakMenE27Jul10ns_FD_150739 | JGI IMG/M metagenome (GOLD analysis project Ga0208360, IMG submission 150739) | Freshwater microbial communities from Lake Mendota, WI - 27JUL2010 deep hole epilimnion ns (SPAdes) | ecosystem: Environmental > Aquatic > Freshwater > Lake > Epilimnion/Euphotic zone ...
GGATGGTAGTTTCTCTTCTGATACACTACCAATCAAGGCATCACAGTTAAGACGAATCACCAGTACATCTGATACCAGTCCGATTGTACCTGATGCGACTGAGAATGCGAATGTAACCACATCTAATAATTGGAAGACTTCACAGTTTCGTAATACCATCAAGTATTATTTCATCACACAGTCTGGTACTGATGATAATACGGCATCGCCATCATCACCTGGATTCAACATTGGAACACAGACCTGGAATTCCAATTTAAACAAAAACGTTCGGAAGTATATGTATCTCAACGGTACGATGGGATCCTCCAATGTATCACAGTATGCTGCCTATCTTCAAGCCGAGACTTATAACTTAGAGGTGAATGTATCAGGTGGAATCTATGGTGCTGGTGGATCCAATGGTACATCAGGTAATATCAGTGGTGGTAATGGTGGACCTGCTTTATATGTACAGTCCACAGGATCTGCGGTAACTGTTAATGTTCAATCCACCTCAAACATTTATGGTGGTGGTGGAGGAGGAGAGAAAGGAAGAACAGGTAATACAGGAGCAACTGGTACTTGTTACAATTATGAAACTTATAACACGGGATTAAACTGTAATGGATGTCCTGGATGTGGTGGAGATGAACGAATTGATTGTTTTGATCAAGGAGGATGTAATTGTGGTAAGGGAGGATGTAGAGATAATAATAAGAGGTCAACCTGTCGTAGAACCATACCTTTCTCTGTACCAGGAGCACCAGGAGGAGAAGGTGGTAATGGTGGATTAGGTCAAGGATACAATCAAACCAGAACTGATGGAGCAACAGGAACAGTAGGAACCACAGGTGGATGTCAAACTTATGGTGGAGATGGTGATACTGGAGAAACTGGTGGTAATGGAGGAGACTGGGGTTCATCAGGTGCTAATACCGAAAACACAGGAGCAGGAGGATCAGCAGCAAGAGCAATTACAGGATCAAATTATAGCGTGACAGGAACGATAAATTCTGCTACAATTAAGGGAGCATATCAACCATAACAAATGACTCAAGATTATCCATCATTACCAGAGCAAGGAAAGAACCTTGCTAAGTTTACATTTGAAGTTGTCAAGCAGGCATTCTCATCTAATGCTTTATTTGTATCCCCAGAGGTTAAACAACAACGATTAGACATCTGTAAGCAATGTGAGTTTTATGATTTCTCACAAGTCAGGTGTAAGCATTGTGGTTGCTTCTTAGATCAAAAAGCATCATTCGCATTAGACTCTTGTCCGATTGATAAGTGGACAGTATCTGATAGTGATTGGATCAATGGTGAGTTTGATAAGGTTGTGAATAAGGTACAGAATCCACCGTCTGAGAATGATGGTCCTAGGTTTCCTATGAACCCAGAAGTAGGACAGGTTTATGGTTGGAAAGATCGTAAGTGGCAATGGAATGGAGAGATGTGGGATTTTATACCAGAAGGTTGAGAATGGTATAATTTGATACAATAAAAGGTTAAATTTAATTAAAAAATATAATAAAAAACATTAATGTATTTTTTATTTAATTCTCAATAAGTTAATAATAATTGAGAATCAATTGAGAATATAGTTGAGAATAGGTAGTCTTATAAGTCTTCTAAATGCTTATAAAAGACCGATCATAAAGCATCATAAAGTCTTCTAAATGCCTCTGAGACTTGTGACCTTTGCCAGCGTATCATAAGACGCGCAGTTTGTCAAGTCCCACGCCCGCAAAAATCCCCAAACCCACATAAATCTAGACGAGAATACATATATACTCTTATGTGAATCTCGTCTAGAAGCCTTCTTGACATCTGGACGAGATATCTGCTATAATCATAAAGCATCATACAGATCTCGACGAGCTATGTACGACGACTACGATCTCGACTACACATACGCAACAGACTATTCATATGATCTAGAGGAGTATTATGCACAAGATCTAGATGAAGATTACGCACGAGATGGGCAAGATTATGAATCACTTGCGTATCGTCACTATGCATGATATAGTATAGTAAACATCGCACGAGAATCACATGTCTGCCACACACGCAAAGCGCATGGTACGTGTTACATTAGATCTCATGTGTTATGATGATCTAGAACTAGATGATGTTCCCTGGAGAGAACTGCTACACCTAGAAGATGATGAAGATGTACACATTAGCATCAAAGACTACAGCGATGTCTTCTAGTGTGACAGTCTGACAATTGGATCTATTCTCAATAATATTATGCTTATTGAGAATGCCAGCTGATCTTGTGCCAATTGAGAGAGTGGCACAAGGGGGGTTGTGTTCTGCCACGTGGTGGGATATTGTACCTTCGTTGTCGCAATTGATTCAAATGTGTGGTCCCGCTTTTGAATATACTCGGGAAGATTTCCTGAATGATGCTTCCCAGGAAGAATGGGATGAATGGGAACAGAAAGCAGCAGAACTTGAGTTGCCTTTAGATTACTATCTTGCGGAGTTTGTATAAGAATTCTTGTGCCAGTTGCGAAAGTGTCACAAGGGGGGTTGCGAAATCCCCCGATCCGTTCTACATTACATTTGTTCCTGAGAGATTTCAATGTTTGATGAACTCTGGTCTGAGATTCAAGATGCTCCTGGTGAGATTTTTGACCTCGACATTCCCGAACTTCGTGATACTGAGAAGTTCGACATGAATGAGTACCTGAACGCTTCCTACGATTACTGATAACAATGCCTGAAGTTCTTGAACTAAACCAAGCAGAGATTCGTGCTCTGTTGGATCTCATTGAGTTTCATGATGATTGGGATGAATGTAGTGAACAACTTGGCGTAGATGTTGCTGCTCTTTATGATAAAGTTTCCGCATTGGTGACCTACTGAAAATGAACCGTTCTGAACTTCAAGATCAACTGGTCCAGCAGATGATTGATGACATGGACCTCAAGACAATGACCTGCCTCTGTTATGATTATCTGATGGAGGGTTATGATAAGTATTCTGACGAAGAATTGCTTACTGAATGTGAAGAATACTATCCCGACCTGCTGGAGAGTGTGACGGTTGAGTAAGTGGCACAAGGGGGGTTGCGATGCCCCCCAATCCATGTAATACTAACAGTATGAAAAACACCCACCTTGAGCACCCCGAAGATTCTATCCTGACGGGTGACCTTACTGTTCTGGATTGGTTTACTGCCCGTGGCAATCTGAGTGTAAAGATTGACGGGGCACCTGCTATTGTTTGGGGTATCAATCCTGCCAACGGTGAATTCTTCGTTGGCACCAAAGCAGTCTTTAACAAAGTAAAGATTCGGATCGCACATTCGCATGATGAGATCAATCAATTCTATCAAGGCGAAGTTGCAAACATTCTTCACGCTTGTTTTGATTGGTTGCCTCATTCAGACGGTATCTTTCAAGGTGATTTTATTGGTTTCGGTGGCGACACTGAGTATACTCCTAACACGATCACTTATCAGTTCCCTGAGGTAGTTTATGAGAAGATCATTGTTGCTCCTCATACTTACTACATTGCCGACAAAGATCTTCGTGATGCTGTAGCGTATCCGATGAAGTTTATCATCACCGATACTCCCTATGTGAAATTTGTGAAACCTGAAGCATACATTCAGCATGGGCAAGAATCGTTTGCTGATGTTGCTGAGGTGTGTGACTTTGCCCGTCAAATGTCTACTGCCTGTGAGTTTGTAACTGATAAGGAAGCGGCAAAGATCAAACAACAGATCAACGCCTGCATTCGTGCTGGTGAAGAAGTCAACCCTGAGAACTTTGATTGTGATGCTAACCTGCTGCGTCTGTGGGCATTGGTGAAGTCAATCAAAGATGATTGTTTGTTCCTCTGCCGCAATCAAGGTCCTGCAGCATACCTCTACGGCAACAGAATTGATGCTGAGGGTTATGTGATGACCAATGAGTTTGGTACATTCAAGTTGGTGAATCGTGAGGTCTTTTCTAATGCTAACTTCAACAACCAACGGTTTCAGTGTGCCAGTTGAGAAGGTGGCACACACCCCCTAGACAAGGTTCCCATTTCGTTCTATTCTACCAAAGTAATCAACGCAAGGGTTTGCGAGATGACTCTCAATCAATTCTTTCTTGACTGTCTGGATCTGAAGTATTTCGGTAACAGTCAGGACAATTCAGTTCATGAGCACGAAGTCGCTAAGTTGCTTGTGAAGCATGGTCTGAAGTATGAATATCAACCGAATGGTATTCAGAACTCTCCTGACTTCCGTGTGCACCACAACGGCAAAACTTACGACATTGAGTGTAAGTCCAGCAAGCAGGCATATCCTACCTACAATGGCGGATTGCCGAAGGAAGGTGTTATCTACGTGTTCAGCAGCAAAAAGTATAACGAAACCACGGTGTTCTTTGCTGATGATGTGGTGAGCAAAGAAAAGCGCGATCTGTATAACAAACTCATCGCTGAGTTGAATGTTACTCTGAAGCAGTATCAGGCACTCAATGAGTGGAAGGAAGATGAGCGTGGGTTTGACTTCTACATTCGCAACATGTTCACTCAATCGGGTGGCAAAGATAAGACGGATTATTTCACTCATTCCCGTCGCGGTTACTGTGAAGATCGTGTCGTAAACTACGCCTTCTGATGTTCACAAACAAATGGATTATTGCGGTTGTTTTGGTAACAGTATTCTGGCAGCCGCTCCAACCGATCCGCCATATGACAGCTGATGCACTGGCACTTGCTGCCTCCTGGATCCGCGACTGACCCTGTAGAATTACTGCATACCAAACGACCCCAACCCATGCGGAAGATCGAACGCCTGATGAACGCTGCAATCAAAGCAAGCGAAGATTTCAAACTTGATAACACTGAGGTGATCGCATGTTCTAATGTTTCTGATGTCTACCTGCACGGTCATTTGATTGCCCGAATTGGTGAAACCTGGATTGAATTGTTTGATGGTGGATATCAAACCAAAACCACAAAGTCCCGCCTGAATGCTATTCTGAAAGAATTCGGAATCACTGGTGAATGTGTCTTTCAGAAGAACTTTCAGTGGTTCGTTAACTACAACGGTTCACCCATTCCGTTCTTCTCTGGGATGCGTCTGGCATAGGTTTTATAGAGAATGGGATGCGCTCTAAAGACACCCCAACTCAAATCACACTGTTTTACATTTTATCATGACCTTTGATCTTGCAACTGCTCTGCTGAATCGTGCTGGTAATGGTAACGAACTGATGGCAATTCTTGACTCTATCGCTGCCGACAATGAACAGGGAATTGTAACCGATACCGATGGCACCCCGTTGATTTGGTGACAGTTGTAGAGGTGTCCACTCTTCTCCCCGTGAGCACCTTTTTTGTGCAATACTAAAAGAGTCAAAGAAAAGCAACTCAAATGTCCGTGATCAAAGCATTCTCCATTGACGGCAAGATGATCAACAAGAGCACTGAAACTGGCAAGTGGTGGGTGTCTGAAATGGAGAATGATTGCTTCCGTGGTGCTATTGCTTCTCTCTACGATTTCGTGGTTGAGACTAATGCTAACTGCGACAGTGCCTATGATTGGGTTTGTGATCAGTGCGGCATTGATACATTCGTTGCCGACACTTGGGCATGGGATTGTTTCTATTCGGTCTTTGATTCGGCACGTGACTGAGTTACACTAAACCACACACATTCCTCATTCGTTATCATGGCACTCTACAACATCGCATCCGATCTTAACACCCACCAGACCGTATGGGTGAGCACCAACGTTGCTAAGGGTCGCCCGCAACTTAACAGTCACCGTGAAGGTAACGCAGGTCGTTCACTCAATCGTGCGGGCATTGATGGTTTCCCTGCCTGGGAGATTGCGGGTCTTCATTGTAACTTTGTGCCCCGTGCCATTCGTTCGTGAACACCAGCGCCCCGCCGTTCCGCCGCGTCGGGGGGCGCCCCCGTTATAAAAACCATGGGTCCCCCTAACCTACAAAGTGTTACGGACGCGAGTATAATATACTGTGCTATATAAATCTAAAAAGAAGATTCATATACACGAAATGAGAAAAAATTCCGGAGAAAATTTTCAGTCTGTACAAGTCGATCCAATCACGGGCGACTATTACATTGTAATTCCTGAGTGGATTACAAACGATCTTTCATGGTACGAAGATACACAAGTTCGCCTATCAATTGAGGGTGGAGATCTCGTAATAACCGAAACTGAGGGTGATTGACAATCTCTACATAATACTGTATGATCATTGATGTAAACGCATTCTATTATGGCCAAAGGATTTACCGTAAAAGCAAAAACGCCGACTGCCTCAGAACCAGAGTGGGACTACAATCTTGCCCGTGAAATGGTAAAGGGTAAGACAATTGTGTTCTGTCTACCTGGAAGAGGAGTCTCATATACTTACTTAAAGAATTTTGTTCAACTTTGTTTTGATCTGGTACAGGCAGGAGCAAGTATTCAGATCTCACAAGACTACTCATCAATGGTGAACTTTGCCCGTTGTAAGTGTCTTGGAGCAAATGTACTTCGTGGACCTGATCAGATTCCCTGGGATGGTAAACTGAAGTATGATTGGCAATTATGGATTGATAGTGATATTGTTTTCAATACTGAAAAGTTCTGGCAACTTGTTCTGATGGATCAAGACATTGCTTCTGGATGGTATTGTACAGAGGATGGTAGAACAACCTCTGTAGCACACTGGATGGAAGAGGATGATTTCCGTAACAATGGTGGTGTTATGAATCACGAAACCATTGAGAGTATCTCAAAGCGTCGGAAACCATTCACTGTTGATTATGCTGGATTTGGTTGGTTGTTGATTAAGAACGGAGTCTTTGAACACTCAGAGATGAAGTATCCTTGGTTTGCTCCAAAGATGCAAGTCTTTGAATCTGGTGAAGTACAGGATATGTGTGGAGAAGACGTATCATTCTGTTTGGATGCAAAGGAAGCAGGTTTTGAAATCTGGTGCGATCCTCGTATCAGAGTTGGTCACGAGAAGACAAGAATCATTTGATGGCTAACGAACGATATAATATTCTCTGTAAGGGAAGAAGAATTTATTCAAGTCTTACAGAAGAAGAATATTTCAATGTGATGGAGGATCTGTCTATAGAGTATTATCAGACAGGTGCTCCATGTCCTGGAGATCTTGAAACTGAAATTTTATTGGAGAATAACAACGTATGGCAGCAAAAGCAAAAGGTGGTCTGAATAAGAATAGTTCTTATCTTCCTGGTCCTCCTAAAAAGTCTCGTCAAGGTGCGGGTATGGGAACCAAATATGCCGCTTCTTCTCGCAATGGGGCACGGAAAAAATACAGAGGACAAGGTAAAGGTTAATCAATGGCATACTTAAACCATAGTTTACCAGATTGGTCTTGTTATATTCGTAATGAGTTTCTGTTTAATCATCAGAAAGGACATGGCGAAGTGACCAAATGTGACGTACATTCCGTCGCAAGTATTGAAAAAAGAGTTCCTCTATTTGAGGCATTTCTTGAAAATGGCGTGAATTGGACTCGCAGGCCACTTCACGCTTTTTGCTGGAGACCAGATGCTGAGATTGAACCCTTAGAAGATATTATGTACTGGGATTGTTTTTCTCCCTATATTGATGTACAAAAACGTGCTCGTCTTGCTGGATTACAGGCAGATTTGATACGCCCTGATGGAAAAAAGGTCATTGGATCTTATATGTTCACTCTTGACTGGTCTTGGGAAAACAAAGGAATACCAGATCTTAACTTTTCAGAGACTCCAGAGCATAAATGTGCTCATTTATTTAAAGTAGAGACTGGAAATTACTATGCCTATCCAAATAATCGCATTGTTTGGTATGATAATGCTTGGACTTTTAACAGAATCAGTAAAAATCCAGGTTATGAGATTGACATGACGATCTACTCTGTAGAAAATAAACGAAAAATTGAAACTTCAGAGCACTATATGTACGAAATTACAAATTTAGAACAAAAATAAATAGATTTTTTACCACAAATTGAGTTGGAAAAGTTTTCAATGGGTAAGCACCTACTTCTAGAGGTGTATGATGTTGATTTTGACCTGATTAATGACGTAGAATCTCTACAGAACGTCATGATTAGGGGCATTGAACGTGCGAAAATGACTATTCTGAACACATTTGCCCATTGTTTTCTTCCACAGGGATGTACAGTCGTCATCGCACTCTCTGAAAGTCATGTTTCTTGTCATACTTGGCCAGAAAATGGGTGTTTAGCAGTGGATGTCTATACATGTGGTGAAGGAAATCCAAAATTAATTGCTCTTGAAATCTTAAAGTACCTTAATTCCGACTCATATTCTCTGCGTGAAATAGATCGTTAAATAGAAGTAAGGAGATAGCAACCTCCTTTATAAAAGTTCTGTTTTATTGACTTAAAACAGGAGCTAAAATGTCTAATTTACCCGTAGATAGAGATCAAAATTATATGAGAGAGATGTGGGGAACTACACAACTCATCACAGATTATCAATCAGTAACACCACAGAAAAGAATTATTCAAGAAGTCATGCACGATTTGGCACCAAAGCATGATTTAAAAACACAAACTGAACTTCATGAAAAAATTCGTAATGATGAAGACTATGATGATTGGGGTTATGGTACTGAACCAACCTATGGTTCTCCTTGGAAATAGGATATAAATAAAGCAAGAAACTTTTGTCCGATGGCAATACAAAGGATATCTAGATCATTTAAAGATATTAGTTTATCCTTTGAACCTCATCCGGTCACAAAGGATTTACCAATCCTAAAGAATGAAAATGCGATCAAAAGATCGGTCAGAAACATTGTAGAAACGATTCCTACGGAAAAGTTTTTTAATCCAAATTTTGGATCTGATGTACGTAGTAGTCTTTTTGAATTCGTTGATTTTGGTACTGCCTCAATCATTCAAAGACAAATTGAATTGGCAATAGAGAACTTTGAATCCAGAGTTGAAAATATTGTTGTTGAGGTAAATCCTAAACCGGATACAAACGAATTTGAAGCAACGATATTCTTTGATATTATTGGACAGGAATTCCCGACTCAAGAATTTACATTTATCCTAGAGGCAACAAGATAAAATGCCTTTTACACAGTTTACTAATTTAGACTTTGATCAGATCAAGACCTCAATCAAGGACTATCTTCGTGCGAACTCTAATTTTACAGATTTTGACTTTGAAGGGTCAAACTTTTCTGTATTAATTGACACGTTAGCGTACAACACATATATTACAGCATTTAACTCTAACATGGTTGTGAATGAGTCTTTTCTAGACTCGGCAACATTAAGAGAAAATGTTGTTTCGTTAGCAAGAAATATCGGATACGTACCACGCTCTAGAAGCGCCTCTAAGGCGGTCGTATCATTTAATGTGCCAACTACCACAACAAGTCCAACACTAACTCTACAGGCGGGACTGGTGTGCGTTGGTGGAATTTCTGATACGACTTATACATTTGCTGTTCCTGAAAATGTAACAAGCACTGTAACTGGTGGTGTTGCATCATTTTCTGATATCAACATCTATCAAGGAACTTTTCTTCGCAACCAGTTTGTTGTTGATGGGTCATTAGATCAAAGATTTATTTTAGATAATTCTTTTATTGACACCTCTACGATTGTTGTTTATGTAAAAGGTATTTCTGATACTGGATTGGGGAGGGAATATACATTAGTTGATAATATTTTAAATGTTCAGAGCACATCGGAAACATATCTGATTCAAGAAATAAAGGACGAAAAATACGAACTTTTATTTGGTGATGGTATTTTTGGTAAGAAATTAGAAAATGGAACGATCATCACCGTAACCTATATCGTTACTGATGGGAAAGATGGTAATGGGGCATCACTCTTTTCTTTCTCTGGATCACTAAGAGGATCTTCTGATGAGATTGTGACTCCATCATCAACAGTTTCTGTTGTAACTACCGCATCATCATCCAATGGTGGGGAGATTGAAAGTATTGATTCCATCAAATATTTTGCCCCCCGTCTGTATTCATCACAGTATAGAGCAGTAACGGGAAGAGATTATGAATCTATTATTCAACAAATCTATCCGAACACAGAATCAGTTTCAGTTGTTGGTGGAGAAGAACTAGACCCACCTCAGTTTGGAACCGTTTTAATCAGCATTAAACCAAAGAATGGTGATTATGTTTCTGACTTTGACAAGCAACAAATTTTAAATAAACTTAAGAATTATTCTCTTACAGGAATTAACCAGTCAATTATTGATCTCAAGGTTCTTTATGTAGAGATAGACTCTGCAGTCTATTATGATTCACCTAAGGTTTCTAATGTAAATGATCTAAAAACCAGAGTGACCAATGCTCTTACAACTTATTCATCATCAACAGATGTCAATAAGTTTGGTGGTAGATTTAAGTACAGTAAGTTAGTAAGAATTATTGATGATGTTGATACTGCGATTACATCTAATATTACCAGAGTTATTATCAGAAGAAATCTAAAAGCTGCTGTAAATGACTTTGCCCAATACGAACTTTGCTTTGGAAATCAGTTCCATATTAATTCAAAAGGATTTAATATTAAGAGCACTGGATTTAGAATTTCTGGAGAAGCAGACACTGTATACCTAACGGATGTTCCTAAGAAAGATGTTAATGGAAATCTAGATGGTAGTGGTATGGGAGATGTTTCAATTGTTAAACCAAATCCAAATGGTATTGATAATATTGTCGTCATCAAATCTGCTGGAACAATTGACTATACGACTGGAGAAATACTTTTAACTACCATCAACATAACTGCTACAGACTTAACTAATAATATAATTCAAGTTCAAGCATACCCAGAATCCAACGATGTTATTGGACTTAAAGATCTATATCTAAGTTTTAGTGTTGCGGATAGTACCATAAATATGATTAAAGATACAATTTCTTCTGGGGAACAAATATCTGGCATTGGGTTTAAGGTAACTTCAAACTATCTAAACGGGGAACTAAAGAGGATATAAGATGATAGCAACAGGGTTTGAAACAAGAGTACAAATACAACAGATTGTTGAAAATCAACTTCCAGAATATATTTTATCAGAGAGTCCAAAGGCATCAGAATTTTTAAAGCAATATTATATTTCACAGGAATTTTCTGGTGGAACGGTTGATATTGTAGATAATTTAGATCAATATTTAAGATTAGATAATTTAACACCTGAAGTAATTACTGGTCAGACGTTTCTATCTGTTGGTATTACTAGCACAAGTTCATCAATTCAAGTAGATAGCACTAAAGGGTTTCCAAATCAATATGGACTCTTTAAGATTGATGATGAGATCATTACCTACACTGGAGTAACAACTAATACTTTTATCGGATGTGTTCGCGGATTTAGTGGAATTACATCTTATCATGCTGATAATGCTCCAGGTGAATTAGTTTTTTCAACTTCTTCAGCAACATCACATACTTCTGGTAAAATTGTTTCCAATCTAAGTTCTTTATTTTTAAAAGAATTTTATAAAAAAATTAAGTACACTCTTACTCCTGGATTAGAAAACGTTGATTTTGTATCTAATTTAGATGTAAGTAATTTTATTAAGGAATCTAAGGCATTTTACCAATCAAAAGGAACAGAAGAATCTTTTAGAATTCTTTTTAATGTTTTGTATGGAGTTACACCAAAGGTAATTGATCTTGAGCAATATCTTTTAAAACCATCTTCTGCTCAGTTTATTAGAAGAGAAATCGTACTTGCAGAAAGAATTTCTGGAGATCCAAATAATCTAGTTGGACAAACAATTAGAAAATCAACTGACGTAAATACTCAAGCTTCAGTGTCTGAAGTTGAAATTATTAGTAGAAAAGGAAGGACATATTACAAATTAGGATTATTTGTCGGATTTGATGAAAAGGACTTAATTGAAGGTACATTTATTATCCCAGGAAAAACCAAGGTAATAGGAACTGTTTCAGTTGGTTCCTCTGTAATCACAGTTGATTCAACAATTGGTTTTAGTACATCAGGAAACGTTATCTCCAGTGGTAATAGTATCACATATACTGATAAAACAATCAACCAATTTTTAAATTGTAGTGGAATATCTTCTGCTATTAGTTCGTCTTCCGATTTAAGGTCGGACGAAACAATTTATGGTTATGAAAATGGAGATTTAACTAAAAAAGTAGAGCTCAGAATTACTGGAGTTTTATCTGAATTTGTCCCAACTTCTGATATTAAATTAACTTCAGAAGGTGAAAGAATTTTTGTAAAAAATCTTGGTGAAAAAATTCTAAATCCAGAAGAAGATAAAACCAAAAAACAAATTTTTTCAAATTCTTGGATTTATAATACATCATCTAGATATCAAATTAAAGAGATCTCCGGATCTTCTTACACTCTGTATTCTGAAATTGATAAATCAAGTTTAAAGGAAAATGATAACATAGATGTTTTAGTAAGAGGAACACAAAATGTAGTTGTTAGTGGTGCTATTGTAAAAAACATTAACCCATTAACAAAAGAAATTTTACTTGATAATTTGGCGGGATTTGCCCCAGTAGTTGGACTTTCCTATGATATCAGAAGAAATCTAAACAAGTCTATTAGTTCTGGTGCAGAAATTGTTTATGGTAATAATGTAATTACTTCAGATGTTCAAAATGTTTACAATGATTCTGATCAATATTTTTACATTGCCTCAAACTCTTTACCATCTTATGAAATAACTAAGAATATTTCTAAAGCAACTTTAGTTGAAGCAACTGGATCAAGAATCCAGGGATATGATGCTTCAACTTTAAAGTACTCCATTCTATCGTTTGATAGTGATGTACCTTTCATCACCGGTGATGCCGTTTATTATTCTCCACAAACAACTGATATTACGGGTCTCTCTGAAGGAATTTATTATGTAAAGGTATTAACTAATAAGAACCAAATTAGACTTTATTCATCAAGATCTTTTATACCTATTGATGATTATATTGAATTTGAACCACTCTCGTCTGGAACTGGTAGTCATACGTTTACATTATTGGAAAATAGTGGTAAAAAAATAGGACCACAAAAATTACTTAAAAAGTTTCCAATAAATCCAAACATTGAATCGGGATATGGTGTAGAAACTGTTCCTGGACCAGTTGGGATGCTAATCAACGGTGTTGAAATTACAAACTACAAATCCGATGATCAAATTTATTATGGTCCAATAGAAAATGTAGAAATATTAAACAGTGGATTAAATTATGATGTAATTAATCCACCCACCATTCAAATTTCAAATCCAGGGTCTGGTACTACATGTTTAGTTCGTCCTGTTATTAGTGGTATCGTAACAGCAGTTTATGTTGATCCACAAGACTTTGATATTGATAATGTGGTATCAATAACTGTAACTGGTGGAAATGGCAGCGGAGTTGTACTACAACCTATTATTGGAAAAAGATATAGGGAACTATCTTTTGATGCCAGACTGAACACAGAATCTGGTGGAATAGATGTTACTAACGAAACTATAACCTTTATTAATAATCACAATCTATCAAATGGTCAAGCGATTGTTTATAATAAAAATGGAAACAATCCAGTAAGCATTGGTACTTTTGGTGGTTTAAACACTGATCAGAATAAGACTCTACAGAGTGGATCTGTATATTACGCATCAATTGTTAACCCAACATCTATAAAATTACATCAAACTTTTTCCGACTATTATGTTGGAATTAATACGGTAGGATTTACGACGGCAAGTAATATTGGAGTTCATAAATTTAGAATTTATGATGATAAAAATACTTTACAGTCTGTCAAAGTAATTAATCCAGGAAGTGGATATCAAAACAGAAAACTAATTGTAAAACCTGTAGGAATATCTACAATAGACTCATCTGTTAATTTTGCTAATCATGGATTTGGTGACGGTGAAAAAGTTGTTTATTCTAGCACAGGAACTACAATATCTGGTCTCTCTACAATAAATCAATACTATGTTATTAAATTAAATGATAACGCATTTAGATTATCAGATGCTGGGATTGGTGGAACTGTAACATCTAATTATACTCGTAAAAATTATATCAAATTAGCATCTACTGGATCTGGTTATCATAATTTTGAGTACCCTCAAATTCAAGCCAATATTAATGTTGAGTATTCTGGAACTTCTGGTGTTATAACAGCAACACCAGTTGTACGTGGATCAATCGTTGATGCTTATGTTTATGAGGGTGGATCTGGATATGGATCTGATATTTTAAATCTTCAAAAGAAACCATCTGTAACCATCAAAAATGGTAAGAATGGTCAATTAAAACCAATCATTAATAATGGCAGAATTGTTTCTGCTGAAATTCAAAGTAGAGGATCTGAGTATAATGCTGCTCCAGATCTTGAGGTACAAGGTGATGGTATTGGGGCGAAGTTGAGAGCAATTGTTCAAAATGGATATATTTCAGAAATTATTGTTCTTAATTCTGGTGTAAACTATACATTAGACAAAACTACAATTAAGGTGACTGCTCCTGGATCTGGGGCGATTATTGAACCAAAAATTAGAGGATTATCAATTAATAATTTTGCTAGATATGGATTTGAAAAACTAGTCCAGTCTAACGATCAATTGAAATATTCTTTTGTAGGATACTCTACAAACATTGGTAAAAATTATTTTGATGATAGTGGATTAGATCACTCACCAATTATTGGGTGGGCATATGATGGAAATCCAATTTATGGTCCTTATGGATATAGCAACCCATCTGATGAGAATTCTGGTATACGACTTTTACAAACTGGATATTCTTCCAGTTCTTCTAATGTAATTGATAGACCCTCTGCATTTGCTGTAGGATTTTTTGTTGAAGACTATTCATTTACAGATTCTGGTGATCTAGATGAAAATAATGGTAGATATTGTAAAACTCCAGATTATCCAGATGGAGTTTATGCTTACTTTGTTGGTATAAGCACAAATACATCTACTGGAACTTTAGATCCAAAATATCCTTATTTTATAGGAAATTCTTATAGATCAAATCCAGTAAATGAAAACTTTATTATTGATCAGAGCACATTTGACTTTAATAGTTCAAATTTAATTAGAAATACCTTCCCATATAAAGTATCTGATACATATGCGGATAATGATTTTATTGTTGAATCAAATGAATATGTTGATCAAACAGCAATTGTTGATTCCGTAACTAAAGGATCTGTTGAATCATTCCAAATTATTGAGTCTGGTAGCGAATATAAAATAGGAGATTCTGTTGAATTTGATAATGATGGAACGAATGGTGGTGGTCTAAGTGCCTATGTTAGCAGCATAACTGGTAAGGATATCACTAGTATTCAAACAACTGTTGAGGGATACAGTAATGTAATCTTTATTTGGGATAATCCAAATCAAGTTTCTGCTTACATCTCAACATCACACTCTTTACTTAGTGGTGATGGAGTTGTAGTATCGGGTCTTTCAACATCAATAAAATCTTTAACTGGTTCTCATATTATTGGAGTCAACACTGTTAGAACAGTAGTTTACAAAGAAATATCTTCCAATGCTACTGCTGGTGTTGTAACTGATGTTTACTTATCCAATATTCCAAATTCTATTTCAATCGGCAGTAGCATTGGAATAGGAACTGAAAGACTTTTTGTTCTTAATAAGTTTGCAGACAAGAATATCATAAGAGTTAAGAGGGGGGTATCTGGATCTGCTCATACTGCGTCAACATATGTAGATTTAATTCCAAGTTATCTAACGTTACCAGTAAAATCTGACTATTTTGAGTCTAAAGTTGATGATAGATATTACTTCAATCCAAGAGAAACAGTTGGTGTTGGTACAATTGTAGGAATTGGTACTTCTGTAAACTACACCAAAGGTGAATTACTTGAAGTAGTTTCAATTCCATCGCAAAGCATTTATTTACCAAATCATCCATTTAGAACAAATCAGGCGGTCACTCTTACCAAACCATCAGTTGGACTTGCGCTGACCGTATCAAATTCTTCTGGTGGAACAACCTTTAATCTGCCAAGTAGTGGAAATAGTCAGACAGTTTACATAATCAATAAGTCAAGAGACTATATTGGAATTGTAACTCAAGTTGGACTTACTACAAGTACTAATGGTTTATTCTTTGTAAATAATGGATCTAATGAGTTTGACTATTTACTTGAATCAAACGATACTCAAGTAACTGGAACGCTCCAAAAAATTAATGCTAGAGTTTCCGTCTCAACAGCACATTCTTTAACAAATGGCGATTCAATTACATTAACTGTAAACGCAAATGAATCTGTTGGTGTAGGAACATCATCTGCAGTGATTGTTAAATATAGTTCTTCTAGAAATAAAATTCTAATCAATCCTGTTGGATTTTCTTCATCGGCCGTTGATTTAACTAACAATAAAATTACAATTAGTTCTCACAGATTAAAAACAGGTGATAAAGTATTTTATGACTCTAATTTAGTTTCAAGTGGTCTTGGGACAGGTGAATATTTTGTTTACCGAATAGATGATAACAATATCCAATTAACTCAAACTTATTATGATGCTATCAACTATCCACCAACTATTGTAAGTTTGGGTTCAACAGGTGGGTCAAACCATCAACTATCTCCAATTAATCCAGAATTATTTGTAACAAAAAATAATAATCTAGTTTTTGATCTTACCGATTCTTCATTGGTAGGTAGTAAGTTTAAGTTATTCTATGATTTAGAGTTTAAAAATGAATTTGTTTCTACAGGAAGCACGGATTCATTTATTATTAGTGGTGTTGGAACAATAGGCGTTTCTACAAATGCTTCTCTAACATTAAATTACTCTTCTAATAATCCATCTAATTTGTTCTACAATATTGAAAGATCTGGATTCATTAGTACATCCGATACTGATGTATCAAATTATTCCAAAATAACTTATGTTGATAGTAAGTATAATGGAACCTATAAGGTATTTGGTGTTGGAACTACCTCATTTAATCTTTCACTAAGAGAGATACCAGAATCTTTAACATATAGTGTTTCAAATACAGATGTATTGGAGTATTCTACAAATTCAACTACCGCTAGAGGTGGTGTTGATAAGTTCCAAATTACGTTTGGTGGATTTGGATATAAAAAACTTCCAACTTTTGTAAGTATTGCTTCTACTCAAGGACTTAATGCTAAGATTTTACCACAATCCAGAAATATTAACAGAATTGATAGTGTTAGGATTATAGATCCTGGATTTGAATACTCATCTGATAAAACTTTGAGACCAGAAGCATTTGTATCTCCAGTAGTATCTTTAATTAATTCAGATACGATTACTAATATTGAAGTTTCGTATGGTGGTAGAAATTATACATCTGCTCCAGATCTTATTATTGTCAATCCAGAAACTGGGGATCAAGTTACCACAGGAATATTACAAGCATCTCTGAATGGAACATCAATTGTAGATGTTAATATTATTGAGTCTCCAAAAGGACTTGGTGCAACCGAGCAGTCTATTGTTGCCATCAATAATAGTAATGGAGTTACTGTAAGAACTGTATATTCATCATCAAGTGGAATTGTAACTTGCGTTTTAGTCACACCTATTTCTGGATTCAGCACCTCAACATTTAATGTTGGTGAGAAAATTTTTGTTGAAGGGATTCAACAGTATGACACCACTGGCGATGGATTTAATTCCACAAATTATGACTACCAATTCTTTACTGTAACTGATTATAGAAATACAAACCCAGCTGAAGTTGAGTTTAATCTATCTGGACTTAGCACAAATCCTGGAATTGCTAAAACGTCACAAAATTCATATGCGTCCATAGTTAAATATGATGATTATCCAAGATTTAGAGTTACACAAGAATCTTCTATTTTCCAAGTAGGAGAAAACCTACTTGTATTATCAAATGGTCAGTTTGTAATTATCGATCTTTTAGTAACTGAAAGTAGTAGCGATTACATTAAAGTTTATGGTACTTACAAGTTACGGTTTAATGAGACTATTAAGGGTTCTGTAAGCGGATCTATTGCCACAATCAATGATATAGTTGACAACTATGGAAGATTCAACGTTAATTATTCACTGAGACAAGATTACGGTTGGTCAGATAATATTGGAAAATTAGACGAAGATTATCAGGTTCTTCCAGATAATGACTACTACCAGTCTTTATCTTATACTGTAAAGAGTCCGATTGAATTTGAAAATCTAATCAATCCAGTAAATCGTCTGTTACACACCAGCGGTCTTAAGAATTTTGCCGACACCGAGGTACTATCTACATCTAATGTTTCTGTCGGATCATCAACAGTTGATAGCATAAGTATTTTTGATATTTTAGAAGAAAAGAGAGTAGATACAATTAATAATTATGATTTGACTTTAGATGTTGATGTTGTTGATAATAAATCAAAATTTTTAAAATTAAAAAATAAAAAATTAGCAGATTATATTGAGTGTAGAACAAATAGAGTATTAAAAATAGATGATATAAGTTCACAATTCTCAAATTCTCTATCTCCATTGGATCAATATGTTGATTTGTTTATTGGCGAAGAATACTCAAGATTTTTAGTTCAAATTGTAAATCCAAATAATGATGACATTCAGGTCACTGAATTGGCATTCTATAATGATTCAAGTGATACATTTACTTTTGAAAAATCAAATCTGTTTAATAGTTCTCAAGAATTAGTTGAAATATCTGCTAATACTGATGAATTTGGAAGCTCCAGTTTAAGATTTACTCCAGCAGATGCCTATGATAGTGATTATGATATCAAAGTTTTCAAAAATACATTCAATAGTGATCTAGCGGGAATTTCTACACAATCAATTGGATTTGTGGATTTAACAGGTGTAAACAGAATCGTAAGTGCTGGACAAACATCTGAAATTATTTCTGACAATATTTTAAATACTAATTCATATTATGCTACGGTAGAGGTTACCAATAATTCTACAAGTGAAAAGAATTTTGTAGAATTATATGTAACTCATGACGGAACTAATTCGTATTTCTCAGAATACTATGTTGATAGTGGATCTTCCCCACTTTTCTCATCTAACTTTATTGGCACTTTCACATCAAATATAGATTCTGGGATTTTATACTTAAAATATGAAAACAATACTTCTAATGAAATTTTAGTTAGATCCAAGATTGTTGGATTTGGGACGACTGCTGCTGGAATTGGTACTTATAGATTCAAACAGACTCAACAAATAGATGGAACAGAAAGATCCCTAAAGTTAGAGTCCAATTATTCTAATGTATCATCAGCATCAACTATTGTTGGATTTAGTACTTCCGAAGTAACCACTTCTAAGAACTTGATAAGAGTTTCTTATGGATCTACAAGTGCTATTCATCAAGTGCTGATGGCGCATAATGGTCAAAACACATATAATGTTCAATATCCATTCATATCCATTGGAAGTACTTCTGGAATTGGAACATTTTCAACACAATATAATGGATCTAACTTTAATCTTCTTTTCCATCCAGATCCTTCAGTTTCTGGTAATATTCAAATTCAAACTTTCAGTGAAGTAATTTATACTGAAAGTGATTCTGCGAATACTGCTCCAGACTTATTGTATGGACCAGTTACAGAATCATTATCTCTACTTCAATATGATGCGATTAATGGAACAAGAGCAAATAAAACTAGTTTTTCACTTAATTATGAAGGTGTTCCTATCTTTGAGAAGAAATTTAATCCATCAGATTCTGCGACTTTAGATCCAGTAACAGGTATATTTACAATTCAAGATCACTTCTTTAATACTGGAGAAAAATTAATCTATACTCCAAATTCAACATTTGTTGGAGTTGCTGCTTCTTCAGTTGGAATTGGATCCACATTAAATTCTGTTGGAGTTGTAACAAATATTTTACCATCAGACGTATACGCAATAAGAATTAATAAAGATAGATTTAGAATTTCAACAAGATCAAATTTTGCATCTAGTGGAATTTATGTAACATTTACTTCTCTAGGTTCTGGAAATGCTCATGAACTTGAGATGTATAAAAAGAATGAAAAGACTTTAATTGATATAGATGGAATCATTCAATCTCCGTTAGCATTTACACCAATTAAGACTAACTTGTATAACAATGGTGGTCAAATATCTAATTCTTCTACAGTTTTTGGTGTTACAGGAATAACCTCAATAAGACCAAATAATATTGTAAGAATAGATGATGAATATATGAAAGTTGTTTCAGTTGGTTTTGGAACAACATCAACTGGTCCAATTAGTGGATCTGGTAGCGTAAATCTACTGGAAGTTAGTAGGGCATTTGTCGGCACATCAGCAACATCTCATGCTGATAGCACTGAAGTCAGATTGTACTCTGGATCTTTTAATATTGTAGGAAATAAAATTTACTTTACAGATGCTCCAAAAGGTAAAAATACAATTTTAAGAGATTCTTCTAATTTAGAGTATACAAGATCTTCATTTGATGGTAGAGTCTATTTAAGAAACGATTATACCAATAATAGAATCTTTGATGATATTTCCGATAGATTCACTGGAATTGGACAAACTTACACAGTAACTGTTCAAGGTATTAACACAACAGGAATACAAACAGGAAGTGGAATTTTGTTATTGAATGGAATTTTCCAAAAACCATCAACAATAAACAATACCGGTAATAACTATTCCTTTATTGAAAATGTTGGAGTTTCTAGTGTAGTCTTTACTGGTATTACTTCTTCAAATGGATCTATTGTAAAGAGTCAATTTGATGTAAATCAAAATCAACTACCTCGTGGTGGTGTAATTGTTTCTCTTGGTTCAAGTGGTGGACTTGGCATTGCTCCTCTCGTAGGAGCATCTGTAACTGCTGTTGTTGGTGCTGGTGGTACGATTGTATCGGTTGGTTTGGGAACAACTGATATTTCTGGATCTGGATATCGTGGAACTATTTCTATTGGAATCACTCAGACTGGACATGTTGGAACTGCTGCTTCTATCACAGCAATAGTTGGTCTGGGTGGAACTTTAGCATTTACAATTGTAAACTCTGGAACTGGTTATACAAATCCAACTATTCAAATACCTCAACCTTCATATGAAAACCTTGAAATTAGAGGAGTTTCAAGACTTGGGGCTGGGGCAACAACAGATAGTGGATCTGGACTGCTCGTAACAGTTGATGTTGGTGCTAGTTCCACAACGGGTATAGGATCAACATTGTTTGAGGTCACTTCGTTTAAGATTGCTAGAACTGGATATGGATTTAAAGTGGGAGATGTGTTTACTCCTGTTGGTCTGGTTACAGATAGAAGACTCGCATCACCAATTAATGATTTCCAATTGACCGTATTGGATGTATATACTGATAGATTATCATCATGGGAATTTGGTGAATTTGACTATATTGATTCAATTTTAAGTCTACAAGATGGAAATCGTTTAAGATTCCCATTAAATTATAACGGACAACTTATAAGTTTTGAAGTTAATAGTAATGACCCAGATTCTTCTCTAATAGATTTAAATTCTTTACTACTAATATTTGTAAATGGTATATTACAGACTCCTGGAGAATCCTATACGTTTGAAGGGGGGACTTCATTCACATTCATGGTTCCCCCAGAACCAGAGGATAATATCTCAATTTTCTTCTATAAAGGAACCACTGGAACTGATAGTATATCTGTTTCTATCAATGAAACTATTAAGGTTGGAGATGCTGTACAAGTATTCAAGAATAACAACTATCCACAAACAATTGATCAAAATCTAAGAACAATTTACAATATAGCATCATCTGATAAAATTGAGACAAATCTTTATGTTGATCAGGGTATAGATCAAATTAACTTTAAACCTCTGAGTTGGACTAAGCAAAAGGTTGATAGATATATTAATGGCGATTATGTTTATAAGTCTAGAGACTCAATTGAATCTCTAGTTTACCCAACTGCTAGAATAATCAAGAACCTTTCATCTAGTGCCACGGAATTATTTGTTGATGACGCACAATTCTTTAACTATGAGGAAAATAACTCTGTTCTGGTTATTTCTAGTGTCGGTGGATTAATTGTTACGGGAGATTCTCCAGTTGCTGCTGGACTTACTGCTGTAGTTTCGGCAGGAGGAACAATCCAATCTTTAAGTATCGTAAGTTCTGGAAGTGGTTATGTTGGTTCAGCAATTACTGTTTCAATATCTGCGCCTCCTACAGTTGGTGTTGGTGTTGGAACAACTGCAACTGCGACTGCTACGATAACAAATGGGCAAGTAACTTCTACGACTATAGTGAACCAAGGGTTTGGTTATTCACAAAACAATCCTCCTCAAGTTCTTTCTCCTCTACCCACATTCTCAAAAGAAGATGTTAACAACATCACTACAGTGGAGGGATTTGCTGGGATTATTACAGGAATCAGCACTACTTCAGGAACCTCTGGAAATCCATTAGCACTTAAGTTTAATCTTAATGCCACATCTTTTGTTGGACTTGTAACTGGATATCCACTTTACATTTTCAATACCTCAGTTGGATCTGGAGTAACTTCTATAGATGGAAGTAATTCTGCTGTTGTAGGAATTGGAACAACATTCTTGGATAATATTTACTACATTCACTCTATTACTTCTAGTGGATCAAATTCTGAAATAGTGGCAAATGTTCATTCCTCATCTAATATCATTGGAATTAACACATCTGGATCAACAAGTCAACCAATAGGTAGATTCTCTTGGGGAAGACTGTCTGGATTTAATAGATCAAGTAATCCAATATCTCTTGGTGTAACTGGATTCACAATTGATGCTGGACTTTCTACATTCCCATCAATTCAGAGAAGAGATTATGGACTAAGAGATAGTGGTGCCTTGAGAAAGGATCTTGGGTAGTATAAATATAGGAAAAAGCTAATAATATGTCTGCTATTGTAACAGATCAATTTAGAATTTTAAATGCGAATAACTTTGTAGAGAGTATTGATAGCTCATCAAATTCTTATTATGTATTTTTAGGATTGTCCAACCCCACTCAAGTTGGATTTGGAAGAACTTCTGATTGGAATACAAATACTCCAAATCCAATTGATAACTTTGACAATATTAGTCATGTTTCGGATACAATGATCTTTGGTAAAAAGATTACGTCTCTGAATGTAAGAAGATTAATTAGAAGGATTGATTGGACGCAGGGAACCAGATATGAAATGTATCGCCAAGATTACAGTATTACTTCTCCTTCACCTATAACACAATCTTCTAGATTATATGACGCAAATTACTATGTAATGAATAGTAATTATAATGTGTATATTTGTATTGATAACGGTTCTTCTGGAATTAGCACCACAGGAAATGCTTCGCAAGATGAACCATTATTTACTGATTTAGAACCTTCCAGAGCAGGTGAAAGTGGTGATGCGTATATCTGGAAATACCTTTTCACCGTTTCTCCTAGTGATATTATAAAATTTGATTCTACTGAATATATTTCTGTACCGAATAACTGGTCAACATCTACGGATTCCCAAATACAGGCGGTTAGAGAGAACGGAGATTCAACTACTAATAATAATCAAATCAAAAAAGTTTATATTCAAAATCAGGGATCTGGATATTCTGGTGGTCTTGGACAAGAGGTTAGCATTCTTGGTGATGGAAGTGGGGCAAAGGTTGTTGTAGATGTTATAAGTGGAAAAGTAACAAACGCTATTGTTTCATCTGGTGGTAAAAATTATACTTATGGTATGGTTGATTTGGGATCAATCAATGCTAATTCTACTGGCAATTTTGCCAAACTAATTCCAATTATTCCACCATCAAAGGGACATGGATATGATTTATATAAAGAGTTGGGAACAGATAAAATTTTAATCTATGCTAGATTTGATGATTCCACCAAAGACTTCCCAACTGATACTAAGTTTTCACAAATTGGTATTGTAAAAAATCCAACTTCAATCGGATCAACTTCAGTATTTACAGAAAATCAATTTTCTTCATTGTATTCTTTAAAGTTCTCAACGGTTTCTGGTACGATTAGTGTTGGGGATAAAATTAGTCAATCTGTAACTGGTGGATCAGCACACGGATATGTTGCTTCATATGACTCTGAAACAAAGGTTCTTAAATACTATAGAGATAGATCCTTATATTTCAATCAAACAACTTTAGATCAAACTGATTATGTTGGTGTTTCTACAAGTTCTAAAGTATTGAATTTTGAATCATCAGCAAATCCAGTTACAACTTCTGGTGGATTCTCTGGATCTGTAGATATTAATTTTACTGGTATTACTACAAATCCAACAGGAAACAAAATTATTAGTCTTGGTAGTCAATTTACAAATGGTCTCTCAAATCCTGAGATAAATAAAGGGTCGGGTGAAATTATCTACTTAGATAATAGACCATTGATTACAAGAAATTCTAGACAAAAAGAAGACGTTAAAATTATCCTGGAATTCTAAAAAATGCCACAGAAAACAAATTTAAATATCAATCCTTATTATGATGACTTTAATAAGGATAATAATTTTTATAAAGTTTTATTCAAGCCAGGATACCCAGTACAGGCTAGAGAATTAACGACGCTTCAATCAATATTACAAAACCAGATAGAGTCCTTCGGAAGTCATATCTTTAAAGAGGGATCCATGGTGATCCCAGGTAATATTAATTACGATTCTGAATATTACTCAATACGATTAAATCAAGATCATTTAGGAATTCCAGTTTCACTATACGTAGATCAATTAGTAGGAAAAAGATTAACCGGTCAAGATTCTGGGATTACTGTAGTAGTTGATAAGTATCTGCTCCCAGCAGATTCAACAGAAATTACAGACTTAACTTTATTTGTCAAATATCTTGGATCTGGATCTGATAATATTGTTAAAACATTAAATGATGGTGAATTTTTAATTACCGAAGAATCATTTGTTTATGGAAACACCTCCATTAATGCTGGAGATACTGTTGCCACATTAGTTTCCCTAAATGCTTCGGCAATTGGATGTGCCGTTGGAATTTCTTCTGGTGTTTACTTCATTAGAGGTACTTTTGTAGATGTAGCAACTGATAAAATTGTTCTAGATCCATATTCCAACACTCCTTCATATAGAGTTGGATTAAACATTTTAGAAGAAATTGTTACTGCTAAAGATGATTCTAGTCTTTATGACAATGCTAGAGGATTTTCAAACTATGCCGCACCTGGAGCAGATAGATTAAAAATTTCTACAGTTTTATCTAAAAAACCATTAACAGATTTTAACGACAAAAGTTTTGTTGAACTGATTAGACTTGATAATGGAGAAGTTAAGAAATTACAAAACAAGTCTGAATATTCAATTATAAAAGACTATTTTGCGAAGAGAACATATGAAGAGTCTGGTGATTATGCAGTAGATAAATTTAATGTTCAAGTAGCAAATTCACTAAATGATGGAATTTCAAACGAGGGAATATATCTATCTACTCAGGTAACTGATTCTGGAAATATTCCGTCTGATGATTTAATGTGTATTAAGATTTCCCCAGGAAAAGCTTATGTAAGGGGATTTGATATTGAAAAGCAAGCAACGACAATACTAGATGTAGATAAACCAAGAGATAAGGCAACCGTAGGAACTTCTCTAGTGCCATTTGAGATGGGTAACCTACTCAAAGTTAATAATGTTACTGGAACGCCATTTGTAGGCATTAATACTGGGAATAATACCCTGTCATTATATAATCAAAGAAAGGCATCTGAAGGATCTGGAACTGGAACTGAGATTGGACAAGCTAGAGTATATTCATTTGGGTTAAGCGATGCTGCTTATTCAAACGATGGAACAGAGTGGGATTTATATCTTTTTGACGTACAGACATTTACCAAACTAACTTTAAATCAAAGTCTAAATTCAAATCAGTGCCCAGCAACATCTTACATTAGAGGCGTCAGCAGCGGAGCTTCTGGTTATGTTGTTTCGGCAGTATCTGGAGTAGATATAACATTAACTCAAACTTCTGGAACCTTTATTGCTGGTGAGCAAATTTTAATAAATGAAACGACAGAATATTCCAGAAGTATTGTTAGTGTTAAAGCATTCAATACTCAAGATATTAAATCAGTTTTCCAGTCTTCAAACTCAATATCTTCCGGAATCAAAACTTCATTTGTTGCTGATACTGTTCTTCAAAGATTTGTTCCATCTGGATTTAATATTACCGATAGGGTAACAATCACTGGGGGTACAAGTGCAGGAACAGTAACTTGCCCAGGTAAAAACTTCTTAGGAATTAGAAGTGATACTATTATTAGATATCAAATTTCTGGATTAACGACTGAAACATATAACAGAGTCGTATCTGTCTCTAGCAATGGTTCATCAATGACTCTTGCTGGTGTTTCTAGTGTATTTGGTGTCTGTAATGGTGGTCTTCCATCTTCAGATCAGTCGGTAACATTTTCTATTGGTACTCCAAATATCACTAATGATGAAAATGCTGGACTTTACGCTCCATTGGATGCCTCCAATGTTTCAGATGTAAGTCTTTCAAACTCAAATCTTCTTGTCACAACTCAACTTAGAGAACTTACATCCAATTCTGTTGGATCTTTAAGTGTTGACATAACTTCCACTGGTATTTCTAGCGCATTCTTTGAGACATTTGATGCGGAAAGATATTCAATTCACTATTCAAATGGTGATGTAGAAGATTTAACTGGTGATCAGTTTACTCTTAATTCAAATGGATCACAAATTGTTTTCTCTGGATTAAGGGTAAGTCAAACTTCCAATGTGACATTGAATGCGACCGTAAGAAAAAATCTTATTAAAAATAAACAAAAAGATTTTATTAGAAGTCAAAAAGTCATTATTGACAAAACTTTTTCTGGTATCTCTACTGCTCTGAGTGGATTAAGTACAAGTCAATTCTACGGATTAAGAGTTCAAGATAAAGAAATTTCACTGAATGTTCCCGATGTTGTTAATGTTGTTGGTGTTTTTGAATCTTTAGACACATCTAACCCAACTTTAGATAAATTAACTTTTGTTTCTGGTCTTTCATTAGACACAAATTCAATCTTGGGTGAAAGAATAGTTGGTTCTACTAGTGGTGCTATTGCTCAACTTGCTACAAGGTCTTCATCTACTGAGGTTGAGATCTGTTATCTAACTCCACAAACTTTCACAGTAGGTGAAACTGTTACATTTGAAGAATCAAGCATCATAACAAATATTCAAAGTATAACTGTAGGAAATTATTTAAATATTAGTAATAGATTTGATCTAGACAAGGGTCAGAAAGAACAATATTATGATTATTCTAAAATTGTTAGAAAAATCAACTTCCCAGAACCTACCAGGAAGTTATTGGTAGTATATAACTACTACTCTGTACCATCTAATGATCTTGGAGACTTGTATAGTGTAGAATCATATAGTGAAGAGAGATTTACAAAAGATATTCCTCTCTTAAGAAATAATTTGAGATCGTCAGATACTCTTGACTTTAGACCAAGAGTTTCTTCCTTTACATCTACAACTTCATCACCATTTGCCTTTTCAAGTAGAAATTTTGGTTCATCTGGAAATAATCCCACTTTAGTGATAGCACCAAATGAAAGTTCTTTAATTGGATATAGTTACTATCTGCCAAGAATTGATAAATTGATTCTTGATAGTCTCGGAAACTTCTCAATTGCCAAAGGTGTATCTGCCCTAGACCCTAAAGAACCAACAAATGTTGAAAGTGCGATGGATATCGGAACGATCAAACTTCCGGCATATCTTTATGATCCAGACGATGCTGTTATAACTCTCGTTGATAATAGAAGATATACGATGAGAGATATTGGAAAACTTGATGATAGGATTTCAACTCTAGAGGTAGTTACTTCTCTAAGTTTGCTTGAACTTGATACCAAAACTCTCCAAATTCAAGATTCTGATGGTCTTTCTAGATTTAAGTCTGGATTCTTTGTAGATGATTTTAAGAACAACGATCTTTTAGATCTACTTAATCCTGATTGTAAGTGTGATGTTGATGTAGAAAATCAAGAATTAAACACCCCTCTTGATTTCTATTCATTAAAACCAGAATTAGCTTTATTACCATCAACCAATACTGAGACCGCCGATTTTTCAGCAAATCTTGAACTTTTAGATTCTAATGTCAGAAAAACTGGAGATCTAATCACATTAGATTATGATGAAGTAAGTTGGATCGGGCAACCTCTAGCTTCTAGAGTGGAAAATGTAAATCCATTTAATATGATTGAATTTGTTGGTAGAGTTCAATTGGAACCAGCATCCGACAATTGGGTTAGAAATATATTTGTAAGTGGTGGTGAAAGAACAATCACTGGAGATTTTGATGGTTCATATGTAGAGACTATTAAAATCAGTAGCGAACCAGATACCCATATTCGTTCAAGAAACGTTGCTTTTGGTGCGGGTGGATTAAAGCCAGTAACAAGATACTATCCATTCTTTGATAGCACTAGTGGCATTGACATAGTTCCAAAACTTTTGGAAATCTCAATGACATCTGGTATTTTCCAAAATGGAGAAACTGTAGATGGATTTATAGGTGGAACCAGAGTTATATCATTTAGATCTTGTCAACCAAACCACAAAACTGGTGATATCAACAATCCAGCAACAACATTTAATGCCAATCCATACAATACCTCAATCAGTCTTCCTTCAACATATTCAGCATCTTCAACAGTATTGAATATAGACGTTGCTTCTCTATCTGAAGAGGCACAAGGAAGATTTACTGGTTACGTGACTATTGGTACTGTCTTAATTGGTAGAACTAGCGGTGCTCAGGCATCTGTTGCCAATATAAGACTGGTTACCGATACTTTTGGAGATCTAGGTGGTTCATTCTTCTTCAGAGACCCACTAGCATCACCTCCACCAACTCTGAGATTCAGAACTGGCACTAAGACATTTAAACTCACATCTAGTTCTACAAATGCCTCTCCACTACCTGGAAGTCTATTAATTAGTAGTGCTGAAACTAGTTATTCCACAAGTGGTATTGTAGATACATTTAGACAAACTGACGTTATTGTAAGAAGACCACCCCCACCACCACCACCACCACCACCAGCACAGAATAATCGTGGCGGTGGAAAAGATCCTCTAGCTCAAACATTTACTGTTGATGAAACTGGAGCATTCTTGACTTCTGTTGATCTATTCTTTGCTAGCAAAGATGAAAATGAAAAAGTTACAGTTGAACTTAGAACTGTAGAGCTTGGAACACCAACAGATCAATTGGTTCAAGACTTCGCAAGAGTCACTCTTGAACCATCTCAGGTCAATACGTCTTCTGATGGATCTGTTGCCACAAGAGTTACATTCCCATCACCTGTCTATCTACAACCAGGTGAGGAATATGCGATTGTAATTCTTTCACCATCTTCAAATAATTATGAAACTTGGATCGCAAGAATGGGTGAAAGAACTGTAAATACTCAGAATTTACCAGATGCTGAAAGTGTAGTTGTAACTAAGCAATACTTAGGAGGGAGTCTATTTAAATCACAGAATGGAACTATTTGGACTCCAAGCCAATTTGAAGATCTCAAATTTACTCTCTATAAAGCACAGTTTACCCAAAATCTTGGCACAGTTTATTTCTATAATCCTAAACTAGGGACTAGAAATAGTCAAACCCCAAGACTACTTCCAAATCCAATTAAAACATTACCTAGAAAGTTAAAAGTTGGAATTACAACTACAACAACAATGGGTAGTATTTTGATTCCAGGTAGAAAGGTAAGCGAAACTAACTCATCAGGTCCTTACGGATATATTGAAAATATTGGAAGTAGAGTTTCTGCTCTTTCACTTACCAATACTGGCGTTGGATATTCAAACGGAACATTTGCTGGAGTGTCATTCTATTCAGTAACTGGAAATGGTTCTGGAGCGGTCGGTGTTGTAACAATATCTTCAAATATTGTTTCTGCAGTTTCCATTACAACTCCAGGAAATGGTTATGCGATAGGTGATGTTCTGGGAATTACAACCAGTAATGTTGTTAAGGGATCTAGTGCTACAATCACTGTTTCTAACATTAATGGAATTGATACATTGTACCTAACAAATGTTCAAGGTGAAGAGTTTACTAATGGTCAAGATTTAGTTTACTTTGAAGGATCAACTGCTGTTGCTGTGGCGAATACTGATATTAGAGGATCTTCTTCTCTCATCAGCAATCTATATGATGGTAGAGTTGTTGAAGTTGAGCATTATAATCATGGTATGATGGCAGATAATAACAAGGTTACTCTTGCCGATATTGAACCAAATACTGCTCCAGTTCTTTTAACTGCCAATCTTGCGGTTGATGCAACAACTATCTCTGTTGCCAGCACTTCAACATTTGCTACTTTTGAAGGTATTTCAACTTCAACTGGATATGTCAAGATTAATAATGAAATTATTTACTATAACAGCATTGGTTCTGGAACACTTGGTATTGGCACAAGAGGTATAGACGGTTCCTTAACCAGAACTCATAATGTTAATGATCTTTGCTATAAGTATGAATTAAATGGAGTTTCTCTCACTAAGATCAACACAACTCATGATATGCCAACTGATTCTGCTCTAAAAGCATCTAAAAACATTGATAAGTATTACTTACAAATTAGTAGATCAAACAGACCATCTGGTGATACTCAACTGAGTTTCACAGATGAAAGATCACTTGGAGGAATGGAGGTATTTGCTTCACAAAACTTCCAATACAACGCTATTGTTCCACAATTTAATGTTATTACTCCAGGAGAAACAACATCTGTTTCAGCAGAATTAAGATCTGTTTCTGGAACAAGTGCTGGTGGATCCGAAATCTCATTTATTGATCAAGGTTATGAACCTGTTGAATTAAATCAAGTTAATAGAGTTTCTTCCACAAGACTTGTTTGTTCCGAAATTAATGAGACAAACAGACTAACTGATCTTCCTAAGAATAGATCAACAACACTGGCAATCCAATTTAACTCACAAGATCCTAATCTTTCTCCCGTAATTGATAGTCAGAATGGCGTTCTAATTCTACAAAGAAATAGAGTTAATGCCCCAATTGTAAATTATTCTACTGATTCCAGGGTTAAACTGATATCTGGAGATCCTCACTCCGCCATTTACATTTCAAATAGAGTTGATCTGAAACAACCAGCAACTTCACTTAAAGTTCTTGTTTCTGCTTATAGACATTCTTCCGCTGACTTTAGAGTTCTCTATAGACTCTTTAGACCAGATTCTAGTGAAGTTCAACAATCCTATGAACTATTCCCAGGGTATGATAACTTGAGAGATTTGAATGGTGATGGATTTGGAGAGACGATCATTGACGCTACTCTAAACAGCGGCAGATCAGATGCTTTTGTTCCTTCTAGTAGAGACAACCAATTCTTAGAATATCAGTTTAGTGCTGATAATCTTGATAAATTTACAGGATTTGCCATTAAGATTGTGTGCTCTGGAAGTAATGAAGCATATGCTCCAAGATTTAAAGATCTAAGAGTTATTGCTCTCGCATGATTCCTGTTGAAGGACATAAACATCTTTACAGAGATGAAAACTCTGGTGCAATTGTAAATTGCGATACTATTGGATATTCTCAATACGTTAAAATGAAATCTGAAAAGCAAAAACAAAAAGAGGAGCTTGATCAGATTAAAATTGATATTGAGGAAATAAAATTTTTATTAAGGGAGATTATTCATGGATCCAAATAATATACAACTTGAAGATATTAATAAATTATTTGAATATGAGAAGCAGTCTAGAGAAATTGATGAATGTAATGATATTGAAAAACTTAGAACCATGCTCAAAATATCCATAAAGTTGTACATGAAGCAACAAGAGGTTATTAAAGAACTTGGATTTGGTGAAGTATAAATATATTTTAGATCCTGAAGTTTTTTATAAATGGCAGCTGTTTATGTAAGTAATCTAGTTGTAAATACTGGTACTACATTTACTCAAACTTTTTCACTAGAAAATAGTGATTCTAGTTCTATTTTAAATTTGGGCGGATACTCGGTTTCCGCTCAGATGAGAAAACATGCTGGTAGTTCATCATATACATCATTTAGTGCTTCTGTAGTTAACGCTACTGCTGGTACAGTTAGAGTTGGACTAGGAACTACGACGACTGCCTCCTTAAAACCAGGTCGTTATGTTTATGATGTTTTGATCACTGATAATGCGGGAGTAATAACCAGAGTTGTTGAAGGATCTGTTCTCGTTAGAGAAGGAGTGACTCGCTAATGGCAGACATTAGAGTTAGAGTTGGAGCTCAAAACGCAATCAAAGTAGTTTCGTCATTAGCAGGAACTAAAGAAATTTCTTTAGGCGATTTAACGGACGTTAATTTACCACCAGCCCTTTTAAACGGAATGGTTCTCGTGTATAACTCAACAACATCAAAGTGGGACGCAACATTAGAATTAACCCCAGGCGTATCCCAGAATTTAGACATCAACGGAGGTAGCTTTTAATGGCAAGCATTATCAGGATTAAAAGATCCTCTGGTACTAGTTTACCTGGAAGTCTACAATGGGGTGAATTAGCTTACGTAACTGGTATTGGTAGTGCCACAGGCACTAGTCAATATAGAGATAGAGTTTATGTTGGAGACGACGGAACTAACGTAATATCTGTTGGTGGACGTTATTATACGTCCATGATGGACCACGTTCCAGGAACTGTTGCTGGAGTATCTAACACAAGAAATAGTGATGGTGGCATTGTCGCTGTTCTTGACAGTAGCAGAAAAGTTGATCAGTGGAATGTTGATAATTTAAGATTAGATGGAAATACATTCTCCTCCCAAAATACCGATGGAGATATTGTATTAGATCCAAATGGAACTGGTGAAATTAATATTGTTGATGATACTTATCTAAGTTTTGGTAATGACAAAGATGTAAAGTTAAGATACGACGAAGCTACAGATAATAGATTTGAAATTGAAGGTGCAGATTGGGCATTTGCCAACGGTGTTGCGATTAATATTGGTGATGTAACTGATTCAACAAGTAAAGACAATGGTGCTCTAGTTGTTGAAGGTGGCGTTGGTATTGAAAAAAATCTCAATGTTGGTGGAAACGCCACTGTTGCTGGAGTTTCAACTTTCACCGGAAGTGTAACTATTGGTGATATAAAGGTTGAGCAAAATATAATCTCAACCGTTCCTGGATCAAGTGGAATTCTTTATATTGATCCATATCCCGATGGTCTAAGTAATGAAGGTACTGTTGTTATTAAGGGTGACCTACAAGTTGATGGTACAACCACATCTGTAAATTCTACGGTTGTATCAATCAATGATCCAATTATTGTTCTCGGTGATGTAACCAGCAAGAGAACAGTAATGGCACCAGTTTTGACTGGTGTTTCAACAATTACTCTTGATTCTGTAGCAGGAATCAATACTGGAGACCTTATCCAAGGAAGTGCTTCATTACCTAATAGTGGTCTGACTACTATTACTGCTTTTAATAATACCACTAAAATTGTTACAATTCAAGGTACTACCACTGCTGGTATTACCACAACGACACAATTAACAATTACCCACGCATTTGATACTAATACTGATCGTGGTGTTGCCTTTGATTACAATACTGGTGTAGGAACTGCCAATAGCAAGACTGGATTCTTTGGTTATATTGATGGTAATAATGTTGGCAGTGCCGCTACAGCAAGATCTTGGACTTATATTCCTGATGCTGTAATTACATCACCAGGCATTGTAACTGGAACTAGAGGATATCTTGATGTTAAAGGTATCTATTACCAAACTGGAGATTTTAACACCCATGGTGTTGTATATTTTGATGCTAATGGACTCCAAACTTCAACGAATAATCCAGCATCACCAACTATTACATCAAAACAAATCTTGACTGCAATTACTGAAATTAATTTAACACTTAGCAGTTCGGTATCAGTTACAGTAGGTGATTTAATTCTACAAGAAACAAGTGGAGCTTATGGTGTAGTCAAGACAACCGTGAGTGGATCTACAATCACTCTAGTTGGTGTTGAAGGGACATTTGATACTACTAATAACTTGTTAAAAAATGGAACATCATTAGCAATAATACCAACTGTAATAACACCCATATATACAAATAAACCAACCTGGACTTCAACTCTGGATGGAGGAACATTCTAAAATTTATGACAAATCAAAATAATGAAGTTGATGTGAATGTATTGATTAAATTGTATAATCAAAGACTATCAACTCTAACAAATCAAAATATTTTATTAGAGGCAAAGGTACAAACATTATCTAAAGATTATTCTGAATTAGAAGAACGATATAATGAACTGTTAATTTCCAGTCAGACAGAGGAAAAGTAAAATGGCGAAACCAGCAAGTAGACAACAACTCATTGATTACTGTTTAAGACGGCTGGGTGCCCCTGTATTGGAAATTAACGTTGATGATGACCAAATAGATGATTTAGTGGATGACGCCCTACAGTACTTCCAGGAGCGTCATTTTGACGGTGTTGAGAGAATGTACCTAAAGTACCAATTAACACAGGCAGACTTAGATCGTGGTAGTGCAAAAGGTACTAATGGTGTTGGTATAGTAACCACTACCGCTACATCTACAAATATAAGTGGTTATGGAACAACCACATCAAGATTTTATGAAACTTCTAATTTTATTCAAGTTCCCGATTCTGTTATTGGCGTAGAAAAAATATTTAAGTTTGATACTAGTTCAATTTCTGGTGGAATGTTTAGTATTAAGTATCAATTGTTTTTAAATGATCTATACTATTTCAACTCCGTTGAACTTTTACAATATTCAATGGTAAAAACCTATCTAGAGGATATTGACTTTTTACTGACTACCGATAAGCAAGTAAGATATAATAAAAGACAGGACAGATTATATCTTGATATTGATTGGGGAGCACAATCTCTCGGAACTTATCTTGTTTTAGACTGCTATAGGATTTTAGATCCAGATACTTATACTAATGTTTATAATGATAGTTTTATAAAAAAATATCTAACAGCATTAATTAAACGTCAGTGGGGTCAAAATCTAATTAAATTTAGAGGTGTTAGACTTCCAGGTGGAATTGAACTGAATGGTAGAGAAATATATGAGGATGCTGAAAGAGAACTAGAAAGTATTAAGCAAGTTATGGCCCTTGAATATGAACTCCCACCTTACGACTTTATTGGATAATGGCACTTAATCCCTTTTTCTTACAAGGATCACCTAGCGAACAAAGACTGGTACAAGATCTTATCAATGAACAGTTGACGATCTATGGTGTAGAAGTCACTTATATACCAAGAAAATTTGTAAGAAAACAAACCATCATTGAGGAGATACAATCATCAAGATTTGATGATAACTTTTTAATTGAGGCATATGTGAATACTTATGAGGGGTATTCTGGTGCCGGAGACATTTTAACAAAATTTGGAATGAGTTTGAGGGACGAACTTGTCATAACAATATCCAAAGAAAGATTTGAAGATTTTATTGCTGCGTTTTTAGCAGCAATGCCAGATGATGAAATTGAATTATCAACTAGACCTCGTGAGGGAGATCTTATTTATTTTCCATTGGGTCAAAGACTTTTTGAGGTTAAATTTGTAGAGCATGAACAACCTTTCTATCAGTTAGGTAGAAATTATGTTTATGAACTGAAATGTGAATTGTTTGAATATGAAGATGAAGTTCTTGATACTTCTATTGACGAAATAGATACAACAATTCAAGATACTGGATTCATAACTACTCTAAACTTGATTGGACTTGGAAGAACTGCTACTGCCAATGCCAATTTAAGTGCAACTACAGGATATATCAGACAAATTTTTCTCAATAATGATGGTAGTGGATATACCGGATCACCAACTGTTGCGATTTCAACAGCACCATCTGGAGGAATCAATGCCGCAGCAGTTGCTATTACCACAAATAAAGCTGGCATTTATTCCATAGAACAAATAATATTAACAAATGCTGGATCAGGATACATTGCCCCACCAACTATAACAATCACTGGAGGAAATGGAATTGGTGCAGCAGCCACATGTTCAATAGAAAGTGAAGTTCGTGGAGTTATCAGTTTCACATTAACTGACACTGGCGTAGGATATTCAACCGCACCATCAGTTTCAATTTCTTCTCCTGGAATTGGAACAACAGCAACAGCGGTGGCAATTATCAATCCAGATACTCAAGTTTCATCACTCAGAGTAACAAATACAGGAGTTGGTTATACAGTCACACCAACAGTCACTATCGCATCACCACCATTAATTACTGGTTTAGGTACTTACAGATTTAATGAGGTTGTAAGAGGATTAACTTCGGGAACAGAAGGAAGAGTCAAGTCTTGGGATTCGGATACAAAAGTTCTTAAGGTTTCTCTTGTTGGTATCGGTACAACTGTCAGTGGATTTATTCCAGGAGAAATTGTTATTGGAACAGCATCTACAGTTTCAGCGGCATCTACTTCTGATGGATATGCTCTTTATACTATTAAATCTTATGATCATAGGGACATATATGATAAATATGAACAAAACGACGAAATTGAAGAAGAAGCAGACACCTTCATAGATTTCTCACAGACAAATCCATTTGGAAGTTACTAATGCTAGGAACCTATTTTTATCACGAAATCATTAGGAGGACTGTCATTTCTTTTGGCACAATCTTTAATGATATCCACATTCGCCACAGAAATTCCAATGATGGTGAAATTAGTGATATGAGAGTTCCTCTGGCATATGGTCCAGTTCAAAAGTTTTTAGCAAGAATTGAGCAGCAACCAAACTTAAATAAGGCAACTCAAATATCTTTGCCAAGAATGTCGTTTGAAATGAACTCCATTCAGTATGATCCAACTAGAAAGGCAGGCGTTACTCAAACCTTTAAAGCATCGGATGGCACAAACCTAAAAAAAGTTTATATGCCAGTCCCATATAATATTGGATTTGAAGTTAATATTTTAACAAAATTGAATGATGACTCTCTTCAAATCGTAGAACAAATACTTCCTTATTTTCAACCATCTTTTAATTTAACTATTGATCTTGTAGATTCAATTGGAGAAAAGAGAGATATAAGTGTTGTTTTGGATAGTATTTCTTTTCAAGATGATTATGAAGGAGATTTTTCAACCAGAAGAGCATTGATTTATACTTTACAATTTACTGCTAAGACCTATATGTTTGGTCCAATCGCAGATACTACAGATGGACTCATTCGTAAGGTTCAGGTTGATTATTATGCTGATACAAATAGAGAAACTGCAAAGCGTGAATTAAGGTATACTGCGTCACCAAAAGCACTCAAAGATTATAATAACGATGATGTATCTGTTTTAAAAGAAGCTCTAACCAAGACAGAAACAAGATTAACAATTACTACATCTACAGGAATGTCAGCAGGAGATAGAATCATTATTAATAGTGAAATTATGAAGATTGTAGAAGTTATTGACGGAACAACCATTGCGGTGAAGAGAGGATATGATGGAAGTTCCATTACAACTCATTTAGAAAGTACATCAATTGACAAACTAACTGCCGCTGATGATGCTCTAGTTGATATTGATGATGACTTTGGATTCAACGAAAATCTATTCTCATTTACAGATTCTAGAGACTTTAGCCCATCTAGAAGTATAGATATCTAATAGATTGGTAAAATCATGGCAAATAAGTTTGAAAAAATTGATGAAGCACTGAATGTTGAAAGTAGCATTGTAGAAGTAGATAGTAACTACAAACCTACTTTAGATACCGTTAAGGAACTGAGTAATGACATTAAAAAAGATTATGAATATACTCGTGCAAACTTATATTCGTTGATTGAAAAGGGACAAGAAGCAATTAATGGCATTATGGAACTGGCAGGAGAGGGTGGTTCTCCCAGAGCATATGAAGTTGCTGGACAATTAATCAAATCAGTTGGTGATGTAACTGATAAACTTATAGATTTACAAAAGAAATTAAAGGATGTTGAAGAAGATACAGTAAAAACAACAAACAATGTCACAAACAATGCTTTATTTGTTGGATCAACATCGGAGCTATCAAAATTACTCAAGCAAGGTTTTCTAAATAATAAAGAATAATCTTGTAGTTCAATGAGTTGGTCTAAAAAATATAAAAGATCAATTGATTGTGATAGTCCAAAAGGATTTTCTCAAAAATCTCATTGTGCTGCTCGTAAAAAAAGACAAAGAGGCGAAGTGACTAAATCAAAGTCTCCCTTTTCTGAAGCAAAGGAACCACAAACTTTTACAAAGTTTACTCATAAAACAAAGCATTTACCAAAATCTCAACATCAACTTGATCCAAATCTTGATCTAAAGCAATTGGTTCATCATGCGGTTAAGCAATATGTTGATAGAGATGCTGATGGTGATGTGGATGTTTATGACAATCCAAGTAGAAAAACTCCAGATGAAAATGTAATGAGTGCTCCGGAGGGTGCAAAAGTTGCTTCAAAAAAACTTATTGCTAAACAAAAAGGAGAATTGAAGCATACTAGAGTTGGTATGGCTTATGAAGAAACTAAATCTGGGGATGAGGGACTTCGTGATTGGTTTGGTAAGTCAAAGTCTTCCGATGGAAAATCTGGATGGGTTCAACTAGGTGGTAAATGGGCAGGAAAACCTTGTGCTCGTCAACCTGGTCAGACTTCCACTCCAAAGTGTGGAAGTTCAAAAATGAAAAAAGATCTCTCAAAAGATGAAGAAGAGTCAGCAAGAAGAAGAAAGAATAGATTAGATCCAAACCAACCAGAGAAAACTGGTGGAGTAAGTCCAACAAATGTCAGAACAGAAGAAATGAATCTCCAAGAAGTAAAAGATAAACCAGGAAAAGGCAGCGGCAAAAAAGACGCTTGCTATAATAAAGTAAAATCAAGATACAGCGTTTGGCCAAGTGCTTATGCTTCAGGAGCACTTGTCAAGTGTCGTAAAGTAGGTGCTGATAATTGGGGAACCAAATCGGAGCAAGTTAATATGGAAAGATATTGCCCTAGATGTAAAAAGAATGAACTAAGAGATGAATGTAAGTATGGTCCAAAATATTGGGATACATATTCTTTACCAATTAATTTGTCATCAGTGGCAATGTCAAATCCTCATTATCATGCGAATAGTCCTCACCCAGCAAATGAGGAAAAAGATCATGAGTATTCAATGGCTCGCTCTGAACTCTCAACAATTATTTCTGCAGCAAAGCGTCTAAAGAAAAAAATGAAGGGTGAGGGAAGCATTGAGGCATGGGTACAATCAAAAATTACTAAAGCGGCAGATTATATTGATACCGCAGCAGATTATGTTGAAAGTGGTGAGCATAATGTTGAAGAAGCAAAAAAATGTTGGCCAGGATATGAGAAAAAAGGAACACAAAAACTATTTGGAAAAACTTATAATCGTTGCGTAAAAAAAGAGCAATTTTCAAACTGGAGAGAAGAACTTTCTGAAGATTGGCAATCAGTAAATCGCAAAGATAAAACTGATGGTCTTAGTCAGAAAGCTGTAAATGCTTATCGTCGTGAGAATCCAGGTTCAAAACTTCAGACTGCTGTAACTGAGAAAAAACCAAAGGGTAAAAGAGCAAAGCGTCGTAAAAACTTTTGTAGTCGTATGTCAGGAATGAAAGCAAAATTGACTTCCGCTAAGACTGCTAGAGACCCAGATTCAAGAATCAACAAAGCCCTCCGTCGTTGGAACTGTAACTAAAATGAAATCTTTTCAACAATTCTTATCAGAAAGCATCAATATCGCTGGAGATTTCAATGGAAATCTTTATATGAATGGTGAATCTCAACCAGAGCAAGCAACCGAATCTTTTCTTGCTGATGTAGTTTGGGAAGGAAAACTATATCGCATTGAAGTTGAAGGTAAGATGATGAACAAAAACGCTCTCACAGAACAACTTCAGGGTGAATATCCTGGAGCAATTGTTCATAACATTTACCCATCACAATCACAAAGTTCTTTAAGAATTAAAAATACGCAAAGATATCAACCAGAAAGATTGTCTTGGAGTGAGTGATTAATGGCACAATTTAATAAAAATACTCAAGATTTTTTAAATCAAGAGAGAACTCTTTTTGAAGTTAATATGGTCGCCAATAAGAATGGCGAAGTAGTTACTGTTGATAATCCATTTCCAGTTACAGGAACTGTTGGAATTTCAACTTTATCGACAGTATCAGTAACTTTGCCATCAACATCTACTGATGCATTTGGTAGACAAAGAACTTCAAGTCCATTAACACTTTTTGACAGTTCTCACAGATATAGAGATAATAATCTTTGGAGTGGTTTAGTTATTGGTGCTGGTTCAACAGTTGGATTTGTAACTGCACAAGGTTTGATTAATATGACTGTTGGTGTTGGAAGCACCGCATCAATCATCAGAGAAACTACAAAAGTATTTTCATATCAACCAGGAAAATCATTACAAGTAATGAATACCTTTGTAATGAACCCAGCAAAAGCAAATCTTCGTCAAAGAGTAGGATACTTTGGTGCAGATAATGGAATGTATCTAGAACTTGATGGAAGTACTTTATATTTTGTAGAAAGAAGTTTATCTACTGGAATAACAACACAAATTTCGCAACATAACTGGAATATTGATACAATGCTTGGTGCAGGGCATCTCAATCCATCTGGTGTCACATTAGATATTTCCAAAGCACAGATTATGTGGATGGATATTGAATGGTTAGGACTTGGAACAGTTAGATTGGGTTTTGTAGTTGATGGGAAGTTTATTCATTGTCATTCATTCCATCACGCAAACTTAATCACTTCAACTTATATTACAACGGCATCATTACCTTTGAGATATGAGATTGCAAATACTGGAATTACAACAAGTTCAAGCACACTGAAACAAGTTTGTTCTAGTGTAATTTCAGAAGGTGGTTATGAACTTCGTGGAATACAGCAGGCAGTAGGAACACCAGTCCAAACACCAGTTGATTTAACAACAGCAGGAACTTATTATACAGTTGTATCAATTCGTCTTAAAGCAACACCAAATAGATTAGATGCAATTATAATTATGACTGCACTTTCTATTCTAGGCATTACAAATAATGCAACTTATAACTGGCAAGTAAGAGCATCTGGAACATCTAGTGGTGCAACTTGGACTGATGCTGGTGTTGATAGTGCTGTTGAATATAAGATTGGTGGGGGAACTTATACTGGTGGAAGAATACTAGCATCTGGATATACATATGGTTCTAATCAAGGTTCAACATCAGTAGATATTCTTAAAGAGGCACTATTTAAGTTCCAGTTAGAAAGAGATGGATTGACTAGAACACCTTATGAACTTTCTATTGTATGTGCTTCTGATGCTAATGGTGCAGATATTCACGCATCAATGGACTGGGAAGAAATTAGTAGGTAATTTTTTATGAGTGAAGTCTATCTTGGTAACCCAAATTTAAAAAAAGCAAATACACAAATTGAATTTACAGAAGAACAGATTATTGAATTCTTAAAATGTAAAGAAGATCCTGTATATTTTGCAAAGAACTATATTAAGATCGTTTCTCTGGATCACGGTCTTGTTCCTTTTGAGATGTATCCATTTCAAGAGAAACTTGTAAAGAACTTCCACGAGAATAGATTTA
>Ga0208360_1000060_pt1 | contig 40798 bp, 56 predicted proteins | sample LakMenE27Jul10ns_FD_150739 | JGI IMG/M metagenome (GOLD analysis project Ga0208360, IMG submission 150739) | Freshwater microbial communities from Lake Mendota, WI - 27JUL2010 deep hole epilimnion ns (SPAdes) | ecosystem: Environmental > Aquatic > Freshwater > Lake > Epilimnion/Euphotic zone ...
TGGGTTATTATTTTCGGTATTCACCATCTAGTCGTTGAACCTTTTGACTACAACTCTATTATAGCATAGAGTCCGAAATAGTCAACTTGGCTGCTGATTGCCTTGTGTTTCAGAGAAGTCACTCCTGAAACCGTCAGGGTTCCCAGCAATTCACCCAGTTTTTCTATCAGTTTTTCAACTGACGGAGGCTATCGATCTAACCTCTTCAGGCAATTCCCAAGCCACTACTTCTTGTTCAAGAGCGTAGGGCTCAGAGTCGTAACGGCTCTGTACATACGGAATGTTAGTCCCGTAAGCACGGCGGAAGTCGTTAATAGCAAATTGTTCCTTCAATTATGTTATCGCAGGGGCTCTTTATCCCCCACTTCTCTTTGTTTCCAAAGAGTTCAGACTATATCATCGTTTTGTAAACAAAACGTCAGGCGCTCGTGGAGTTTTCATCTGTTCTAGATTACTAACTCTAGTCGTTGAACGTTCCGTCAATCCCTTGACGGCTTCGCTGCTGATTACCATAGCATCAAACTTTCGTTTGAAGCCGTAGGCTTCCCAGCAATTCACCCAATTTTTCATAACCCCTCACGGAGTTAAGCGGCATATGGAATACCGAAGCGCAGGATACGTCCTGCACGAGTTGGCGTGTCTACCACCGGTGCTATGAATAATATACAAAACTTAACGTTTTGCTCTGCATGTTTCCATGCAGTTTAGACTATATCATCATCTTTGCCTAAGCAAAGAGTCGGGCGCTCGTGGAAAGATTATTCTTGGGTCAGTCACTTTCTAGTCGTTGAACCTTCTTACTTCACTCTTATTATAGCAACAAGAGACCCGAAGTAAACTTGGCTGCTGATTGCCTCTTTTGCGTAGCAAAAGTAAGGTGTCCCAGCAGTTCACCCGATTATTCGACAGGGGTCACCCCCTGAAGGAACCTCATTGATTCGCAATGTTGGTAGACGGTAGCATGAAACCTTGCGCGAGGGTGGTGAGACATTTGTTAACGTAGAGGCTCTTTATTCCCTACCTCTCTTTGTTTCCAAAGAGTTCAGACTATATCATCGTTTTGTAAACAAAACGCCCGGCGCTCGTGGAGTTTTCATCTGTTCTAGATTACTAACTCTAGTCGTTGAACCTTCCTTTTCTCCCGAAAAGGCTTGGCTGCTGATTACCATAGCTTTCAAACTTTCGTTTGAAGCCGTAGGCTTCCCAGCAATTCACCGGATTTTCTTTGTTAAAAACAAAGCCACTCCTTTAAATGGGCAATATGTTATCGCAAAGGCTCTTTATCCCTTGCTTCTACATGTTTCCATGTAGGCCAGACTATATCATCATCCTATAACTCCCATGCTGAGGAGTCAAGGAGCTGGGCGCTCGTGGAGTTTTCATCTGTTCTAGATTACTAACTCTAGTCGTTGAACGTTCCGTCAATCCCTTGACGGCTTCGCTGCTGATTGCCTCTTTTGCATAGCAAAAGTAAGGTGTCCCAGCAATTCACCCAGTTTTCTGCCATCATTAAAATGACAGGGACCCTAATTAATCCACACCTGCGTAGGTCTGTTGTAGATTCATCATAATAGATGATTTCCTTTTCTAGGTTGACTTCAAAGATTGCGTTGGCAATCTAACCCAAAAGTCCGAAAACTTCGGGGTCACTGTAGTTATACCCACACTTTGCTAATGGAAGCCTAACCATAAAAAAGGAGCCCCTTTCGGAGCCCCGTAGTAAAAATTCAATCAGCAATCAGTTGAAGGTTGCAATAACCAAGGTACGACGACCGATCGTAACAATCTCACGAATAAGTGGAGTGGTACCATCTAGGGTAACGTTCACACCGCTGTTGGCGACTGGGAGTGCTTTACCGTCAGTGCCAACAGAAAGGCGGCTACCAATGGTAAAAGCAGCGACAGCCGAAGCGCTTACTTCGACGATCAAAGAGCCGCTACTGGCGACACTAACTTGACGGGCAGTTTGAGGTTGGGATAGTGCAGTCGGGATATAAGACTGGCTAACACCTACGATAGCCCCGGTAAAGGATGTTAAATTACCAGGGGAGCAGACTAGATTAGCTCCGGCATAGGTTGCTTGAGCGACGACCGAAAATTCAGGGATTTCGACTACGCCAATACTACCAGCTTGGTTGTCGGTAGCGGCTTGCCAGGTGGAAGCATATCTGATGTACTGTTTTGCGTAAACGGGTGCAATGTTTAGACTCATGATCTTTTTCTTAATATGTGTTGACTTTTGGTTTACTCTAGGACTTGTTTTTCACCTAGCTGATGTGATAATTGGTTTTACCCCCACTTACGTGGGGTTGCTGATGGGTTACCGGTAATCGACCAGACATCTGCATCTGTCATAGCATCTGCATCTCTGCCCAGGAAGTGGTAGGGAGCCAATGGGTTGCCAACCTAACTTCTCATATTCTTTGCATTCTTTGCAAGTTTTTTTGTCCTTTTTGGCAACTCGCATCATTTCTTTATGGCCTTGTTCTTCCTTCACTAGGTAATCACCCAGTTGAAAAAATGCGTAAGCTGGGGTAACAAGGTAGCGAGAAACCCTAGAAAAAACCCCTTGCCAGGTTTGCCCCACACCGGAATTAATCGAATTCTGTATGGCATCCTGAACCCCGGGGTCCTCAGAGTCGTAGTCGGGATCCTCTAAAATATCCCAATCATAGTCGCCAGATGGTCCTTTGGAGGCAAAATCCATTTCGTCACCGACTATAGAGATTGCATTATTGTCAAATCGAGCCTTTGTCACATTGAGGAATTTAAGTAATGGTGGCACCAATTGTCCGACAACTGTTGGCCATGCTTTTTCCAATTTTGCTTTAGGCTTCGATGATGCTGACCCAAGGTAGACTCCTGCTAAAGATGCCTCTAAGGTTTTGTCAACCATGGCACGAGAAAACTCGTCCCACTTTATGTCTTTGTCCTTAAGAGACTTAACTAAAAGCTTAGAATCCTTAAGCATCATACTCTCTAGATTCTCAATGGTTTTAGCCTTTCTAGCTAGGGATTCGGCATTAGAGAAAAAATCTCCCCTCCTTTTAGTGGCAGAGCCAATTAAGGAAAGGAGATCCATTTAGCTCAGTTAGAAGTCCAAAGGCAAGTTTTGATGGCTTCCAAATAGTCGGAGGCTTCACCGCGTTTTACCATTTCAAGGGCTCTTTCATGGGGATCCATGTTTTCTAAGGTTGCTTCAAATGCTTTGTCTTCCGGTCCAACAATTTCCCCAAAATGCACCATGCTTGGCAGGCGATTTAAAATTCCAAAGAGTTTAGACGTTGGTGTTTCACCTTCGGAGAATTCCAAGGTCCCAAATTCTAAACCTTCGCAGAAACTTTGCAGTTCATCTTGCTGAATGATGGCATTGGTCAGTTTGCCGTCGCTATAAAGATTCTCAACGTAGTGGGAAATCCTTTGTTTATGGGCATGAACTTTCTGCTCTTCGAATTCCTTTTTGAGCCTATCATTTTCTTTCCTAAGTGCCTCAACCTCTTTCTCAATCTCCCTGTAGATTTGGGCTGGGAATCCGGTAGGACGGGCTTGACCTGCAGAACCCATTCCGCTATACTTAACTTCTTCTTCCCCGTCAGAACAAGCTCCCATGGAACCCTTGGGCTCCTTATAAGTCGAACCCTTGCCTGTTACAGTCATTGGGTCTTCCTCCTCTGCTGCCCTTTTACGGCGGGACATTTCACCTTCAGCATGGTTGACGGATGCCTTCTCACCGGACTTCTGACGGACAACCCGGACCTTATCACTTTGGGTAGCATCCTTTACGTCAACTGCCATGTCGAGATCATCGGGATCTTCCTCAGAGCGAGTTGGGAAATCAGTCGGGCCACCCTCGCGGCCACGGGGGGCTTTACCACTGGAAGTCTTGGCGGATTTCGGTTCTCGGACGACTCCCTCTTCATCAGGCTCACCACCTTCGGCATGGTCGGCAATTGGGCCACCTTTGAGTGGGGCTCTTTTGTCGCTAGATGATTGGTGAATGACGCGGGAAGTTTTGTTACCTTTAACTGATTTGACATCTACTGCCATATCGAGATTGTCGGGGTCTTCCTCAGAAAGGTTAGAAACTGGGGTAGGCCCTTCGCTGCGGCCATGGGGATCCTTCCCATCGGAAGTTCCAGGGCGTTGCTTCTCCGGGTACTTGGTGCTGGCATCGTCGTACTGATCGTTGTTTCTATCTTTGGCCATAGTATCTTGACCAGCCCAACGACCTTCCTGACTATTGTCACCATCTTCCTCTCTGGCAGTTTTTAGGCGGTCTTCGTCTTGTTCGCTATTTTTTGCAGTCTTGAGACGGTCCTCGTCTTGTTCACCATCGCTGGTTACACCATCGCGGTCTTCCTCTGGGGCTTTACCGGCCTTTTGACGGGCTCCGTAGCTATCATCTTTAGATCGGGCAGTAACCGAACGGCCAGTAACTTTATCTCCGGTTTCACCTTTGTGAGTGCCAAAGGATACTTTCCCATTAGATGCGGTTTTGTGACTAACTTCGTCGTACTCTAGTTCATTGTACTCTGAATCCTCGTCATCCATTTCCTCTTCGTCCATGTCCGCTTCGTCAACAGGTTGACTGGGGGCTTTCTTTTTCTTGGACTTGGAAACTTCCTTATGCTGAGAATCGATACCTTCCTCAAATACTTGCTCAACAACCTGAACCTCCTGGCCACCAGCCCCTTTAGAGACACGGCGCTTAATGCCTTCCTCGAATTCGGTGTCTTGGCGCTCTGGTTCATCCTCGGAGGAGTCCATCATTTCGGACTCATTGCCACCTTCGGTAACTTCCTTGAATTCCCCGTCTTCTTCGGCATCATTAAGATCGGCTTTGGGGGAAGCCTCTGGTTTGGACATTTTTGGCTTGTTTTCTGGTGCTTTGGTTTCTAGATTGGCTACTTCTTGAGTAGACTCAGCGCCTTCGCGCCCCAAGTTCTTTTTCATTTCAGAGAATTGCTGATTAGGGTTATCGGGGTTGGCGTTTTGATCCGCCGAATTTGTGGTTTCAGGTTGTTGGCCTTGGCCGACATCTGGTTCTGTTTGTTGGTCCTGGTTTTGTTCTAGTTGCTGTAGGGACTGATTGACTTCACTTTTGACTTCATCTAGTCTTTCTTTTAGCATTTCTAGGGGACTTTTTTCTATAAGCAGCGTCGGTCCTAAGTCCTTATCAAAAATTTGGTCAGGGGACAGGGCCACCGCAAAGTCGAAAACTCCCTCTTCTTCGCTGAAAGAGAATGGCTCCAAGCCTTTCACAGCTGGGGGTGCAGCTCCGAGCAATGCCAAATGCCTTGCACTCCACTTGCCTTTGTGTGGGTTAATGGGGGAATCGGGGGAATAGAAGGAAATGGAAACTTTCCTATAATGACCACCTCTAACTAAGTCCTTAGCTACATCTGTAAATTCTACATCTGCATATAAGTCATCACCCTTTTGAGAGAATCCTTTAATCCACCCGTAAGCAGGTACGCTGTCGTTATCTCCAGAGTGGCCAATTACAAGGGGGGCTGAATGGACTTTGGGGTCATATGAGTTTGCAACTTCCTTAAGGTCGTCAGCAGAGAAGTTCCTCTGCACACCCTGTGCGCTAGTTTGGGGGCCAGCTTTAAATACGTGGACTTTTTTTGAGAACACTTTTTTATCGGATTTACTCATGCTTATTTTTTACCCTTGACCTTGTTTTCCATCTCTGATATTATAGAGTCTATTTCCTTACCGGAAATTCCACTTGTGGATTCGGTCTCATTTGCCTCTTCCTCAGGGAGTTCCCCCGGTTCGGATTCCCCTGGTTCTTCAGCCAATGCAGAGTCTAACTCGGATAGTAAGGAGTCTAACTCTTTGTTGGCTTTGCTATTTTTCTTTTTTGGTTGCTTTTCTACAGGGGGTTGCTTTGTTGGAGTTTCTTCATTCGGAGTCGTCTCATCCGGGGTTTCTTCACCCTGAATTCCCCCATCCGGGGCCTCTTCATCTGGGGTCACATCACCCATGGTCACCTCATCCCGGGCCACATCATCCGGGGCCATCTCAGTGGTAGATCCAGGGGGCCCTTCAGCATCGCCACCCGAACCATCTTCTGGACCGAAAATCGACTCATATAGGTTCTTATCCTTTTCAGGGTCAAACGTAGTTTCTCCTTCGCTACCTTGTTGGCCTTCAGCAGATTTGGCCTCATCTTCTAGATCAACTCTAAAGTGCCTCTCAATCCATTCTCTACGGGGTTTGAAACCATTTTGAATCAATAGGGAAACATCAGCGGGTGTCAGTTGGGACTCCTCAATTCTGAACTCCCTAGTTAAGGTCGGAGATGCAACATCAGCACCGAAATTTAAATCTACAATCCACCTTACCAAAGTTTGAGTTAGTTGATGACAGATCATTTCTGATATCTCAGATGCCCTCACCACTCGAACTACGTTAGCAACCATCGACGAAGCCCTGGAACCAGACTCAGCCTGCCCAGCTTCATTTTCACCGCAAATCAGAAGGCTAATGACTTTATCCAGGTAGTCAATCAAGCCTTTAAACACATCGGGGCTACCTTCAGGGTTAATAAAATCCAATACGAACCCTTCAGGTAAAACCATCGCGGTCTCTTGGGATAAATTTGAGATCATCCCATAAATATTATCGATTTCGGCTGTTGATGCACTTAGGGGGGCAGTTGCTACGGTAGTCGGGGTTGCATATCTGTCACCATAAAGGACATAAGACTCTAATGCCCTCTTCCTAAACTTCACCAGGGGGTATAAAATACGACCAATCGAAGAACCATAGGGATCCCCATTATGCTGAGTCCAGTACCTATTGATGATGAATTTACGCGCAGGTAGCTCGATACCTTCAAACATCCTGTTGAATGTCAAGCAACGCATTGTAAAACCTGTTTGAGAATCCTCAGCTTCTTGGAAGACAAATCGGCGCTGGTCTCTAACTCGAACATCAAATGGGATGACACCCCGCTTGGTTTTCTTCCACATTACTTCCGCAACACTGAAACCAACAATTAAGGCTTCGGCTAAGCCTTTGAAAATATCGTCTATTGGCAACTCCTCTAAAACTTCTGCTACAAAGTCCCTGACGGCTAAATCCCCAGGTTTATCGCTGTATTCCTGAACATACCATGGCCTAGACGTAACTTCCTGGAGCAACTTAGAGTAAGAACCCTGGACTTGTTCATCCAATAGCAACCTTTGGTAAGTTGATAATGCGCGATTACCTCCCTTTTGGATTAGTAGGTCGTCATTAGGGCGAACAATGCTGGAACCAGTCCCCGTAAAAGGAGAGCTAGAACCAAACATGTAAATGGAACTAAGCGCATACGGGTTACTGATGTACGAGCTTATTTCACCGGTTGGGACAGGCGATGTCTTAAATCTTTTGGCCATTGCCTTCCCCCTTGTTGATATGATGTTTGACCAAGCTACTAAATGTTACGCTGTAGAGGTTTTACCCCGTGGAAACTCAGTTTCCAAGGGAGAATTGAACAGGGGGCTGAGGTATGTTATTGACGGCGTAAGTAATGGCCACTAAATAAACACCGTCGTCCCCCCTGGTTACCCAATCCCCATTAACAGAGAGGGAAGTTAAACCTGAAACCTGTGATGTTATCGAAGTTTGAAATTCTGAATTAATTTGCCCAGGGTCCATTACATCGAGAGTATGGTCACCAACCCCGTAATCAGCTCTCATCACCCTTTCGAAAAATCTCGTCTCCACTACACTTCTGATCTCTTGAGATTTCAATTCAAAATCAGTACTTGTAGCTAAATTGCCATTTTCAATTCTTAAAGGGTAAGCTATGCCCCTTACAGTGGGGTATGTCGGTTGCGGCACACTCATCTATAACACCTTAGAATTTGAAGCTCTAATTGTCTTACCCTCCTTTTTACCTCCTCTGTAGATAAGTCACTTCCCATGACTTTCTTCATTTCTAACCTAATTTGACCATTCGGTAAAGACCCGTACAGTGATGGATCTGTCAGTTGTTCTGAAACTCTTTGATTGTCGCTATCTAGCATATAGAGGCAGAATGCTTCTAATGAAACACCCTGCCCCTTAGCTTCTTGTTCTAGCTTAGAAAAAAGAGAGTCAGGAATCTGTAGCTTTAATTCCTTGTTCATTAACCCTCTTGTAGATTAACCTAAGCCCCTTGATTGAAGTTCATTGCTCATTTGACCAATGGAAACTCTAATCAATCCAACATCGATTCTTTCCATTGTTGGGACAGGGACATCATAGACTTGGACATTGACGATTCCGTTTTCCAAATCTTCGACCCTGTTGATCCTTTCGTCGCAGATGACTTGGAAAGCATCAGAAGGCTTAGCACCATAAAGAGCACCTTCGTTGTAAAGTTGACCCATGACGCTGTTGCCTATAGTGACAATCTGGTTGAAGATAACTCCAAAGCCATCAATTACCGAGAAGATCTGATTATCAAATACCCTACGGAGCGAACCATAAACAACGTTTTGGATGACGCGGGTGTTGACAAATTGGAACTTACGTTGTTCGGGGATAGCAGGGTTGATCCTAGTTCTTCCGCCCCAGATAAAGATCGCAGAAGAAGCATAGCCAGGTAGGGTCCTAGCAACGTTGCAGCCTCTGGGATTCAACAAGTTCTGTTGAGCAGAGTTGACAGAAAGTTGAACGCTAACGGCATCGACAAGTTGATATTTAGTGCCAGCTGGAGGGAATTGGAACCCTTCTGAACGATAACGTCTTAGCGCAACACCAGCCACATACGGGGAGAGAGGAATGTACTGACCCGCTGAATTAAGGATGTGTGGGCCATAGTAGGCAATAAATCCAAAAGCGTTAAAGTAGCGTTGGCTATCCTCTAGCAAGCGTGCTACATTATCGACACCAGCCTCTACGAATACGGCCTCTGGAACTCCCGAGTTCCCTACCCCACGTAAAGCATCATCGATAATCTCAGTGGATGTAATGGCATCAAAGTTCCACAAATTGGTTAATGGTGTTTGCTCTTCGGTTAATACAAGTTCGACTTGTGAGCCATAGCAAACATGACCAACGGAGGTTAAATCACCGCCAAGGGAATCGGCAGGGATAACCGCCCACTCATAATTAGAGCCGTTGAAGACCACAGCAATACGATCACCAACAACTACTGGGGTTGTCCCATCAGGAGCCAAACCAGCGGCAGTAATCACGTCGAAGTAAACACCTGAGAGGTTAGTAATTCTACCTTGGATGTCCCCTTTACCAGACCCATTCAGCAGACCAACGGCGAGAGTGTAGGGTTTGGCACCTAATAGGATACCTGGGCCTGCGGTTATGGTGCCAACAGTAACTGTGAACAAGGTTCCGGAACCGATTACAGCAGTAGAGGCAGAAAGCAAACTTCCGGCTGTGTGCCCAAAACCAGTGGCCTTCAGAGTCACAACGGTAACAATCCCACCAGCGACAGTGATATCAGCCGTAGCCCCACTACCACTGCCACCTGTGAGGGGGACATTTGTGTAGATGCCATTGGTGTACCCTGTACCCCCGGTAATGGCGCCAAGAGTAGCGATAGGCCCCCTGGTAGCTGTTCCGGTTGGATTGTAGGAGCCACCATTAATAGCATCGATAGCTGGAACTAAGTATGCCTGCGATGTGAAATTTTGAGTTGTAGTCGGGGCGCAAATATAGTTTTGAGTTGTAGTCTGAATATCACCCGGGTCAACCAAGTCCAAAGAAGGTAGCCAACCGGCAGAGGTGGTTTCACCGTACGGGAAAATTAACTCTTTGCCAAGAACCTTAGAACTTCTGTTCAGGTAGATGGATACGGTGGGGTTGTCTATATTTGGTACCGGTGCTACAGATGCTCTAGCGGCCTGGCTTGCGACAATACCGCTGTTTAGACCATATTTCCTGGCTCTAATGAGTGGAATAGTGGTTAATTCAGCCAGGTTAACCGACGTCAGATTGCCACCCAATACACCCGAGTATAAAATAGTCGGTGCTGTGGAAATCGATGCAGATGGATAAATAACATAAGAACCAGACAGGTACCCCGTATAGCTGGTAGCTAGTAGGATAGTGTCATTATCCAGAACTTTGACGTAGTAGGGATTAATGGAGTTAGAGGTCGTTGCCTTTAGTAAGGTTGCAGCCCCCGCCAAAACAGTCTGAGTAAAGAAGACCTTTTGGCCATTGACTAATCCGTGTCCTTTCAGTTCAAAAGCCGCATATCCCACAGAACCACCAGGGAATGTGTAGGAACTAATACTGGCAGAAGGGTTTAAAAGGGTTCTTGAAATAAAATTCAGCCTGTAATCCCTAGTGGAAGCCTGTAAGGTCGCAGGTAGGTGCAGGGTGTTGACGTATGTAGTCTCACCTGTGGTGTTCTGAAGGAGGTTAGAGGGTTGTCCGCTGATTTCAACGGGCCAATTCCAACTAGAAACCCCATAGGTAACAATAGCTGTAGATCCAGTGGGAGTGCCAACCACATAAGCACCGTTCGCTGCAGCAACACCGGACCCAATAAGAGCAGTTCCACCAGCAGCTAGGACTGCAGTCAGTACAGAAGTAGCCTCTGAAGCTGTGGCAGTAATGTAGACGTATTGTGTGTTACCATCTGATGGGTAGGTGCCATACAGATTTGTATTATATGGTGGTGCTACGATGTAAACAGTCGCCGAAGTTTCACCTACACCGAACAACCCAGCAAAATCTGCACCGGCATTACTGATGGTAACTTCTTGAATGTCATATTTGACGGGCCAAACTGCGCCATCAATGTAGAATACGCCATCATCAGATTGACCGACTACAGATTCTACTGTAAAGACGGCAGGGTCTAGAAGACCAACCTTTTCACCAGCGGTTACTGATTCTGTAGATTGTTCTACGGCTACTTGAGGGTCATAGCCCGAAATCAAAGATTGATATGGCAAACGTCTGTAAGTAACGTCATTGCCGGTCCATTCATAGATGGTATTATCAACCAAATACTTCAAACCCATTACCAAATCTTCGGCCGGCTGGTGTGGGATATAGTTTTTATACTTATTGATATCTGTAACTAAGAACGAGCCACTATCTGCCAAAGCCAGCCACTTAAAGTTACCATCTTCGCAATGGGCCGCAGCAGCAGCTCCCACGGCAGTTCTACCTGCAGCATCAAACTGCGCATATGCAGTGGGCGATAGCAGATACCCCTGGTCTTGTTGTCCGTCAAATGCAGTTCTGATGCACTGAACATAGTCTTGAGGGACCCTTTCCAGGCTAGTCTGGGCACAATCAATAGTTCCGACCACATAGCAATCGGTCATTAAGATTTTAGCAGCGCCTACAATGAATTGTTCAGGTACTACTTGGATAGTCCCGTCAAAAGTTGTAGCTGCCAGGACTGCAAATCCGCTTTCTGAATTTGTCTCAGGGCAAAGGGTATTTACTAGGCCCGACTCCCTAACATAGACGGAGCTGCTAATGCTAGGATTAGACTCAATTGCAGCAGCAAATGCGTTGACGATCGCAGATGAAATCTTACGGTTATTTACTTCGTCCCCAACGATATAACCAACGGGGATAGTAACAGGGACACCGAGCCACTCGCCATCGGCAGTATAACCAGTGGAGCCATCTCCAGCCACTAACTTTTGGCCATTAAGGATCATTTGGATATACACCTGGTCACCAGCTTCGAGCTGGGAGGGTAATCCAGTGGAATTGATTTTGGTGCCAGAAGGTAGAAACTCAATTTCAGCAATCTGGGTTGGTGTTCCTACTCTGACAACACGAACGTCCCCAACTTGTTGGGCATTTAGGAAAAGTTCATTTACACAATTATAGCTAAGAAGGGGGATTTTTTCGGTGGGTACTCCGCCTACTAGGGCCCTATAGTCATTTAAAGAAGTGATGACGACCGGGGTGTTAAACGGAAAGCGACTTACTGGGACAGAGTCCTCAGCCTCCACCAACATATAGGCAGTGTTAAATGTTGCGATTGGCGCGGCTGTAATATTGCCAGCGACTTCGTTTATGAATGTACCAGGGGCCCCAGGGGTGGTGCCAAAAGAGAAAGTTGCCATTTTATATTTAGTATTCCCCCTTTACCTAATCCTCGTACCGGCGGGGATAACTCCGGTGGTGGTGCCCGTAGGCCAAGGATTGTTTATGGACAATTAATATTTACCCACCATTGAATCGGCATTCTTTCCGGCCTGAATAGTGATGCCCCTAGCCAAAGATTGGAGGTTTTTATCCTATTGGTTACCAGTATCGGAATGGATACTAGCGGCTGACCAACCGTTGTTTCTTTCTACATCACTTAAAGACAATCTGGTGTATCTCGATAAGGACTCAGCGTAAGACTCTTGAGAAGAGAAAGGGAAGAAGTCTCCAACAGAGTTTGTAACGGGGGACAGTACGGGGGATTGTTGGGTTAACCCCACAGACGTAACTGACCCAGTAACACTACCCGGGTTAAGAATTGTCCCTAAAGGGGGATTTTTTACTACAGACCATGTAGGATTATTATCTAGAACTTCCCTATATGAGAGGGAGTTTGAGTATAGAGCAAAACCCAGTCTTCTCCAGGTTGAACCAGATTGAAAAACTAGGTTTGCCATCTATCAGGTTCCTCTTTTTGCTTTTGCCATCAGGCGAGCACCAACTTCAGTACCACGAGTTAGGGGGAAGCCATTATCCCTAGAAACTTCCTTAACTTCGTTATTAAGTTGACTCGAAGGTACAAATGGGTCTACTTCCGGGGAGTTTAACCTGTTGGAAAGTTTCTCTTGGATGGACGCCTCGATAGACTCCTTAGTGGGTTTATCCTTAATGGCAGTGCTCTCGGCTGTTTTAAGGTCGATTACAGCGGGTTCGTGTGATTCGTGTGATTCGGGCTCTAAACCAGGGGGTTCTGTGGGGCCTGGCACCATGGCTACGGGATGCTCAGGGGTTTCTGGATTGGGTGCAATTTCAGCAGCTGGATTTTCGTCCCAGGCTTCATTTACGTTAGGGGTAGTTGGGTCATCACCAACAAATTTACCGAGGGGGTCTTTAGCGCGTTGTCTTGTCATGGTTATTTAAGAATGTGTTTCCAGGCAATGTCAGATAATTTATCAAGGGAGCTATCTGGTACTCCCATCCATGGGCGAGCGGGCATTTTTTTAGTTCCAAATTGGTTGAACACCCCCCATGGAGTCGTATCGACTAAGAATCTATTACCCCAAGGTCTAACCACGGCTGTGTTAAACATCTCACCGGTCTCCCTTAGGATAAATCTAGACCCATACCCCTCGGCATCTTTTTCTTTTATGGTCTCCGGATCTAGTTTAACCCAGGGTTTACCTTCGTAGTCAGTTTCAGCATACCAATGGGGCTTATTTTCCTCCAGAAGAGCAGGAGCCCATTCCACTTTGGCAGGACCCCACCACCCTAATTTAAAGGGTTGCATAGAGCCCGGTTCCTTTAGGGTGACTTTAATTTTCATTTCTTTTTCATTAGGCTCTCTTGTTCTTCGGCGTATTTTTTATTGACTTCAATCATGGCTCTAATTTTGCTCATAGGTTGAGTTTCCAACCAATCGATAGATGAATCCCACCGTTGTTTGCATAAGTGAAACGCGACTTCAAGCCAATTTTCCACCGACAGGATATTTTCTTGGAAGATAGTTGTCACTGCCCAGTCAATTAATACTTTGAAAATTTTAGACGGGGTTTCATCGATGGCGTCGGTATTTAAGATCACCCTTAGAAGAAGCGGTAGGAAGCTCTTCTCACCATTCCTGAGGATTTGTGCCTTATAGAAGTCTTTGGGGGTTATCTCCCTAAGGTGAAATGGCCCCCACCCGTCTATAGTTACAAGATATGAAAAGTCGTCTTGATCCTCAATTATGATTTTGGGTCAACTACAACTTCCCCCATTGCCTTGCCGACTAACTCACTGATTTTTTTAATGTCCGAGAGACGAAGATCAGCAATTTCGTCAAAGGAAATTTTATCCTCACCGATTGTTAATCGTTCGGCCAATAGAAAGCTTTGCTTGGCTTGTTTGAATTCACCAAGTTCTTCTTCTAGGTAAATTAAATCCCTGCCGGTCATTTCCCTAATTGTGAGGGTTCGGCCGTCAGACAAAGTTTCACTATAAGTCTCAAGCCCAGTGACTGGTGTAGTCTTTACTGTGGTGGTTTCGTTGGATACGGTTCGCATTTGGTTTTTATTGAGGGATACTCAGTGAGTTTTACCCTACTTGCCACCAGATGCCTTTCCAATTCTGCATCACCTTTCCCAGCAGGAAGTTTGAGATATAGATGGTTAGCTGTCTGCCAGCTTTTTTCAGCCCCATCTAAATCCCCCATATCGACCCTATCGCTAACATCATCAATCCAACTACGGATAACTTCTTTGCGAAACTGTGGGTCTAAGGGTAGCGGAAATGGCATGTTGCTGTTTGGGTTGGAACGTAGTAACTCCTATGGGCTTAGTGCCCAATAGTCAAAGGGCTTTAAGCATTTGGACAACTTGATCTTCAGAGTAGTAAAGAGCATTATATGCGCAATCGACTGAAGAAGGGATGAATTTATCTTTTTTATCGAAGGGTTGCGGCATATAGAAAGTACCGAGGGACCCGGGATGCGCAATAACGATGGCAGAAACAGCGCGATTCTTTTTCAGTTTTGGTTGTGTTGTCATGGTGTTTTTGTGATTAGTTTTAGTTAAAGGTAAGTTAAAAGCTAAATGAGTCCTTTCTGGATTGAGTCATACCGGAAAGTTAGCTTACTGACAGCACCCAATTCAAATAGTTGAGTCATTGAGTATTCAACCCCAGGTGGTTCATCACCCCCAGACTGATTGGATGGAGTTACCGTATTCTCTTTTGGGGACTTCCGGAGCCTATCATCAATGGCAACCGAGGAGAAAAACGCACGGCTCAATGGTAATTCGGGTATTTCCATCGCGTAGTGGAATAAACACCAAGTGAAAAGGTGGGCAATCTGGAATAACACGGCAAACTGCTCTGCGTATTTTTCCGGTGTCATAAAATGCAGTTCATCATGGATGCTAATTATGAATCGGTAGGGGATCTTAAACTCTTCGGCCAGCCATGCCACGGCAGTTAAGGTGATAGACAGGATTTCGGACCCTGAAGCTTGAATTGCCCAGTTGGTCCTCCCCGTCTTAAAATCATTGCCGACTGCAGATGGCATCATGGCCGTTGAGATTTTTGTCCCCAAACACGGCAACCGGGGGGTCCCTGGCCCCATGGAAATTCTTTCCATCATATTGAAAGCACCTGAGTCTGATCCACCTTCGTATTTGCCGAACCTTAAGACCCCCTTCTTAGACGCAATAGCTTTAAGGGCAAAAGTTTTGACCGCATCTTCGTCTTTATCGGGGAAGGTCATTCGGATTGGGTTACTAAGGGCTCTGACGCTCCCGCCATACAAGGTAGCAAATCCTACAATCTTGGCCAGGTCTCTAGCTATTTTAAGCATAGTGTCTTTTTCCTTATCAATTGGAGACACCCAGTAGCCATCACGGGAGCGGCAATCATCGCTGTCTTCAGGTTTTTGCTCATATTTATAGCAAATCCCCAGGGTCTTATCCCAAATTAGACCATCATACAATTCCGGGAAGATCGCTCGGGCCAATGCAGTGTGAGGATCAGTACCATTCTCTTTAGAACCAGAAAGCACGTTATACCCCATGGGCGAACACCCAATGAAACCGCCTTCCCATTTATCACTATAGATAGACGCAATCTGCATCTCTTGGCCGTCATAGTCCGCACTAATGATTTTCCACCCCTCCGGGGCCTGTACACGGGTCTTAAGCTCGGTTCCGATGCGCCAGCTCTTGGTAGAGCACATGGTGGCCATAAGGCTCTCTACGACCCTACGGGTGACGGTTCCGTGGCAGACGATCTCTGGCAGGGTAACGAGGTTAGGTTTTCCCAGGGGGTTGGTGGCCCCCATGACAATACGGCTTTTAACTCGGCTGCGAACTGATGTCCAAAAACTAATGGCATTAGCAATTTCCAGTGCCCTTTTTGCCTCGGGTAAGTCACTACTTAGTCTTCCAACTTCCATGTGAGTAACGAACTCTTTAGAGAATAGGCCGCCTACGTTTTCGCCGGGTTTCTTAGGGTGTGGGATTCTATCCAGGGTGCCGTCTCCCGTAGTAAAACACCAACCTTGTCCATCTTCCCATATGATGGGGGTGCCTTCCCATTTTAGTTTCAATAGGAAATGCGATAGTTTGCTTTTAACACCAATCTCCTTATCAGGGTCCTTCTTATAGGGCCTCATCCAAGTGGGGACCCATGCGTAGACACCCTTGATAGACTTCACTTCCCAATCTAATTGGCGAATCCACGGGTCTTTTGACACCCATTTACTTGCCTCTTTGACCCCAATTTCCTTTGTTTCGTGGCTATCTACTATTTCCTTCCATGAATTGAAAGTATCCCATAGCAAAGTTTTACAAAGACCGGTCATTTCCTGGTTATGGCTGTTATAGACTTCTTCAGCCCCTTGCACCCATTCAAACCAGTTGTCCACTAGCGGCACCACAGACCCATTCAGGTGGTAATGCCCGCAAAGCCCCACCATTGATGGTGTACTATCAAGGTATTTTGGCCATAGTGCCTGGAATAACTCTGAAGTATAATAAGCGTCCTTAATGGCGTAATCAACTGTCTCGGCTAGTACCTTATTGATTTCGGAAAGCGTATCAGCGGTGACAAAAATGTTCCTAATTTCCTTGTCGGAATCTGATAGTGGCTTTACATCGCCATCGTCAAAGAAAAATTCTTTTGCCCGTTGAACATGGAAGTTGTATGTTTTAACTAGGGAGTTTGTGCTCCCCCTGTCAAGCCATTCCGGAGAATACTTAAGTTTCCGCTTCTCATCATCATCAAGCAAATCAAAGTCCTTTTCAGCCAGCGCATAAAGCCACCTCTGACCTGATGCTAAGCCTGATACGCCAACGTGCGCTGACAGGGTGTCAAAGTAGAAATTTTCCGGTTTGGTAAAATCTAGCGAATAACCCTCTTGGGCCCTCACACGGTCATAGGATATATTGTGGCCAATGACAAGCCTGTCAGTCCCAATTGGAATAAGTTTAAATTGATCCCAATCATTTTGGGGAATATCAAGGTCAATCAGCTCGGCGGCTAACCAAATATAGGCGGCCCTATCACTTAGAGCAGTTCCAATAATGGGAAAGGCCCCACCTTTAACGAAAGTTTCCGTGTCGAATGTAAATACTTCTTCCTCGGGGTAGGGTACTTTTCTAGTTTGCCATTGCTTGTTGGGGCCATCCCCGATAAGCTCATACCGTGTCCACCCCGGTTGAAATACTAAATCGTTGATTGACGGGATCTTTGGTAGGGCACATTTGGCAAATTTATTGCCTAGTTCCTTATAGCGTCCAACTTGATTTTCTGCAATCTTTTCAAAGTGGTCGCGGATATTGTTAGCCTTTAGGTTAGGCAGGGGGACTGGCCCATCATAGATGCTTTCGGGATAATCAACGGGGGCCTCAATCCCAAATTTCCTCAAAAGGGAAACGGCCTGGTCCTTTTGCTTGCTATTCATTTCGGGCCTATAGTCAGATCCAAAAATCTTTAGGTGCAAGTCATCGGACAAGACCGGGTAGCCAAGGGCAGTAGTTTTCATCGGCGTTAGGTTGATTGACTGTGGGCTATTTGACTGTGGGCTATTTGACTATTTAGCCATTAGGACACGGAGTCCAAAGGTGGTGGTACGAGGCTGTCGGCAACTGGGGAAAGAATCGCACTAAAACCATTGCCAAATATACGTTTTGAAGGCTGCGCCCATCGTGGTTGGTTTCCTAGCCAACTATGGACGTAATAGCTGAAAGTTACGGGCCTGCCTAAAGTGTCACTGGGGCCATTGCCTGATGTGCCTAAGAAGTAAGCAGAGTAAATGTTGCTCCACCCCATGTAAGGCTTGGCTATGATGTTGCCGTATTCACTTACTGACTCCTCCCCAATAATGTCAGCTACGGCTTTTGCCATTACTACTGTAAGTGGTACCATTCTTCCTCTCTTTCGATTTCTTCAATTTTACCCCTTACCCAAGTTGATTCCGTATCCTCTGGGTCGGCATCTAGTTGGAAATTAATTGATTGGTTTAGTTTTTGAAAGCTTACTTCAAAATCCTGAAGACCTGAACTTATGTAAACATCCTTTCTATTTCTCTTGTAGATGTCAAATACGTCATCAATTTTTGAAAATTCATGGGGGCGGCATTCCGGGTGCTGCTGCCACTTTCTCATTTCGAAGAATGAAAATGGCTCATCGATTTCCCATGATTTATCTTTGCCTTCAAAAAGTCTAATAAGGGCGTCCCTCTTCCACCAATTGCTTACCCTATCGATATAATACTCCCATGCAGTTTCGTCAGTCAAGTAAGTATCACAATCTTTACGGATTGACTCAAGTTCTTTTTTACCGTCGTTTATGACATCCATGGTAGCTTCAGGGAGCACACCAAATAGGTACTCAGGGCGGCACTCATTGATGCGTTCATACACACTGGGGAACAAAACCGAGTAGCACATTAGCTTATAGTCGTCAGAATCCCCACAAATTAAATCTAAGATGGTCTCAAAGATTGATATTGACGTTGCGATTTGCTTTTCTAGGTCTGGCTCGTGCTCTTCTTCCCGGTCTGGCAGTCCTCTTTCACTTCTAAGTTCACGAATTTCACTCATCAACCCCTCAATATCAAGCTTTAGCTTTTTGTTTTCCCTACCCATTTCTCTTTCTAGCCGTGCCTTGTAGGCTTCCACTTCGTAGAATAGGTTTGTAACTTTTTCTTTTAGATAATCAAGAGATAATGCCGTCTTATTATCTAGTTGGGTGCGAGCATTAAAGTCTTTTTCAACACTGCGAATACTGGAGAGAACGCTGGTTTTTAATTTGAGGATCGAATCGTTCACGTTAAATTGGTTTGATGGTTGCTTTTAGTTTGTTTTCTGGTTCTCCGGGTTCAGTTGTATCTGATGGCCGGATTATAAAGCTGAATTTCTTTTCAGGGTCTGATAATAGGTGAAAATCACCCATAAAATGTTTGCCTTCAGAAGATAACAAAAATGAATTACCCGGTGTTGGCGGAGAACACAAGGCAATGTCACCTTCTAAATCGGGGTCAGCCTCTTCGATGGCTATTACTAATTCCCTGTAAATGGCAGAGGTCTTAGCCAGATCCTCATCAGTGGTTATTTCAGCCCTGACTTCATCCTGTACGGCCTCTAAGCGAGATTCTAGACCAGTGTCAAGCTGGATGGTGAAGATGGCTCCGTCATTTTCCGACTCAAACATGACTTCCTCAGGTTCAAATTCGCAATCTTCGGGCTCTTGATCTGTGAAATCAAACTCCAGAAGCGAGTAGAAAGCTTCTTTAAGTGTGTCACCGTCTGGGCCACCCAGATAGTTGGCTATGGCATAGAAGATTTTGGGGTTTGCTAACAATCTGGAGACAGGGTATACAATTGACATAGTTCGGTCCATCTACTCTTAGTATAGCAGGGAGGCCCCGTAAGTAAACCCCCCTTGTGTTTTACCCTGTTTCACTCTGGGTTTTCTCTAACTTGTTGGATTCTTTGCTGGGCGATGTCGAGGTACGATTCCTCCATTTCAATGCCAATAAAGTTGAATCCCTCCAGTAGGGAAGCCTTTCCAGTTGTTCCAGAGCCTAAGAATGGGTCAAGTACGGTACCACCGGGCGGCGTAATTAAGCGGCACAAGTAACGCATTAAATTTGTTGGTTTGACTGTGGGGTGATTGTTGGTTTCACCATTGAGACCTTCGTTTCTGTCTTTTTTATTAGCTTTGGCGCAGTAGAAGAACCGGGCGGCGCTGCCCCCGTTGTCGTCGTGGCCACGCACTGTGGATTCACCACCGTACACGCCATAGGCGTTTGATTTGCCCTTGCCCGTGCCACGATGAGCAGCTTTAGCCGGACCCGTCTGTGGAAACAACCCCACCACCTCGTCGCTGCCATCCGTGATCAGGTTAGCGGGCCATCTACCGGTGAGCCCATCGCCGGTCCTGGTTCCGCGTTCCATGCCATAGCTGCCATAAACCTTGTTCTCGCCGCCATAAGGGCGCCCAAGTCCGTCATTCGTCCCCACCCTGCACCCATCAATGTTGATAGCCCCGGTGCCGTGCTCCAGCACGTTTGCGGCCACGGTGCCCTCTGAGATGGGCTTGCGGGCCATGGTGATCGGCTCTAGGGCGGGCTTTAAGGAGCCTCCCCAGCCATCACGCACAGTCTCACCGTTGCTGTCCTTGATGTAGCCCACCTTGTTGAATCCACTTCCGTAGACCCACGCAATCATATCACGAATCTCAAACCCCGCATCCTCAATCCGCACCGCCATCCGGTGCTGCGTGCGCGTGCCAGCAAATGACAGTAAATGGCCACCAGGCTTCAGCACCCGCAGGCACTCTTTCCAAATATCAACACTTGGCACATCATAGTCCCATTTTTTACCCATAAACGCCAGGCCATAGGGCGGATCAGTACAAATAGCATCGATACTATTGTCGGGCATTTCCTTTAATACATCAAGGCAATTGCCATGGTACAGTTGATAGCGGTCTTCGGAAACGTAAGGCTTAATCATGGTAGTTTAATCTCATTTAGGTTTGCAATTTTAGCCCCTTTCGCACCGGGTTTCCCCAGCTTTACAGAAAGGTCAATTTTTGTTGGTTTTTTCTTTGTTGATACCCACTCGACGGTAAATGGTTTCTCCCCAAAATACATAAAGACGGCCCCTTCCGGCAACCATTGCTTGCCCGTGCTTGTGGTTCTACACAGGGTTTCACCATCCATGGCCATAGCCCTTAGTTGACCATCAACCATAAATACAGCCAGGTATTTGCGTCCCGAGACGTATGCTTCCGGTTTTGCAAGCACCACAGGTGAATACCCTGTGGAAATTACACCCTTAAACGAAGCAGGCACCTTCTTTAGCATTCCGTCCTCGCACACTAGGATTAGCTTGTCGGTAGACCCCATGGCCAGGCAACCCTTGGGCCCTTTAGACTGTTCAATCACACCTTTCTTCATGTCGATTTTTAAGAAACGTGGTTTTGCTATTGGGGTGGTGTCTGAGGGGGTAGTGGCCGGAGGGAGAGACCCTGCGTTGTCTACTTTGGACCGGACCCCTACGGCAACAGGAACATCAATCAAAGGGCTCCTGCGGGGGACCCCATATTGCTTGTTGATCCTAGCAAGTTCCTCCAACATGTATGACTTTCGGGCACTGACATTATTGGCTTTGTCCCCCACCAGGGACTCTAGCCTATTGATGTCAGCCAATAGCTCATTTTTCTCACAAGACATCAAATCAAAGTCTAGGCACGTTAATTGCCGCAACCTCATTTCTAAAATGGCATCAGCTTGTTGCTCGGTGAATTTAAGCGGTGCTGACATTAGGGACTGCTTGGCTTCAGATTTGCCATTTGCGGCACGAATGCGCTTAATGACTAGGTCCATACGGTCAATAGCCTTTAGGAGACCATCAACGATGTGTAATCTTTTGTTTTTTGCCTCCAGTTCATGTTCAAATTTAACATCAAGCCGATCCAATCTCCATTGGACCCATCGTTGGATGATTTGTACCGGTGATAACTCAACGGGCTTAAACCCATCGATAACCAAGGTTTTAGCTGAGTATTTGCAATCAAGGTCTGTATATGTGTATAGCAACTGCTTTACCAAATTAATATCAGCACCAGGTTTGAGGACCACCACCAGCCTATCCCCACTAATATCACTTTCATCTGTGATTTCGGCGATCCCTTCAATACGTCCTTTTTCTAACTCACTCTTGATCTGCTCACCAAGTTTCTCTGGATTGGTGCCAGGTGGCAAACAAGTGAAAGTCAAGGTGGATCGATCCCTGGCTTTTCCGCCCCTTTTCTGAATACCAGTCTCAACACAAGCCACGCAGCGTATTCCCCCGATTCCAGTACGGGTATAAGCATCTAGTTGCTCGTCTTGGACGATTTGGGTGCCAGTTGGGAAATCGGGAATTAGAGATAGGCTGGCTTTTTTTATATTATCAAGGTGGGCCTTTTCGGTAGGGGCATCCTTGCAAATTAACTTAATGGCTTCTACGATGGAGCGTAGACTGTGGGGAGCCAAACGGGTAGCAAAACCCACGGCAATTCCTGAGTCACCGTTTAGCAAAACGGTTGGCAAAGAAGTATTAAACCTGATGGCCTCCCGCTTACTGCCATCATAGTTTGATTTAGTTTCCCACACTTCCCGGTCTTGTAAAAGAAGTTCCACTGCGGAAATTCGTAGTCTATTTTCTAGGTACCTTTCTGCTGAGGGGGAGTCAACTGTGCTTCCAATATTTCCATGACAATCAATCCAAGGGACATTATTGTTCCAAGGAGTAGCCATGTTAATGAGGGCCCCGTATGCAGAGCCATGGGGATGGTAATAGGCACTAGTTAGGCCCGTAGTTCGGGCACACTTTACATACGGTTTATTCGGAAGCAATCCCTCTTCAATCATTGTCTGAAGGATGCGTCTTTGAACTGGCTTTAGCCCATCGCAAATGTCCGGTATCGATCTCCCGATAAGCACGGCCATACTATAGCTCAAATAGTCTTCCTTGAGCTGATCGACGAGATTGACTTCTGTGATTTTTGGCCTAGTTTTAGTCATTAGTAATTTCTTCCCTTAGCGAGGGATCAATGCCCCTAGCAGTTTGATATCGAGTGAGGCCGCCAGGTGTTGATATTTTTCCCGTTACTAAGCAGCGTACGCGCCTAGAATTAGTTTTTTTAGCCATATCGGAAAAATGCAGGGGATTCTTGGCCAATGTCACACGCGCTGATCGCCTAGCATGATTGCTAAAAAACTCAGGGTCTTTGCTTAGTTTAGTTTGATTAGCTTTTTCATATGCTTGTTTCCTCTTTTCTGGAGTCATGGCCTTTTTCATCGCCAAATACCTACTTTCTTTTTCTTCAGGGGATAACTTGGCCATCGCCGCTCGACCCCCTGCTTGTTTCTGCTCCCGGGTTTGACTAAGTGCCCCCTTTCTAGAAAACTCTGCTTTTTCTTCAGGGGATAACTTGGCCATCGCCGCTCGACCCCCTGCTTGTTTATGCTCCCGGGTTTCTTCTCTGGGGAGACCTTTCCATCTAATTATTCCGGGAATGGCTTTAACCCCCATCCACTTTCGCCAAAGAGATAAAATCTCCGCCTCAAGGTAAGATTTCTCCCAGCCCCAAATACAAGGGTGGTTACACTCCTCTGACTGCAAAACACCTTGAATAGCGTGGTGCTCTTTGAGCAGAAGAACGGTATTACTTCCCCCTAGGCATTTTGGGACAGGGTAATGACAAGACTCCCAATCCCCGTGGCAAGGATTACCAGGTTCCAGCCGGTTGTCAAAGTAATAGTCTTCGCACCACCTTACAAATTGCTCCTGAGTCGGCATCATTTTAGCATTAGTCAAGGTAAAAAATCCAGATAGTCAAGGATCGTTTCCTTGGCTTCCGATGCTTTTACCCGAACAGGAGTAAAACTTTTGCCGTACTCAGTTGAAAACGAATTAAGATACTCCTCAAGGTGCCCATCCAAACGTAAAGCGTCTTCTTCAGATTCATATCTGCCTTGGGGGTCATACGGGAAATCCCTACTAAGAAGAAAATTCAAATGCACCACACCGTCATTAGTAGAGTGGTTTACAAACCCCTTGGCCGCCTCATCGACGTAACTGGATATCACACCGTGATAATAGGTGGCATAAAACCCGGCAAGCAATACCGGGGAGTCAGTGACAATGTACCTCACGGTGCCATACAGGAAAGACTCATAATGGGATTGTTTACCTAGTAGGTACAATTGGTCGTACTTCCCGATTTTCCTCTTTGTGTAAGCCCAGTGTTTGACATATTCGCGAACAAGTTCTGCGCTTTCGCCTTGTTTCTTGAGTTCGCTGTAAATGTCGGGCGCAGCAGTGGATTTACCCGTACCTGGGCCACCAAATAGATTAATTACGGTAGTTTGCATGGCGAATGTGGTTTGTGAAGATGGTGTCAATCATGGATATTGTATCGTTTGGCGCCCCAAAGTCAATGGCTGTAGGTATGGATGTGGCTAGGGGGGGTTATTGTCGGCATGCGCCTACTTCCCTCAGGCAATCAGGACATTGCCACCCGGTAATCTTACCATTTTCTAAAACTCCTATCAACCGCGAATGAAAAGCCCCTGGCTCGCATGTGTGAGGCAAAAGCATTTCGCTTGCTATGAGATTTGTGCAACAATGGGGGCATTGCTTGCAGTGTAGAATGGTGGGATATGGCATTAGGGTTATTAGTGTAGAATAGTGGGGGCTAGTATGGGCTAGTATGGGCTATTTAGACCAACCCCTCAGCATCAAACATCGATGTCAACGTATTCTAATTCACCTAGGCTAATAATCTCGACGCCGTTGTAAATTTTACGCGAAGACAGATGCCAATGGCCATGCACCCATAGGTCCGGCTTATGAATTTCAAGCATATTGTCGAAACACCTTCGGGTTACAGACGGGATATCATACTTATGTATTCCTTTTTCATGGCAAATACGGGTTATGACCGAATCCGGGCACTCATGGGTGACGACGATTTTTGGTTTTATCAACTCATAAGCATCCATTATATTGGACAATTCACCATAGGACAATTCCTCATCGTGCCACCAGTCGTAGTTTTCGGTCCGCCGATCTCTGTCAATGGAAAAAGCCCCGCCAACACAAAATATATCGTCGCGGCCAAAGGCAGACCCACCGTCTTTGATCCAGAAGGGGTGTCTCTTGCAAGCTCCGGGACTATCGTGGTTTCCACGAATGAAGAAGTGCTCCCCCTTGGCCATGTGGTCGTAGGGCGGGTTGCTATAGGGTTTGTTGGTACGAGGGTTGATGAATCCGACTCCAAAATCCCCAACTTGCAAGGAACGGTTGCACCCTTTAATGATGTCCTGAAATTTACTCCATTTCGCGTGGACATCTCCAATGAATCTAATTTGCATTTTGTTTTTTGGCGATTTTGTTAAATTGCTTCACGATAGACTCAGCTTGTGCGGGGCTGTCTACTTCACAGAGAACAATGTAGATACCCGCGAATAGGGACCTGGCTATCCCTGAGCCTTGGGTAGTATAGGTTGCTGTGCCGACTGTGAGTAAGCGGCAAAGAATAGGGCTAAGAATGGGGATTTGTGGTACTATCATAGTTTTTGTAGGTGGGTAGGGTTGCCCCCAAATCAAACGGACTCATAAGATACGACAGTTTTTTCTTTCATCTTGAAGAAGACATAAGAGTTACCACAATCTGACCAAGACATTTCTTCACTGAAAACATCACAAACTCCCCGGATGCCAAGTAGACCACCCTGCACCTGAATAACAGAAGTTGAAAGGGCATACCATCTGTGCCTATCGTAGTCCAGGTTATCCTCCAAAATGGTGAACCCATCACTGAAGTACTCTTCATAGAGATCATATGGTAAGTCATCTTCCCAACAACCCGCTTGGTTTAGGTTTAGCGATTGGAGTTTGTCAAGCATTTCGTCAAATTTGTTCATTTTAGGTTGGGTTTGGTTTGGATTGAGGTAATTCTCAAGGTTGTCTCCAGAAGCTTGTATTTATAATAGGTTACCCCAAGACGTTCAAATCGGGATACAAACTCAAAAGCTCCTCCTTCGAAAGAACATCATACTCATCTTCCGGTTGCCAGATAATCTCAAGGGCGACTAGGTCATCAGGTGTGATAGATCCTAGGGCTACCAGATTTGACTTTAGGCCCTCATGTGAGTCAGATGGCCTTAGGTTAAGATCCCCGTTCGTAACTACCAGGACATTCACAAGGATGTATTCGTTGTCTTGGGTTTTTTCGTGAGCCTTTTCCTTACTCTTTGAGAGACGACCGTCAACGTTCGTCAAAGTTTCTTCCGACGCTCGGGAACGCTCTTCCATGGAGAACTGGTTAAAGAGATCTTCCGCATTGTCAATGGACTCCCTGTTCTTATCACTCCAAGCGTAGATGACCTTATCAGGGTGCCGGAGAAGAGCAAGGGTTGTTTCTTGTAGGATCTTGGCAAGGCCGTATGAACTGTCGGTATCTCCTTGTTCGGCCATCCGAATTAGGTCAGATTGAATGTCTTTGGCTGACGCAAGTAGGGCCACTCGTTGACGCACTACTGTGAGTTTCTTATACTTTTCCTTTTGGGTGCTTAACCACGGGCCTACAAAGTCTTCCCACCCTCCGCACAAAAGAATGCCTGCAATAATTACCACACCCATTGAAGCAAGCAGAGTCAAAAGAACCACCGGATTGGCAGGTTGTTGACTGACTGTGGTCACCCGCGAAGGCAAGGAGTATGGGATAGCCGGTGCAACATTTGGAGTCAAGTCAGGCATGACGATGATGTTAGTGCTCGAATGACTTGGGGGGTTGTAAGAGGGTCTGGGGACAGGTGAAGGAGTGTATGTTCTCGGTGCAGAGTAACTATGGCTGGGACGGCTGATACTTGGGGAGCTGGGGCGACTATAGCTAGGGGAAGGGCTACGACGGCTGTAGCTCGGGGTGCTAGGACGACTATAGCTCGGCCTACTATAGCTCGGGGAGCTTGAGCGGCTGCGAAAGCTACTACCGCCGATGCGACCAGCAGATGCAGCAAAAGCGGGGGACGCCGTCAATAGCATCGCAACCGTGAGCGTCAGAATTATTGTCTTGAGTGATTTGGTGTTCATGGGTTTCATTTTCATGTACTAATGGTAACGGTTCTGCAACGCAGAAACAAGGGGAGAAGCCGAAGGCTTCCGTTCGGTTAACCGACCTTGGGTTTCATCAATCACGGCATTAATCACTTCCACAATCAAAGCCGCCAAAGTCGTGACCACCGCAATCATGACCCCCGTAGTCATGGCTGCTTCCATAGTCATGGCACCCGGAGTTATAACTGCTGTGGCTACTATAACTAATGAAAGTATCATCGTCTACGTCTCTTGAGTAACGTTCAGTTGTAGCCCTTCTTCTTGTTTGTGATTTATTTCCTATCTCGGATCTCGGGCCACCTGCTTGGTGTTTAGATATGAAATTGACAGCGGCTTCTTCGCCGAACGAGGTACGAATGCGACTAAGGAGTATTGGATCTATAGGACCTTTGAAACCTTGATACAGGGCTGAGGGTTCAGGTTTCTCGGCAGTATCCTCTTTGCGTTTGACTTTGGGGGCTTTTTGAGTTAAGCTCATGCTTGCGGTTAATGCCGTAGTGATTAGGAGAATGGCTATGACTGGTAAAAGAAAGGTCATTTGTGGGTTGGTTGTAGAGGGTGGTGTGGGCCGGGTATCGCCTGCGGCGCCCGTCCCTGGTCGGGGGCTTACGCCCCCTCCCGAAATTTTTAGGGGGCTGTCATTAGATGGCTACCCAGCCAGCCAGCACTCTTTGGCGTTTTCGAGGATGACGGCACCAGTATTCACAGCATGGGGCCATAAATCTATGGGCAAGTGATAGGTTATTTGTATTGGGACTCCTCTACTCCCCAAGTCCATCCCTGCAATAAACCAGTTTGGGTCACCAAAGGGGATCTCCCCGTCATGGTGTCTCAGGCTGATCCAACTTCTTTGGGGGTTGGAACGCATCAGTGCCAAAAACAAAGCGTGCCGGTGCTCGTAGAGTTCGGCAAAAGTATGGTAGCCATCTGATTGGAGTTGGGTGCTTTCGTGTGTCATGGTACTGCTGTAGTTTAAATTTAAAGGAGGTTCCCCCTAAGGTATGCGATTGGTAGGGTAACTAAGCGATTTTGTAACTTCCCAAGGACAGAACATTCCCTAGTTACAATTGCTTCTATTGCCATCCAGTTGTTGCATTCGATGGTCCACCCATTCATACCCTCAATCGGTACTGAAACCTTGAAAAACCATTCGGTCATGAACGGTGTGATGTCCTCGGGTTCAGCAGCATCCGCAGTGATTACGGCTACCTGGCGCCCAGTTTCGTTGTCATACACGACTATACGGGCTTTGTAGGGGGTGTTTAAAACAAGTTTTGCTGTTACCTTGCAGTTCTTAACCATTGGTTAACCCCTTGGCGTCGTCATACAAAGCAATGCCCCACCTCAGAGCCCAACAACACCATAGGAAATGATAGGTGTATTCCGTGCAGTCGTATTCATAAAAGTCCTGGAACAAGTTAGGGTGGGCACTATGAGTAAATTCATAGGCAGCCTGCTGAGCGACATATTCATTGTCGTCTGCATAATATAGAATTTCATCTTCGACTTGCTGCCAGACATTGGCAATTAGTTTCTCCTTTTCGGAGCTACTATAGTCACCATCTCTCAAGCTTTCGGCCCAACTATCGAAACGATCCTTGATGTTTTCTTTGAAGATTCTGGGACTAAATTTGGATATGCCACTTCGCTTATCAATGGCTTGGAGCTTTTCTGCCCAGTAGCTGTAGCTGATTTGGTATCTATCGTGGCCCCCACGAAAGAACTCAAACATATCTGTCAAGCGACTAAACACATACGTGCCCATATCACCATTATAGCACAGGGAACCTGGCCATGTGATGATGTCGAAATACTGGTTGTTAGTGTCAGGGCACTTAAAGCGTAGGTGACGGTGGGTACCTTCGTCTTTGATTATGGTTAGTTGGTGGTTAGCAACTTGCTTTTTGAATAGCTCAAGTTCCACCTTGTGGTCTTCAGGTAGTTGGGACATTTTGGGATAGAGGGATGGCATTGTTGGCTGAGGAGTTGCCAATGGTATAGCATGGTGTAGGAGGGTATGGCAATTTACAGGTACTAATCAGGAACCACCAGATCCCAACTCTCAGGATAAAACCGGGGCTCGCGCCAATCTTTGATTATGCCATCGGGGCCAATGTTCAGAATGATGTAATCCCCAAACCCCTCATCCCCATGGCAAAGATAAGGGTCGGGAACGTAATAGTCCCTATACTTGAATAATCTGCGGGATGCACTACGCAACCAATACTCCCCTTCGTCACAAACTTTGTAATACACCCGTGCAGTCACCCCTTCAGGCCAACCCATGACTTTACCATCGCTGAGTCGGATCGTAGGGACCCATAAGTCTCCATTACGGAAAGGTATCAAAATACCATCAATGTCCCTGTCGCCGTTAACATGAGCATCTTCCCAATATCTGACTTTGGCGGAAACTTCCAAGAATTTGGGCTTTTCTGGTACTGGTTGTTCCGGTACTGGCTGTTCCGGCACTAGCTGTTCTCTTTTTGTAATTCTTTCACCCAATATCCCCTTAGCCGCAACTAAAACGTGGGGCCAGGTCCTCTTGGGGTTGGTATCAATAGCAATGTCCCCATGGTAGGGCAACCGCATCGTTTCCATCTGTGGTTCACCTAGGGGGATCACCTCAATAGTGTAACCTTCGCCGTCGTTTGTAAATGAGTTGAATTTTGTTGCTTCTCCGGAATATAATGCTTCGGCCAAACAGTCGAGTAATGCAGCCAGAGACTGGCGGTCACCGACGATATAAGCAGAATCATGCCAAGCGTCTTGGCCGTAAATGTGTAGGGTGTCCATGCTTGTGGGGTGTTTATGGTGGGATTAGCTAATTAGAATCGGAATTATTCCGGTTGCAGTTACCGAAAGTATTATAGGGGAAGATCCAGCCAAAGTCAATGGCTTGACTGGCTTTTATGTTGTGCAGTGTAATTATAGGGTCAGGGTCAGGGTCAGGGTCAGGGTCAGGGTCAAGGCCGAAGTCAAGGTCAAGGTCAAGAAAGAAGTTTGTTTGAAATTTCCGTCCGGAGGTTCAAGATGGGGGTTTGCATTTTGTACTCGATGGCTTTTGATAGCGCCCCTAGTAGGCCATCCTTCAGTACAGCATCGATTGTAGTGGTTACCTGCTCGGAATTATCCTGAAGCCAAGTGGTGATCGCTTTTTCCATCATGGGCTGTACTTGTTCGGTTACAAGTTCTTGGAATAGGGATGGTTTCTTTTTATCTCTACCGTAGTAACTCGAAGAGGGAACAATTCGTTCTTCGAAAAATGACTTTTCAATGGTTCTTTCTAGGAGTTCTTTCAAGTCGTCTTCTGAGAGAAGTTCTCCCATTGATTCACGGATGCGTTCAAACATTCGCTGTTGAAAAGTGTCTGCTTTTGTAAGTTCTGTCATTGTGGGTTTGGGGTGAGAAGGGTGTAGTTAGAAATCGGGATCAAGTTCTGTTGCGATGTCCATGAGTTTACTTCTCGTGGTATGACGCTGGAGACTTTGTGCTATTTCTGTCAGATTAAATTCGCCGGTAGCGTCATCATAAAAATCATTCGGTCTGGAATGCTCCCATAGGAGTTCCTGTTCTGTTAATACTCGGATAATAAACGCAACATGCCCACGGCATTCTTCACACGGCTTCACGCACGGGCCTGCAGACGCAGGGTATCGACGTTGGCATAGTGCATTTACCAGGTCTTGGGCGGTAGGGGATAGGTCAGCCATTGTGGGTTAACGGGGGGGGGTAGATTACTTAAGTCGGGGACTCTCTTTTTCGAGACCCGCCGAAACGAACCAGACAAGTGCCATGAAGCCAAGGATAGGAGAGTTTGCTATGAACGACCCAACCAAGCTGATCGTGCCACAAAGGGTGTAGAGTTGCTTGTCAGTCATTTGATTCACCTGTTTCAACACGCAAATGGCGCACAGTGGGGTATCTCTCGGTAAGTTCTGCGGTCGCGCCACAGTGGGTGCAACTATGCGGATACTCCACAGGGTCAGCCGGACATGCGACTTTACCATGGGATTTCATGGTCCCGATCCCGCACTTGTCGCATATGTATTCAACACCGACGACTTGGATTGGAAAGTTTCTTTCAGCCATTGGGGCCCTCTAGATCGGTGGCAATGGCTCTGGGTTTTCGTTGCACAAAGTGGTGAAGATCGCCACCGGGCCAGAACCTCTTTCTGTTGTTTAATGCCACCTCTTGTTCTTCATAAAAAGCATCTCTCCAGAAATCATTGCGAGGATCGTTGTGGAAGCCTTTGTATCCTCCGCGATTCTCCCGATAGTATAGAGTCATTTTTGAAGCATACCATTCGTCAAACTCCCAAACTTCTCGGGCAGACATAGTAAACTTGCACTCGGGGATGTCGTTTGTTTTGACTCCCCAAACTCCGGTATATGCCTCAGGATTATTGTGCCATACGTCTCTGGCGCTTAGCCATTCTCCCGAAATAGCGCACCAACTTTCAATGGGGTGAAGACCGCCCATGGCCACTCGATAGTGGATGCAGGATGAACAGGGTGACATTAAATGGGGCCCTCCAACTCGGTGGCAATGGCAAGGATCTCGCGTCGAGTTTCGTACCTGGCCGACCACTTTGCGGCACCTACATCACGAGGTAAGCAGTCGTTTGCAACTGAAATATGTAGATCAATATCAGGCACCACCAAGTCTGCCAGGGCGCGGATAGCGGCGGCTATGGCTTCGCGTTGATGGTGTGGCTCTGGTTTTGCTTCTGCGTTGAACGCATTTAGTACTGCTTGCGCGGCAGGAGATAAGTCAGCCATTGAGTCCCTCCAGTTCGTCAGCGATGGCGAGAATGTTCTTTTCAGTAATTCCAATATACTTGAGTTCCTGTGTAAGAGCACGAAGGGCGGCAGCCATACCCGCTGTATGCGGCCTATTATCGCGGTAAGCAATTAGTACCGCCTGCGCGGCAAGGGAGAGATTGCCCGTTGGTTTAGGGGTTGATTCGTTCATTTTCCTTAAAGGTTTAACAAATAGCTCGTGAGGCATAACATCATCCATTGGCGTTTCAGGGGGTTCGGTAGTTTCTGGAAACAATAGCCCCCCAGTTCGGGTGGTCAACAGAATTTTGCGAGGTTCAGATTCAATCATTGGGGGTCGTGCATACTACTTTCAATTAGATCGGCAATTTTATCTTTGGTAAGATGTGGAGGGCTCAAACGGATCATTTCAATCGCAAGGGACATCCCTTCGTCCATGGCATATTCGATTTGTTGTTTGATTAACGCCTTCACAAGTTGCGTTTGCTCCGGGGTGAACCCAGGTACGGATGTCCAGTCTATGTTGGGGGGTTAGTTGCCTCAAGCAATTGGAATAATTTTAAGGCTCTTTCTGTGTCAGTCATTGTTTCTAGGGTTGTACATAATGAATGAGTTTAACCATTAGGCGGTTGTTGCTCAAGATTCGTCCAAAATGTCAAGTTCGTAAATGCCAACAACTATCATTTTCTCTCCGTGGTGGTTTGAGGCTAAGTCGGAGATTTTGTGGATTGTTCTCCTAGTTAACTTCTTCACTTGGGCATAATGTGTAGCGGTTTGCACTTTGTTTGACCCTTGAAGAGTGAACATAAAATCCCTCCAAGGTTCCGTAGGAATAGGTACATTTGCTAGTAACTCATCGTCCTCTGCTGCCATTTCTTCGGTGTAAACCACGGGATCTCCATCGGGGGTTTCCATGACATGTATCAATTCCAAAAGTTGCTCTTTTGTGAAGCTCCCGTCTAATGCGAGTGAGTTTGGCCCGTCCGGAGCAAACCAGTTATTTGAATGATCCGGGCGATTAGCAATTTCATTAAATTTTGTCATTTTGCGTAGGGTTCGAACTGAGCGTTTGAGATTTTTTCGAGAGGGAGAGTCACCGTGCTGTCAACCCTGTGAATAAAGTTCTAGTTGTTGTCTTAGAAATTCTAAACCCCCGTTGATCTTATTGTAGGTATCTTCTATATCTAGAAAAATAAAGTATTCTACCTTATGTAGTTTTTCTGAAATGGAATCAACCTCGTCATTCAGGATTCTATAGCTGTCGGTCACTTTTTGAATGATTTCCTTAGGGGCTTTGGCCAGGAAATTAGTGTCCTCTAACCTACTCTTATCCTTGTTTCTTTTTATAATGGTTTTATTTAAGTTAACCTTGGCAGATTTAAATTCAGAATTGAATGATGATTCTTCTACGATTAAAGGGTCATCAAAACCATCACCCTCAGAGGGAGTTCTTATGAGACAATGATGTACACCGTTCTTTAAAAGAAAATGAGCATGTAATAGTTTTGGACTTAGGTCCGATAATACATTCCTCTCCAAGCTAACTCCAAACCCATCCTCAAAGGATTGGCTACAGATGTTAACGATGTATGGCTTCATTGGGTGGGTTAAATAGCGAGGCAATCACATTGATGCAATCTGGGCAGGGGACAAGGCGACCTTCGTCCCTGACAGTATAAGCAGCGTGGTCGATGTCCACGAAAGGAAGGTCAAAGTTACTCAAGGGGAGGCCGCACCATGACTGCTTTGAGAGAGCCTCGTGAGTGTGTCGTATGCAGCGGATGTATGAGGGTCGTGAAGTTTTCACTCTTCTTCCCCGTAGAAGTAAAGTTGGGGTTTCATGGCTTCTTCATACCGAGAATAGCCAATGAATTGGCCCGAATAGGCATCAACCCATGGTAAGATCCACTCAAAGAAGGCTTCGACTTCCTGACTATAGTTCTTAATGTCACCCTTTCCTAGAAGAGACCATTGCTTTGGAATTTCGTCGTATTCTAAGAATTTACAGTGCGTTCTCGGAGTGTAGTAGCTGCAATCAGAAAAGAGTCTGTGCCAACGGTCTGGGAACTCTATCAGTGCCTCGTCCGCCTCACTCTCTTCCAGTTTCCCGCACATTGCCTTGAGCACATGAATCACCTCGTCAGGGGTTTCCTGTTTGAGGTCCACATTCACATAGATTTCTGTGTACATTCCCATTTGTTTACTCTTCGTTGTTTATTTCGTTGTTGGCTAACTGCTTGGATTGCACCCGGCCGTAGCGTTTGCGGGCCCAGTGGGGGCAGGTACGTCCCCAATCTGACTTAGTAGACCAGTCTAACTTTTCGCACAGTCCCGCTGAATTTTGATTTTTAGACTTTACGAAGCTAACGCAGGATCCGCAACTTTTGCTCATTGCCTTAGGGGTTTAGATGGGTGGGGTGTTGGGTCCGGTGGCACCGGCAATGCCCGTATACACCATGAGAAAAAGAAATGTTTCAATCATTGCTTGTAAAGTTCAGACATAATCAATGGGCGGATAGTATTGTATTGGTCATTCTGGATCAGGAAGCGTAACATCTCCTCTTCCAAACCCTTAGTTACATCCTCAGCAATAGACGCTGCAAGTTTCTTTACGGCTTCAACTGCCGAAGCTCCATTATTTGCTTGAATCCCAGATGTTGAAAAAGTAACATCACGAGTAGTTTCTTTTCCGTTTAATTTCCACCTCGCCCGCAGTGTGCAATTATTGATAATAACTGAGGTGTTGTGCCAATGGTCTACAGCCACAGACAGGGAATTTTCCGGTGCGACTAAGTCTTTTGTGTATAGAGACAGGTAGTAATCAGAAAGCTCTTGCCATTCGGTAAGTTGTTGTAGCGGGGATTTGTCAGTCATTGTTTAATGGGTGTGGAATAATGGGTGTGGAATTTTGTCGTATGGTAACCAGTGAGTGAGGCTGTATTGGTGTCGTGCCCCTATTTTTAGATTCGCGCTGTCGTACCGCATTAACTCCCAAAACCCATCATCGCAAAACACCCAGATTTCCATGAAGGGGGACATGCAATCGTTTTCAGGGTCGGGTAGCCGTGTAGTGAAGGGGATAGGGGTAGTCATTGCGGTTGAAAGTCTTGGCGGGTTGGGGGTTGGGTCCGGGCATAGCCTGCGGCGCCCGTCCCTGGTCGGGGGCTACGCCCCCTCCCGAAATTTTTGGGTTTAGCTCAGAGGCAATTTGCCTTAACTTCTCAACGATTGTCATTTCGCCTAAAGCCTCTAAATTCTCAAATGTCTCATTGAAGTACAGATTCTCGCCATTGGGGCCAATCCACGGGGTTCTAGATGGGTGAGGGCACAGGTGGTTTGCAGCGGCCAGGAAAGCCACAGCCAGAATCTCCCGGTTAGCATAGCACGAACTGCACCCTTTCCAATCTCCATCCGACGGGTGGCAAGGCGGGTCGTTGACGTTGTCCCACTCCCAGAGGCACTGGGCTTTGGTTACTGCGTTGCAGATTGATTCGGCAATTTGGTTCATTTCAGTTATACAACTTTCAGAAAGTGTCATTTATACAACTTAAGATTCAAATAGGGTAATTTGATCAGGGTCAGCAAGCATGGCCTTTGGTGCTTTTACTTTTTCCGAAATTAGTTGCCGGTTAATCTCATCACACCATGTTTTATAAGGGTAATACTCCCTCAACCCAAACGGATAAGCCTCCCGGAGTTTGCTGCGGAGGATTTTCATGTCGGTAGTTCCAACTTCGGAGATAACACGGGAGATTATCGGAGCGGCTCGCTCTCGCCAGGTTAGGTATTTCATTGTAGGGTGAATTTATAAATTTCTTTTTTGGAGAGCCTAATGATTTGATTGTTTAGGGTTTCCACTGAGGGGACGATCGTGGTGTCATCCGATACCTTAATTCCGGACAAAACGACAGACCCGGCTCTGATTTTACGTCTGGCATCGCTAGTGCTTTTTACCAAGTTGAGTGTTTTAAGCAGGTTGGCTAGTGGTATGGGGAATGTAATGTCATTGAGAAGGGCGGTTGGCACGTTGCTGTCCGTAGGATCTGCCAGGCCAGAAAAGACGATGGACTCAGCACTCTGTTTGGCATCTAAGGCTTTGTCCATGCCGTGAAAGGTCGCTGTAACTTCGATTGCCATTTGCCGTTGCTTTTCACGGGGGTTGGTAGGGAAATCCCCCGGCTCGCAATCAGTAAGTAAAGTGATGAACTCATTGACGGCACTATCGGGAATTTTCTCCAGTTTGGAAAACATGTGGAGAGGGTGCTCGTTAATCCCGATGGTATTCCCAAGGCTTTTTGACATCTTTTGGTGGCCGTCGGTACCCACAAGAATGGGCATTAGTAGCCCGATTTGTTGCACTTCCGAGCCAAGTCCTCTTTGGATGGTTCGTCCGACACTGATGTTGAATTTCTGGTCAATGCCACCTAGTTCTACATCGGATTGGACAACAAAGCTATCGAAACCTTGCAACAACGGGTACATGAATTCGTGTAGGCTAATTGGTGTTTCGTTTTTTAGACGGTTGGAAAAATCTTGCTTAGCCAGTAGCTGCTGCACAGTAATTAGAGACTGGAGCTTGATGATGTCGTTGAGTTGTAGCGATGCTAAGTGGGTGGAATTAAATATGATTTCGCATTTTTCTATGTCAAGGAATTTTCCCATAGTATCCAGAAAGGACTGCCCATTGGCGCTCACTACATCAGGGTCAAGTTGCGGGCGAGTTGTGTTTTTACCGGTTGGATCTCCGATCCTGGCAGTGAAATCACCAATAATTACAACCGGAGTATGGCCATCTTGCTGGAAGGCACGGAGCTTTCTCAGAAGCACAGAATGCCCCAGGTGCAAAAAATCTGAAGTCGGATCGAATCCAAGCTTGATGCGTTTTGGTTGTGATAGGAATTGGTTTAGGTTGGTGGCAGGTAGTACATCAACGATGCTGCTTTGTATGGGTCTTATCATGTTCCTATTATAGGTTTACTTAGGGGGCAAGTAAAGGGCGGATAACCGAACGTGCCTTGACCCCGTGTTGTAAACAGTTTTATATGCCCCGGAACCCTAGTCTGTAATCACGGTATTCGTCGTCATAATAAAAACTACCAAAGTTATCAAGGTCTTGCAAGGTCTGAGATGGCCGCATTAGAACAGAGTTAAAGTAAGATCTGATTCTTAAAAGAGCATCATCTGTTAGGGAATGTTGTTTATGCAGAAGTTCACACAGGATCCTGTAATCCTTATCTTTCGCCAATGTTTCTGAAACTGCTGGGATATTTGTGCAACTATTAGCCACAGCGTACCTCACCCTGGGTTCAGGGTCTTCGGCTAATTCTAGTATAATGTTCTCAGGGATGCCCATATACCACCATGCTACCTGCTCTCTTACTGAGTATTCTGCATCCCTAGCTAGCCTCGTTAGCATCTCTTCGTCAACACGAGGGTTTTTAGCTGCAGAAGCTCTGACTAAGCTACATTGGTCTTTTGACAGTTCCCGTAAAACTTCTATATCTGGTGTATTTCTAGCCAGGTTCGTTTTGTGGGAAGTATCCGGGCGGAGTTGGTGGTTTGTCACGATTGGGGTTCTCTTATAGTTTTATGGTATTCTGGGATTACCTTTCGGGAAACCCATCCTAGAGAAAATTGCAGCTTTAGCCACAAGGTATTTGTATTCCCTAGAATTAAAACTAGGGTTGTGACCAAAGCGACCAAGATTCTTAAAAACCTCTTCTGCTCTTATCGGGGTCTCGTTGGTTTTTACAGAATTGAATAGAGCCTCATTAGAACAACCACTCAGCATACGAACTACCTCCCTAATTTCCATAACCGGGTTTCGCGACATTTCAAGATAATCATCGGGAGTCCGACAGAGATTTTCATCTAGATACCACTCTATGACATCAAACCCTGTACCGGTGATTACCTCAAAGTAAATTCCGTATTGAGGGTTCTCCCCGTATTCTTTAAGACTTTGAATTTTCTGTTCAAGGAGGTTTCTAGAAGAAATTCCTTCGGTTGACCAGCATGTGGAACAAAAGGACTTGCAGTGAGCGGGTCGTTTAATGGGTGTCATTGGTTTTGCGGTGTTTTTTTTTTTTCAACGTGATATGGCATTTTGATGTTCGTTGTTTGATGGGTTACTAATAATTTCAAGTTATGCCATATTTGCTATGGGGGTGAGCTTAAATACGCTTTTGTCACTAGACTAATTAGGTCAAGATTAGCGATATTGCTGCTCCAGCGGTTATAAAGTTTGTCATAGGCATATTTTAATTTATACGGATTTGATGTGGGAATTAATGTCAACACGGCAATTTTCTTGGGGCATTTCTCCAAGATGCACGCTACTATACTTACTAATGGCAAGGGGTGGCTTGCTATGTTGCGGTAGTCGTCGTCCGTAAGGTCATAGTCGTCGTCAAAGTATGTCTGAACCTTAAAGAAGTATGAATCACAGGGTGCGAACTCACCCACTTTAATGGAAATTCCCCATCGGGGGTGTACCATTCCGGTACGGATTTTTTAATGTAACCTTCTTCAAATTCCTCAAATACCATGGTAATCATACTTTGCCCTCCCCTAACAAGTCATTTATAAACTCAGAGATTTCGCTACCGAAAAAGATAGCAGTAGCAATGATGTCGATACCGACAATGCCAGCAAAGACCTTGGCTGTGCTCAGATCGTACCCCCAATTATTGGCAACATCATGTGCAACAATGGAAATAGCATAGAAGATCGAAAATTCAATGGCTTGGCAAACTAGGAAAATTAGGAGGAGACGGTAGTTCATTGGGGGTTCGGGATGGGAGCGTTTAAATGGTTGCGTAGTCCATTATAGTAAATCGGCTGGCTTTTCTGATAAGGTTTAAAGTATCGGCACTAATATTGGTGGCTTCGGGACTAGCTTCGGCACTGGCTCTGACTTTAGTGTGGGAATTCGCTGCATCCCTTATATCGTGGTGTGGGTCTCTCAAAAGCTCGAAAAGGAGACTCTCCGGGAGATAATTCAGATGGGGCAGCAGCATTATGCGAACGAAACAAGACGAGTGATTTAATATAGTTTCGTAGTTTAAGTTATTGATAGAATTTTTGTTAGCTGTAACTATAATAGAGCGATGTCTGTTACCATGTCGCTGGGTAAAGTTCCTTACCCGGATAGAAAAACCATTAGGTATGTCATTGAGAAAACTAACATGGTCCTGGTGAAGCTCAGAGATGTTATGTCTATGCCCACTGTAGATGTATATCCAAGAGTTTTGGGTTTGCAAAAAGTATTCCTTACCAATAGTCCAGGTTTCTTCCCAAATAGGTGGGTACATTACGGATACAGGCTCACACATAACAAGCAATGTCATTTTGCCTTTCTGCCGAGGCGGCTGCAGCTTCTTTGATTAGGGATGTACACATCGAAACTTGCTCAGGGGTCAAACTAGAATGGCATGGTCCTTCAATCTCCTCTATGGTGAAATTCTCCGGGTCGCCCCTTAGTTGTACGGTATATTTCGGCCTTTCTTCCTCCTCAATTAGGATAATTCTAGATTCCCCATTGAGAATTCGGTCCTCTCGGGAAAGTACGCAATTTTTAACTTCTCTCCCCCATTTGCCCAACTCGACCGTATCCGCAGGTTGAAACACCTTGTAGTTGTCTTTTCGGTATGGGGTTGAAATTAAGTCGTTACAGTACTTGGTATTCCCAGTGGATCTCTCAATGTAAAGGGCTGAAATATGGTCGTGGAAATCCCTTAATCTCCATCTACGGGGTCTAGGGACCGGTTCTGAACTTTTCCTTAGTATTTTATCAAGTTGTTCTAAGGTATCTCTTAATTCGGATTCTATTGTAACCAGGGCCTGTTTGCCGTGAACCCTGCTCAACATATTTAAAAATGAACGCAAACTAAGGTTATTGCCGAGCCAGTTTAGGCATTCGGTCGTTGCTAGATTTACACCGTTATTACTATAGAGTCCCCCCAAAGAGATAGACTCAATGAGTTTTTGGTATGTCTGGAAATGGTCGTTAGGGGAATCGGGCCAAATACGGGACAAGACACTCACGTTTCTCACGTAGTTGGTAAATAAGAATACATGAAGGTGGGCCCCCCACTCTTCCCCCTGGTCCAGGGCTTGCAAGCGGGTTGAGGCCAGGGTTTTGAAGTATGGGGTCTGCAAGAAGTCGGAAATATGATTTAGATCGCAGTCTGCTAGTTGTAACGCTTTGCTCAGTCTTTCCGGGAATTGCAGTTTGAGGAAATCCTTCAGTTCGTATGCCATTTAGGTGAAATTGGTTTCAGGTTGGTTGGTTGAGGGGTGAATGCCGGCTCCCATCATAGTAGCTTAGGGGTTTTAGACACGGTGCGGTTAACCGAAGGGTACCCTTATAGGCTAAGCATCGGCAGGCAACCGGTTCAGGGCATCCCGGATTGTTTCAATGTCCTGGCACTGTTCGCGGATGTCATTTGCACCAGATGCTATTGCGTTCAGGGCGGTCAAGGCTTGTTGGCGTGTTGGTGACGGTTGCCCACCACTTCTCAAGCTGTCTAAGGTTGTTCGTGTTTCACCTTTAAGCTCTCGAATTCTGACCACACTAGCTTCGATCCTGAGATCGGCATCTCTGAGTTTCTTTTCTAGCTCGGGCAACTCTGAGGCGTCTGGATCCAAAATAGTTGTTGGGTGCAAGGAGCGTAGTTTTTTGATGATTTGTAATTGTCGGCAATATAATCCGTACACCATAACCATGGTAACCAGTAAGCCAATCGTTAGAAAGATATCGTAGGTTGTAGTCATTGCGAGTCCGGTGAGTTTAAGTTGGCAGTTAAAGCCTTGCGAATCGTATCTGTGATTTCTGGCAAGTACTTGCCGTCTTTTTCGATTGTGCCTAGGAATTGTAGAGCCAACTCGTCTAGAGTTGGGGACTTTGGGCGCCGAATAGCACGAAGAACATTCCCAGATACATACGCTCCATTTATTTCCATAACGTTACAACAGTCATTCAGTTCACCATCGGCAGCACTTTGCTCTAGGTACTGGATATACTCTCGGAGATATTCTACAATCTTTTCTGGAGTTGGAGTAATTCCTTTCCACTGCCAAAGAGAAGGGCCGTCACCTCCAATTTCGTCAATGAAATTTGTGAGTGCTTCTGCCCACTGGTTTGATATTTTCTCGTTGGTGTGCCAAAGAACTTCAATTATTTCGGGTTCAATGGTGAATTCAAGTTTGGTGGTCATTGGTTGTTGTTATTGGGGGGGGGGGGG
>Ga0208360_1000062_pt1 | contig 38492 bp, 59 predicted proteins | sample LakMenE27Jul10ns_FD_150739 | JGI IMG/M metagenome (GOLD analysis project Ga0208360, IMG submission 150739) | Freshwater microbial communities from Lake Mendota, WI - 27JUL2010 deep hole epilimnion ns (SPAdes) | ecosystem: Environmental > Aquatic > Freshwater > Lake > Epilimnion/Euphotic zone ...
TGCCTACCCGGTGACGCCTGGGCACAGCCTGGTGATCCCTCGGCGGCATGTGGCGGATGGGTTGGCGTTGCACCAGCCGGAATGGAACGGGGTGGTGGATGCGGGCCGTCGGTCCCGAAACCAGATCAGGTGGGCTGGAACGGTTCGATGGAGTGCAGCACGCCGCCCAGAGCCTGCTTGGCCAGCTTCAGATCATGGCTGGCCTGCATCCTCAGCCAGAAGCCTTCGCTGAGGCCGAAGAAACGGCACAGGCGCAGATCGGTGTCGGCACTGATCGTCCGTCGCCCCTTCACGATCGCGTTGATGCGGCTCTCCGGTACGCCGATCGCCAGCGCTAGCCGGTACTGACTGATCCCCATCGGTCTGAGGAACTCCTCCAGCAGCACCTCGCCCGGATGCACCAGCAGGGAACTGGTCGTTGATGCACTGTTTTCAGAGACAGGCCCTGTGCTGGCCATGGCGGTTCCCCTTGAGCGGCTCCAGGCGATTGACGAGCACTCAGAAAGATCTTAGTAACTCCTCATAGTGCTGATGAGAACCAACCCAGAACCAAACGACCGTGTCATCCCGGAGGACACCTACAGCTCGCCAATCAAGATCGACTCTGGCCGAATAGATCGGAAGCTTGTTGTGGACTTTCTTGAAGCGCAGAGATGGATGTTTGGGGTCAACAGTCCAGAGCTCATAAGCCCGGCGGATCCTCAGTTGACGCTCTTTGGGTGCTTTCGCGTAGAGCTGTCGGAATTGTTCGGTCGTGACCGACTTCACTCCAGCTCCGGCAGTGGCTGGGTCTTGCCAGCCGCATGCTCCAACAGGGCCTGTTGAGCCAGTTCAGCCAGAAGACCCTGAGAATGAGAGAAAAGTTCTCCCCATCGCTCCTCGCTCTCCATCTCTGCGACCAGCAGGGCCGCTAGGGCATCCTGCTCTTGCGGTGGCAGCTTGGCTGCGGAGGCGATCGCGGCTTCGAGGGCCTGAGTCATGGCATCTAAACGCCAGTTGCATCAACGCTAACTGGGGTGACAGCCCAAGGCGGCTCAGGCCACCACCAAGATCCCCCCATGCCCCAACCCCCTCCCCCACCTACGAGCGCCTACGCGACACCATCGCGAAACGCATGCGCATGAGCCACGTCTACCAACCCCTGATGTTCATGGAGCTCCTGGGACATGGATTGGCCAGGCAACAGGACCCCCGCGCAGGACGTAGCCCGCCGGATCCTGGGGGAAGACGTAACCCAGATCGAGGACTACACAGAGCGCGTCAAGCGGATGGTGGGCAAGGTTCACCTTCAACGGCATCACCCGCTACGACCAGGGCGCCTACGACCTGGTGGGCGGCGAGGAGCTGAGCGACGCCGAGCGCGACCGGCTGCTGAAACTGTGCCGCCAGCGCCTCGATGCTTTCCGAGAGCAGCGCGGCGAGGAGGTGGGCTGTTTGCTCACGCAGAAGCCTGCGGCTTCGCCCACAGGAGCCGCCACCGCACCCCGATCAGCGGCTCGATCAAATACCGGGTGCTCACCCGGGCCAAGGGCCGCTGCGAATGCTGTGGGGCGGGCTGTTGCTTGGCAAACCCCGATCCGGTGACACACGGTGATCCCGCGGCGGCATGGGTCCGATGGGTTGGCGTTGCATCAGCCGGAGTGGAATGCGGTGGTGGAGCCGATCGCCAAGCGGATGCACATGAGTCATGTGGGCAAACGGTTCATCGGCGCCGAGATCACTGACGTTCAGTGCCTCACAACCAATGCCTTTCGATTCAGCTCGATGAGGACATGGGTTTCAAACAGCCGGTTCAGCTCCGACAGAACATGTAGCAGCAGAGTGGTGAGATCCTGGTTGCCAATGTTGCCGGTGGCCACGATCAAAAGCCTTGCGGGTGTGCCGTGCAAGAGATGACTACGGAAGAAATCAGCATCCTTACTGAAGACTACCCGTCCATCGCGGTCGGCAATGGAGCAAATCAGGTTGTCGGCGCTGCGATTGAGGCAGCTGGGCATCCAGCAGGATCCTCATGCAGAGACGGGATCAATCCGCTGAACTCGGGATAGATGGGTGGCATATTCAAGCACCGCCGTAATGTCTTCAGCCTCAAGATCAGAGTAGTCGGCAAGAATGTCAGATGCACTCATCCCAGCTGACAACAGCTCGAGCACCATTTCCACGGGATAACGCAAGCCACGGATGGTTGGCTTTCCGTGGCAGATCTCAGGGTTGATGGTGATGCGCCCAAGCTGGTCTGTCATGGCGGTTTCCTGGCTTCCCCAGCCTAAGGGGGTCAGCAGATCACGACCGTGAGCTGGTTTTGGCGCTGGCATGGCGTTTGTGGCCTCTCACCCATCCAGTGCCACCCCCCGTCACCCCCCGCCCCAGCAAGCCAGCCCGCACAAGGAATCCCGGCCAGGATCCCCCCATGCCCCCAACCCCCTCCGCCACCTACGAGCGCCTGCGCGACACCATCGCGAAACGCATGCGCATGAGCCACATCTACCAACCCCTGATGCTCATGGAGCTCCTGGGACATGGATTGGCCAGGCAACAGCCAGCCCAGCCCCCGCGCAGGACGTAGCCCGCCGGATCCTGGGGGAAGACGTAACCCAGATCGAGTACTACACAGAGCGCGTCAAGCGGATGGTGGGCAAGGTTCACCTTCAACGGCATCACCCGCTACGTCCAGGGCGCCTACGACCTGGTGGGCGGGGAGGAGCTGAGCGACGTCGAGCGCGAAGAGCTGCTGAAACTGTGCCGCCAGCGCCTCGATGCTTTCCGAATGCAGCGCGGCGAGGAGGTGTTCGCCCACAGGAGCCGCCACCGCAACCCGATCAGCGGCTCGATCAAAGTCCGGGTGCTCACCCGGGCCAAAGGCCGGTGCGAATGCTGCGGCGCCCACGAGCACCAGAGGGCCCTGGAGGTGGACCACATCGTGCCCAGGAACCAGGGCGGTTCGGACGACCTCAGCAACCTGCAGTCCCTCTGCTTCCGCTGCAACGCCGCCAAGCGCGACACCGATACCACCGACTTCCGCGGCCTGCAGGCCAGCTACGCCAGCCGCGAGGCGGGCTGTGTGTTCTGCGGGCTGGAGGGCAGCGGCCGGGTGCTGCTGGAGAACGAACTGGCGCTGTGCATCGCCGATGCCGATCCGGTGACGCCTGGGCACAGCCTGGTGATCCCGCGGCGGCATGGAATCACCAGGCCACAGCGGTGGGGTCGCCATCGTGGTGAATGGAAATGCTGTGGCGCGGGTGGCTTCGTGTCGAATCCGGACTAGTATTCGATGACGCCTGACATAGAGAGGCCGGGGCGGCACACCGACGCCCTTAGCTGGGTTTCCAGCAGCCGCCGCAGGCCCACCCCAGAAGGTATCCCAGCAGGGGCAATTGCCTGCCGGGCCACTCAAAACAAAATTGGCGTTGGAGCCGAGGTTTTGCCACAATTGGACATACTCTACAGACCAAATGCCGAAACCGGTAAAGTTCCGCCACGTGTTGACCGCTGCATCCGGATGACCAGCGTTAATCCCAAGCCGATATACCTGATTCCATTAATAAGACGAATTCCCGAGCAGGAACAGAAAAATTTACTCCAGATCATTAAAACTTATCATATCGGACAAGCGCTCATCCGACATGAAATACAATTAACAGTATTAGACTCTTCGACAAAACAAAAATCCCAACTCTGGTCCAAGCAATATTGACACCTATATGGAGGCCGCCTGCGCTAAGGCTGATGAACCCCAAACCGCTAATTGACCATAACTGCAGACATTACGTCTTTCACATCCATGCCTAGCCATGCAAATACAAGAAAACACACATAGCAAACCAGATCTCACAAACATGAGATCAGGACCAATTGGCACAATCAAACCCATATACCTCGACAATCATGCAACAACTAGAGTCGACCAGCAAGTGGTTTCGGCCATGCTGCCCTATCTTTACGAAGAGTATGGTAATGCCAGTTCTCAGTTACACTACTACGGCAGGCAAGCAGCAAAAGCTATAGATTTTGCCCGCGAGAATGTCGCTAGCTTGGTCGGTTCAGAGCCCGAGGACATAATATTCACTTCCGGGGCCACTGAGTCAGACAATCTTGCCATTAAGGGAATATGCCTGGCAAGACCGGAACCTGAACATCTGATCACCTCTTGTACAGAGCATCATGCCGTACTTGATGTTTGCAAAGATCTAGAGCGGGCTGGATGGTCAGTTACATACTTGCCCTCAACCTCCGATGGTCGTCTAACCGTTGATAACGTGTTGAGCGCAATACGCCCAAACACTCGTGTTATCACTATCATGTGGGCTAACAACGAGACGGGCGTCATAAATGACGTATGCGGAATTGCCGAAGTCTGCCGGAATAGAGGAATCTTTTTTCACACGGATTGCGCTCAAGCTGTGGGCCGTATACCGATCGATCTAAGCCAAACTAACATTGACCTCCTTTCACTATCGGCCCATAAGTTTTACGGGCCAAAGGGCATAGGTGCCCTTGTAGTCCGGCGCTCCGCAAGGCGCGCCATTCGCCCTCTCCTCCAAGGTGGGGGGCAAGAGCGGGGCATTCGGCCTGGTACGGTCGCAGTACACCAGGTCGTTGGCCTTGGAGAAGCTGCGCGTCTTGCAGCAAAAGATCTCAAAGATGGGGAGATGGGGCGTATAGCAGGGCTGCGCGATAAATTCCTAGCCATGCTAAGCTCTAATGTATCCTTACAAGTTAACGGATCAATGGCTGAGCGCTTGCCAGGAAACCTAAACGTTTGGTTCCATGGGTGCGATTCTCAAGCTCTAGCAATGCGCTGCCACCAAGTTGCTTTCAGCACAGGAAGTGCTTGTACAACTGATTCGATGCAACCATCATATGTTATATCTGCACTTACTGGAGACGAGCAGCGTGCAGCAGAGAGCGCAAGATTTGGTTTCGGTCGGTTCTCATCCGAAGAAGAAATCGAAAATGCTGTAGAGGCCTTAGCAAGTGCAGTTTTAGAATTACGTAGCTTGGATCTTCATACCAGAAGCCGCCCGATCCCATCAGCTTCGTCTTCACTCATCGCCAGAAATATGGACTCCAACTTCAAACCATTTAATTAAGCCCAATGAACCTAGCTGATAGTATCAATGCCATCCGCGCGGAGATCCAATCCGAGTATCTTTCTAGTGTACAGAACTACCCATGGATAGTGGGCTTTTCTGCAGGCAAGGACAGCACGATGCTTCTTCAATTAGTACTAGAGGCAGTTCTCGATCTTCCACCTGACGAGCGTAAGCGCCCTATCCATATCCTTTTAAACGATACACTCGTTGAATCGCCAGTTTACCAGGAACATATCGACCTGGTCCTTAATCGCCTTCGAGCAGCAATTCCTGCGCTAGGTATACCATGCAAAGTCCATCGAGCCGTTCCAGAGTTGGACCAGACTTTCTGGGTCAATCTTATTGGCAGGGGATACCCATCGCCAAATAGACAATTTCGTTGGTGCACCGATAGGATGAAAATAGCTCCGACAAACAACTACATCAAATCGGTCGTTTCAGAAAATGGCCAAGTTATTCTTCTTCTTGGTGTTCGGCGTGACGAATCTTCCTCGCGTTCCCAAAGCATTAATCGGTACAATTCTGTCGAAACCCGCCTTAACCCACACAATTCACTAACTGGTTGCCTTGTCTACCGTCCTATAGTTGATCTCTCAACTAATGATCTCTGGTCTTTCTTACTGCAATCTCCCCCTCCATGGGGCGGTTCCCATCGTGCTCTTGTGACGCTCTACCGCAACCTTTCTTCTGGTGAATGTCCACTAGTCCTCGACAGTAGTGACGCACCATCTTGCGGATCTAGCTCTTACCGTTTTGGGTGCTGGACATGTACGGTAGTTGAAAAAGACAAGAGCATGGCTGCTCAGATAGACTCAGGCCATGAATGGCTTGAACCACTCATGGCGTTCCGCGACTACCTGTATGAGATTCGAAACAATCTCGATTATCGAGATGATCAGCGGCGTAATGGCCAACAGGGTGTTGGGCCTTTCACTATGGTCGCACGCAAAGAGATTTTAGCTAAGTTACTTGAAGTTCAGATCGAGGTCGGAAAGAAACTCATCACAGATGAGGAACTCTGCAGGATTCGGGAGATATGGTCGAATGATATTACCGCAATTAGCGAAAGACGCTTTGCCCTTTCTAAAGCAGATTACAAGGAAAAGCAGGGAGCTACAAAGTGAGAAAAGGGATAGCTTTCCTCGATGATCCCGAGAGCAGAGATCTCTTGGCTTTGCACTGTCAACGGCTCAATATAGACTTATCAACCATCGAGCAGCTGGTGGCCGAAGAAGTGTCAGTAGTTGGCTTACAACGAAGGGACGGGTTATTCCAAAGAATGCACGAGATTATTCGCGAAAGTGTCGGGCTAAATGATAACCCCGGCGACATCTTAGGAGATTAAACATATGTGGATCGAGCGCATACGCCTTCACGACTGGAAGTGCTTCGTTGAGGCTAAATTTGATTTTCCACAGCCCAGTAATTCACGGCCGGTTATTTTGATTGGCGCAGAAAATGGTGCTGGTAAAACATCACTGCTGGAAGGCCTCCTGTTTTGCCTATATGGCCCCCAAGCAATTGGACTAATTGCCGAACGCGAGTCTGACATGGCGCGCGGGACTGAGGGCTTTAGGCGATTCGTTAGCCGCGCGATTAACAACTCTGCACGGCAACAAGGCCGAACTAGGGCCTCAATAGAAGTGACCTTCGCTGACGAGGAAGAAAGAATTCGCATTGAACGCCGCTTCCATACATACCCCAATGGTCACTTTCGCGACCAAGAACTATTCGTTTGGCGTGGACGCTTTCAAGATGATCCTAGTGAACTTGACGTTATTAATGTTCCGGCGTTGGCCGACAAAGATGACTTTTTGCGAGGCTATATTGCCCAACGAATCCTCCCACACAACCTTGCTCCTTTCTTCTTTTTCGATGGAGAGCAAGTTCAGCGCCTTGCCTCCAAGGACCGTTCGGCAGCGACAAGGGATGGTCTTGAACAACTATTTGGAGTAAGAATCCTTCGCACTTTACAGACAGATCTTAGGAGGCTGGCAAGTGACCGTCGTGCAAAGGCTCGTGTCGGAAATAAGCCGAGCAAACTTGCTCAGCTTGAAGTTGACATAATGCAATCACAAGAAAAGATCACAGAGCTAGAAGTAAATCTAAAAGACTTAGAGAACTTAATTCCCTCTCTCGAGCGGAAGGTTGATGGCCTGCAGAGCAGTATTGGATTGCTAATTCAGGGGAATACAAACAACATCAATGAGATCAACAAGGACCTCCACCAGGCTGAGCAAGAGCGAAAGACCATTCTCATCGAGTTAAATGAAAAGATGTTGGGACGTGATCTTGCTATTGCACTAGCTAATAACAGCATTGGGTCGCTCCGCCGTCAGCTTGATCAGGAGGAGCGCCGAATCTCATGGGAGGCTGCACGGGAGAACATGCTCCACAAGCTTGACAAGCTAGTTTCAGATTTTGAGGTTATGGCTGAGCCTCAGGTTCACCCCGAGCTCACAGATCCGCAAAAAGAAACATTAAGGGTTCGCTTAAGCAAGGCCTACGAGGGGATGTTTGTGCCGCCTCCCCCCAATATTGCTGATAATGTTCGCCATGCCTATCTTGGGGCTGACAACCGGGCGGTCGTTCTCGAGCGCCTGAATGCTGTCCAGCGTCTTTCAACTTCTCAGCTCACTAAATTGATAGACCGACTAGAAGAAGTCACGAACCGGCGTCGACGACTCGGAGATGATCAACAGGCTCTAGCTGAGGGATCGAAGGCCAGTGAACTCACTCAATCACTTCGCGATGCCCAGGAAAATCTCACGAAGCAAGAGGAAAGCAAGCTACTGGTGGTTAATCAACTCACTTCTGAGAAGCGCAACCTTGGGAACCTCACCGCTGAACGTGGGCGTTTAGAGGAAGACACGGAACGGGGAGACATTGAGAATAGTGTTGCTCGGAGATGTGACGAGATTAACATGATGCTAGACAGTTTTATTGAAGATTTAAGGAAGAAGCGAAATGAAAATCTAGCCCAGCGCATGACTGAGGTTTATCGTAAACTTGCTCGGAAGGAGGATGTCGTTCAAAGAATTGAGATCGACCCTGACGGGCCCGTGCGGCTTATTGGTTCAGACGGACGCAACCTTAATGAACAGGACTTATCTGCAGGCGAGAACGAGATCTTCGCTCTCTCACTGCTGGCGGCTGCCTCATCAACAGTGGCAAGTGACATGCCAGTAATCATTGACACTCCTGTAGCTCGGCTTGATAGGGCGCATAGGCTAAATATTGCAACCCATTATTTGCCAAAAGCTGCGGCGCAAATCGTTTTACTATCGACAGACACCGAACTTGTCGGTGACTTCCTTGAACCAATACGCAACCACATAGGAGCATCATTTCTTATAAACTTTAATCCAACGACCGAGGTTTCGGAAGTTAAAGTAGATTCTTATTTTGAATCCCTCGACCCTTCCGCCTGACTTTATCATGACTGACAAAGTCCCTATCAACTTGATGCAGCTTCGGCGCAAACACTTCGTTCCGACTAAGCGCACCGAAGAGTATACTCAAAGGCTTTTGCGTCAGCTGGGTTTACCTGATAAAGCTACTGTCGGTCGCCTTGCGCTGGGGCGCTCTCTTGCAGACCTTTCTGATCTTCCTAAGCTAGATGAAAGCTCATCCGAGGGAGTAGGGAAAGGAATACGCGGAGACACATTGTTCGGAGATGACCTCGCAATATGGGTAGCATTAGTAGTAGAACATGCAGCATGTCAAGGCAGCCTAGGAGGGATAGATTTCGAAACAACAGTGGACTTAGTCCTTCGTCACTGGGATAGAGGAATGTTATTGTTGTGGAAGGATTGGAGGGAGTCCGATGAAGGTCTTTCGAAATTCCTGGAGAATCTCAGCCAACTTGCATCACTTCCTTCTGTTGGATCCACTAGTGTATCCGTTAGTGCAGGATCTAATGAAACTTTGGCTCGTGCGTCTACAGATCCCATTATTCTCCGCCTTGGGGAAATTGGAATTATTTCAGGAACTAAAGAAAGCGCTGAGTGGACAATTAACAGTAGCGGGAATGCTCCCCACATCGGAATTTTTGGTAAGTCACGCAAGGGCAAAACCCGTACCGCGAAAGACCTCATGGTGCAGGTCCGCAAGCATGGTGTTCCGCTTCTGATCATTGATCCGAAAGGAGACCTTAGAGACCCAACGGAATCAGCCTTCCTTCGTGCACTCGAAGCCAACATCGTGTGTCTTGGTCGTGAGCCAATACCTCTCGACGTGCTTGCCTGCGAAGCCGGCAACGAGGTGCGAACGGCTGATGGCTTCATGGAGGCACTTAAAGGAGCCGTCCCACAGTTGGGGCCAAAACAACTTGATACCGTTAGAGAAATAACGAAGCATCTTCTTGTGACCTCAGATGTAGTTCGTTTCGAGGATATAGTTGATGCGGTCGATATACACTACAATAAGAATGACCTCCGTGGCGATGCAATGACTGCGTCTTTGCATAAGCTCCGAGACTACTCACTATTCGAACCGATTGTATCTCCATCTGAGTTTTTTAAAAAAACTCAGGTAATCTCCGTCAACGAAGTTTCTGATGAGTCTCTCAAATTTGCTATGCTGTTTGTTTTAGACGCCTTGCTGAGATTTCTTCGCGGAGGACCTGATGCTCCGATGGATCGGGAGCGTGGCACGCGAGCACTTCAAGTTATGCTTGTCATTGACGAGGCTCGGCGGGTAATGGAGGTTGCGTCTGCATCGCTGATCAATGGCTTGGTGTTGGAATGCGGCTCCAAGGGTCTCTCATGCATGTTTATTTCTCAATCTCCCGACCATATGGACCGTGCTAGTGACGACATCATTGAACAACTGGAAGTCGTTGCCTCTTTTGAAGCCGACGTTTCGCCAAAATCAACCAAGCGTATGTTTAGGGCTGGCGCTCGTCCAAGAGACATCCAACAATTGGAATTGGGTCATCTCCTTGCAAAGTTCCCGGGTGAAACCGACCCCGTTGTTGTCAAAGCATGGGAGCCGTAGCAATGGTGTTCGACTTCGCTTCTAAGCTCGCGTCAGAACAGGCGCTCGGTAGTTTTCACGTGAAGAGAGTTCTTCTCTCTCCTTCACATTGGGCTCGCTATCCGAACACGATCCAGCTCAATTGGAACTTCGTAAAGTTCGAACCCACAAATCTTGGATTGGTACCCACTAAATACGGGGTCTATAGCTTTGTGGTTGACCCAGGTATATCCCAGCATCCAGCTACACATTATCTTCTTTACCTCGGAAGAGCTCGTGGCTTGACGCTTCGAACCAGATATGGAAATTATATGAAAGAAAAAATTGCTGATAAGGGGCGGCAACCTATACAGGCAATGCTAAACAAGTGGCCAGATCATCTCTGGTTCTATTATGCAGAAGTTGAAGATATCACTGCAATTGACGACTTGGAAGATGAGTTACTTGCTGCCTATCTGCCGCCATTTAATCAGGTTTTTCCCGCGGAGGTCCGCAAGATTGTAAAAGGAGTTTTTACATGACTTCTTCCTCGCGAAAGCGATTCCCGGCACTCAGATGTCACATGGGAGATTGGATCTACTACTCCACCTTCTTTCGTTTCATCGACGTTGTGGAATGGATCAAACCGACTGAAGAAGTTCACGCCAATCCTAGGCTTTCAGAGCGAATCCAGCGCCAATTAAATGGGCGCCATGCGACCGATATCTCTGCCTATCTCTGTAATGATCCACAGCGTTTCTTCAATGCACTTGTGGTAGGTGTTTACGGCGGCGAGCCACAGTTTGGCACAATGAACGTGACCTTCAATCCAGAAACTGGATGGAAGACGTTGACTGAGCTTGAGGAAGTTGAGCTTCAAGCCAGCATTGGCTTGCTGCAGTTCGAAGGTTCAGAACATTTGTTTGCTATTGATGGGCAGCATCGTGTCGCAGGAATCAAGAAGGCAATCAAGCAGAATCCGGAGCTTGGTGAAGAGGAGATCGCAGTGATCTTTGTGGGGCACGCAAAGACTTCAGATGGCCTTGCTCGAACACGCCGACTTTTTACCACTTTGAACAAGTCGGCTAAAAGGGTATCTACTGCGGACATAGTATTGCTTGACGAGGACAACTCATTTGCAATCACCGTTCGTAGACTAGTGAATGAGTTCGATGCATTCACTGAGGGTCGCCTGGTGCGTTTCGTTGGGGATGGATCTGCGATCCCTGCGACAGACATTGACAATCTAACTAGTGTCATCGCAATCTACGAAGTAACGCAGGACCTCTATGGATCCAAGCCAATTTCGCCATTCAATGCGAGCAAGAAGGCGCTTCTCAATGCCCGATATGATGGGCAAACACTAGATCGCCTTTTTGATCTCAGCGTGTCGTTTTGGCAAGGTATTGCCAAGACATTCGGCGAAGTTCATCAGGTCTATGAGGGTACCTTGATTGCTGGGGACCTTCGTAAGCCCAATTACAACCACCTTTTAGCCAGGCCAGTAGGCCAACGTGTTGTAGCGGCTGCAATTAATGTTCTCATGTCACGAGGCTTGAATCTAGCTAGCTCGCTCGATGCTATTACCGGCGTAGAAACCAACCTTTGTAACCAGCCTTGGCACCATCTTCTATGGGATCCGGTACACGAAAAGATGCTGACAACTGCCACAAACCGATCGCTTGCTGAGACTTTTCTGCTGATTTCTACGGGTAACGAACCGCGTTCTTCCAAACATCAATCAAAGTACCTTGAATTCCTGGAGCTGCGCGGTGATTAGAAGCCAGATTAATGCCGTTCTCTTCACCAAGCCCTGGGTCCTGATGTTTTCGCAGTGCACGGATGAGCACACAGAACCAACCTCCACGCAACTATGCCAACAAGACATGCATTGAATAGTCTATTGATTGCGAATCCACACATATCCAGGATCATTATTTCGGCAATGGTAGTGCAATGATGAATACTTTTGCCTCTCTACGCTTTTCCGTGCTCCCCAAGCCATTCACATGATCTAATCAAGCCAGTTTCTCAGTCTAGGTGGGCGATATACACTCGTGCCTAATCAAGCCCCCCCCCCCGGCCTCTACGACCACCCCCTCAGCGAAGCCGAGCACCAAGCGCTCGCCACCCAGCTGGCCTCCCTCCACCAGCTGGAGCCCCTCGACCCCGCCGAGGCTCCCCAGCGGTTGGCCCGCTACCTGCGGCAGCTCAGTGAGATCGCCCTGGCGGCGTTGCCGGAGGCGCAGCGGCAGCAGCAGCAGCTGGCCTTGGTGAACCGGATCGTGGCGGTGCTGCAGGAGCAGGCGCCGAAAACGATCACCGCTGGCGATCGGCTTCACCCCAGCGCCCGCCTGCTGCAGGAGTTGCGGGCTGCTCCGTTGCTGCCCGGCCAGGAGGCCATCACTCGCCCCCTGATCCCCCTGGCGGATGGCACCTTGCTGATCAATGCCCCCAGTGAGCCCAGTGTGGGTCTGGCCTTGCAGGCGGAGGTGCCCTCAGCCGATCGGATCGATCTGCTTTGTGCCTTCATCAAGTGGAGCGGGCTGCGTCTGCTGCAACCCGTGCTCGCCCAGCACCTCGAAGCCGGCCGCCCTCTGCGGGTGCTCACCACCGTCTACCTCGGCGCCACCGACCGCAAAGCGCTCGACTGGCTGGTGGAGCACGGTGCCCAGGTGCGCGTCAGCACCGATACCCGCCGCACTCGCCTGCACGCCAAGGCCTGGCTGTTTCATCGCGCCAGTGGCTCCAGCACCGCCTACATCGGATCCTCCAACCTCTCGGCTCCCGCTCTGCTCGACGGGCTGGAGTGGAACGTGCGCCTGGCGGCCCTGGAAACGCCCACGATGCTGCGCAAGTTTGAAGGCACCTTTGAGGCCTACTGGGAGGAGGGCGAATTCGAGCCCTATGCCGCCACCCCCGAGCAGCGCGATCGCCTCGATCACCAGCTCTCCCTGGCCCGTGGGGTGGATCCGGCCGCCGCATCTGGATCCGGCGTCACCACCGCGCCGGTGTGGTTCACCCTGCGGCCCTACGCCTACCAGCGCGAGATGCTCGATGCCCTGGCGGCCGAGCGTTCGCTCCACCAGCGCTGGCGCAACCTCGTGGTGGCCGCCACCGGCACCAGCAAAACCGTGCTCGCGGCTTTCGACGTGGCCCGCCTCCATGCCGACTTCCCTGAGCAGTTCCCTTCCCTAGAGCCGCCGCCGCTGCTGTTGATCGCCCACCACAAGGAGATCCTCCTGCAGGCCCTGGCCACCTTCCGCCAGGTGCTACGCGATCCCTCCTTCGGCGAGCTCTATGTGGATGGCGAGCTGCCCAGCCAGTGGCGCCATGTGTTCGCCTCGGTGCAGTCGCTCGCCAATCGATCCCTCGCTGAGATCCCCGCCGAGCGCTTCAAGGTGGTGATCGTGGATGAGTTCCACCATGCCGCCGCCGCCAGCTATCGCCGCTGGCTCGATCACCTCCGCCCCCAGCTGCTGCTCGGCCTCACCGCCACCCCCGAACGGACTGCTTGCCTGGCAGAAGGGCGGGCTCGACATCCTCCACTGGTTCGGCGGCCGCATCGCCACCGAACTCCGCCTCTGGAGCGCCCTCGATCAGGGCCTGCTCGCCCCCTTCCATTACTTCGCCGTGGCCGACGCCACCGATCTCTCCGCCCTGGAGTGGCGCCGCGGCGGCTACGTGCCCGCCCAGCTCAGCGCCGTCTACACCGGCGACCACCGCCGCGTGGATCTGATCCTCAGCGAGCTCCACAACACCGTGGCCGATCCCGCCCGCATGCGGGCCCTGGGTTTTTGCGTGAGCGTGGAACACGCCCGCTTCATGGCCGAGCGCTTCTCTGCCCGCGGCCTCCGCGCCGAAGCCCTCGATGCCTCCACCCCCGCCGATCTCCGCCAGGCCGCCCTGCGCCGTCTGCAATCCGGCGAACTGCAGATCCTCTTCGCGGTGGACCTCTTCAACGAAGGGCTCGACATCCCCGCGATCGACACCGTGCTGCTCCTGCGGCCCACCGAGAGCGCCACTCCACGCTGATCCGTGTTTCTGCAGCAGCTCGGCCGGGGCCTGCGGCTCTCGCCCGACACCGGCAAGAGCTGCCTCACCGTGCTCGACTTCATCGGCCAGCAGCACCGGCGCTTTCGCTTTGATCTGCGCTACCGGGCCCTGCTGGGCTGCAGCCGGCGCCAGCTCGAAGACCAGCTGGCCCAGGGGTTCCCCTTTCTGCCGCCCGGTTGCCGGCTGGTGCTCGATCGCGTCTCCAGCGAGCGGGTGCTTTCAAGTTTGCGCCAGTGCCTGCCCAGCCGCAGGCCCCAGCTGCTCCTGGAGTTGCGCTCCCTTGCCGCTGAGGGAAAGATCGGCCCCGCCAGCGGCCTGGCCGACTGGCTCAAGGCCCTCGCCATGGAGCCGGCCGACTTCTACGGCATCCGCGGCGCCGGCTTCACCTCCCTGCGGCGCGAGCTGGGCTGGTTGCCGCCCCACCACTCGGGTGCTCCCCATCACGACGAGGAACGCCTCAGCCGCGCATTCGCCGCCGGCCTGCTCCACCTCGACGACCCCGACCGTCTGCGCGCTACCGCATCCTCCCTGGCCGCAGCCGTGCCGCCCGATCCAGAGGCTCTCTCCGAGCGCGAGCGGCGCCAGTGGCTGATGCTCACCGCCCAGCTGTTCGGCACCGGCCGCCAATGGCGGCCGGTGCCGAACAGGCCCTGGCGGTGCTCTGGCAGGCAGGCGCCTGGCGCGAGGAGCTGATCCAGCTGCTGCTGCTGTTGGCGGAACGTGCCGATCGCCGCCTCCACCCGCTGCCCTGGGCCTTGCCGGTGCCGTTGCGCGTGCACGGCCACTACACACGCGCCGAGATCGAAGCCGCCTACTGCTTCGCAGAAGCCTGCGGCTATGGCGTGCTCAGCACCGAATCCCCCTGGATCCACCGCGAAGGAGTGCTCTGGCTCCATGCCAGCGCCACCGACCTGCTGTTCATCACCCTGCGCAAAAGCGAAGCCCTCTTCTCCCCCTCCACCCGCTACCGCGACCTGGCCCTCGGCCCCGCCCTGTTCCACTGGGAGAGCCAGAGCACCACCGCCGCCGCCTCCCCCACCGGCCAGCGCACCATCCACCACGCCGCCCGGGGCTCAAAGGTGCTCCTGTACCGCTACGCGGAAGCCTGCGGCTACGTGCGCGATCAACGCAAACAGGACGGCCGCCCCGGCGCCCCCACCGAACCCTTCGTGTGCCTCGGCTAGTGGCTCCGCCACGCTGGCCTGCGGCCAGGTCGTGCCCGCTACGAAAGCCACGGGGGCGAGCGGCCGATGGCGTGGGGGAATCTCTGTGGCGGCTCGAGCGGGAGATCCCGGCGGCGTGGTTACCGGTAATGGCGTTGGCGGTTTGAACTCCCAGCACCTCAGTCGTTTTGTTCACCCTTCCTCCTCCTCTGAGCCAAGCAGAATCCTCAGAGCCCGCCTCAGATGGCTGGCCAATTCCACCAATTCTGCCTGTTCCTCGGCTGAGGTTTCAAAACCCGGGTAGCGCGCGAGCACGGCTCCTGAGGAGAGATCAGCCAGTTCCTCACTATCCCAGCTCCATTGGCCATCCACCGCCTCCAGTTGACGCGACAGGGCAGCCAGATCATGGATCTTTTCAACCGGTTGGCCAAGTTGGATCAACCGAGCTTTCAGCAGTTTCTCCACGCATTGCTGGGCGTGAAACACCACCGCATCACGCAAGCCTGGACTGTTTCTGGTCATAAGGATCTCCAAGGCTTCCCAATCGCCCTCGGCCTTGGCTATCCACTCCGGAACAGCTGACCAAGGTTCAGCCATGCAGCACCTCTCCATGGTCAAGCGCCTCGCGTACGACCGGATCACCCCCCCGATAGCGAACCTCAACTTCCTCAGGCCGCCGGACCAACAAATCCAGGGGGAATCGCACCGGGCAGAGACGGCGCATTTCACGGATCTTGGCTAGGTGGCGACCCTCGAAGGGCATCACCACAAGAATGTCGGCATCAGAATCCCAGCGCGCCTCACCACGGGCCAGGGAACCGAACAAAATCACCCTTTCGGGTGCATAGTGCTCCACCAACTGCTGCGTAAAGGCCAGCAACGCCTCGCGGGTCACCAGAGGGGTCGGCGTGGTGGTCATGGGGCCATCATCGCGAAGCTTCGCAGGACAGGCCACGATCCCCTCGGCACGCTGCAGCAGGAGCCGGATTTCGGGACCGGCCGGGCCGAGCGCGAGCGTCGCCAGTGGCGGCCCCTCGATCAGGCCCTAGATGTGCTCTGGCAGGCATGCGCCTGGCACGAGGAGCTGATCCAGCTGCTGGAGTTGCTCGCCGAGCGTGCCGATCGCCGCCTCCACCTGCTGCCCTGGGCCTTGCCGATGCCGTTGCGCGTGCATGCCCACTACAGCCGCGCCGAGATCGAAGCGGCCTTTGGCGTGGGTGCTCACCACCGAATCCCCCTGGATCCACCGCGAAGGGGTGCTCTGGCACGACCTGGCCCTCGGCCCCGCGTTGCTCCATTGGGAAAGCCAGAGCAACACCCGCGCCGCCTCCTCCACCGGCCAGCGCACCATCCACCATGCTGAGCGCGGCTCCAGGGTGCTCCTATTTGCGCGAACACCTCAAACAGGACGGCCGCCCCGGCGCCCCCACCGAACCCTTCGTGTGCCTGGGGTTTGCCAACTACGAAAGCCACGAGGGCGAGCGGCTCTTGTTCGTCCACGAGTGGCGATTCGCTGGCGGCTGGAGCGGGAGATCCCGGCGGCGTGGTTACCGGTGATGGCGTTGGCGGTTTAGCGTTGAGCCATGAATCTCCACGAGCGGATCACCACCAATCCGGCTGTGCGTTTCGGCAAGCCCTGCGTTCGCGGCACCAGGCTCACCGTGGGGGATGTTCTTGGCTGTCTGGCCAGTGGCATGAGTGAAACGGAACTTCTTGAGGATTTTCCGCAGATCACCCATGACGACGTGCTGGCTTGTCTTGCCTATGCAGCTGATCGTGAACGCCTGCTGATCAGCCTGACAACGGCAGCGTGAGCGTCCAACTGCTTCTGGATGAGAACCTTTCAGAGCGCCTGCTGCCGCTGCTTTCCGATCGGTTTCCCGATGCCAGCCATGTGCAGCTTCTGGGTCTTGGTGGAGCCGATGATCTGACGCTCTGTGAGCGGGCCCGTTCTGAAGATGAGATGTTGGTGACAAAGGACGAGGATTTTCTGCGCCTCAGCGTGAGTCGCGGTTTTCCTCCCAAGGTGATCTGCCTGGCCATCGGTAACGCCGGCAATGCGGCAACAGCGTCCTTACTGCTTGATCACGTTGACTCGATCGAGACTTTCTCCACCCATCCGGAGGCGGGTTTTCTACTACTCAGCCCAGAGACCAAGCCCTGAGGTGCTGCGCCGTGCTCTGGCGCCAGCCCAGCGCCTCCGACCTGCTGTTCATCACCCTGCGCAAGAGCGAAGCCCTCTTCTCCCCCTCCACCCGCTACCGCGACCTGGCCCTCGGCCCCGCGTTGTTCCACTGCGGCAACCGCAAGCCACGCGTCACGACGAACAGCTGTAGTGCGACACGCCGCCGGCATTGAAGAACTCCCGGGGCTTGAGGCGGTCGTAGGTGGCCGCCAGCTCCGCCGATGGCGCCTCGTAGGGATGGCGGAACACCGCCTGCAGCTCCTGGATGCGGCTGGTGTCGCCCTGGGCCGCCTGCTCATAGGCCGGAGCGATCAGCCATTCGCGCCAGGTGATCGCCGGGTTCACGCGCTGCATCGCGGCAGATGTCGCGCGCGGGTCGCCGTTGGCCGTGATCTGATCGCGCCAGCGCTCCAACCACTGGGTCCAGTGCCCATCGAGCTCTTCGGAGCTGGGCTGGTAGAAGCTCTCCTTCAGGGTTGCGAGGTGCTCGGGGATGGCGGCGGCAAGGTCAGCAGCAATGGCCGAGAGCCGGCGGAAAACCATCGTGTAGTCGGCCCTGGAGCGCACCAGCAGCTCCAGCAGCTCGTTGACCAGATCGGCGTCGTAGGCGATCAGGCCGAGCTTGCGGGCCCACATCGCCTCAAGCTCCTGCTGCATCGCTTCGGCGAAACCCTCCCGGATCTCGTCGATCTTGGCCAGGGCCTCTGGGTTGTCCGCGAGCAGCGGCCGCAGGGCGCTCCAAAACATGGTGAAGTTGGCTTCAGCGGCCTGCGGTTGGTTGAAGAAGCAGAAATGCTCGCCGCCGCCGGTCCAGGGCTGAAAGCGGGGATCGAACAGTTCACAGAAGCCGAACGGGCCGTAGTCGAGCGTGTAGCCACCGGCAGCGCAGTTGTCGCTGTTGAAGTTGCCCTGGCAGTAGCCAACCCGGATCCAGTTCGCCACCAGAGAGGTGAGCCTTCCGCGAAACAAGCCCGCCAACTCCACCACCTGATCGCTGAACGGCAGCGCCGCATCAATCTCCAGCCGGTAGTTGCGCGCGATCAGGTGCTGAACGATCAGCCGCAGCTCATTGAGCGCCTCGGGATGGGCCTGCCGGCGTACGCGGCGGGCGAATAGTTCCAGCTGCCCGACCCGCAGAAACGACGGCGCCACCCGGGTGGTGATCGCCGCCGGGTTGTCCACCAGCACGTCGGGATCGAATGATTTGGAGTTCGGCGCGTACCAGGGCCGGCGCACGGTTTCCGACCGCGACACCACCAGCGTCAGCGAGCGGGAGGTGGGAACCCCCAGGGCCTGCATGAACTCCTGCGCCAGAAATTCGCGCACGCTGGAGCGGAGCACGGCGCGGCCATCGGCGCCGCGACAGTAGGGCGTGGGGCCACCGCCTTTGAGTTGCATCTCCCAGCGATTGCCGTTGAACACGCCTTCGAACACCGACATCGCCCGGCCATCGCCGTAGCCGTTGCCGGTGCCGAAGGGGCACTGCTGGATGTACTCGCTGCCATAGATCGAGAGCGCATAACCGGTGGCCCAGCCATAGGGCCGCATCAACTCGCTGGCCACGCTGATGTCGCCGGAAAACAGTCGCAGGAACTGCTCGTCGTGGACCAGCGCCTCGCTCAGGCCAAGCTCCTCAAACAAGGTGCTGCTGTGCGCCACGAGCTCCGGCGCGGGGAGCGGCGTGGGGGTCACCGGCACGTAGTGCCCCGAGAACACCTGGCGGGGCCGGTGGTCGTGGCCATCCGCTGTGGCCTGAGGATCGGCCTGCAGCGACTCCAGCAGCGAATAGTCGGCCCGTTGGGCAAACGCCGCAAATGTGTTGGTGGTCGCTGGTGTCGGCCCTGCGGCCGGATTTGCTGTCGTCGCGGCTGTGGCCCCTGTTGTCGGCACTGTTTTCGGCACGGTTATCGGCAGGGTTGTGGTCACGGGTGTCGGCCCTGGTCTGGCGGCTGTTGAGCTGCCCGGGCGATGCCGGAACCTGAGGTCACCATCCTGGCGAACCTGCCCGTGCACCACGCAATCCAGGCGAGATCACGGATGCACTCCGCAAGGTGGACCCGGATGCCCTGCATGCCCGCTTAGCCGCCGCCGCCCGTCGCCACCGGCGCAGCCTCAACAATCAGGCCATCGTCTGCCTGGAAGCGGCTCTCGGCGCCACCCCTGGCTCCGTTGAGCAGTAGTTGGCGGAAATCAGGGCCCTACGCCAGAGCCTTGGCCCGCAAGGCTTTGATCCAGCCGACATCGATGCCGCCAGGCGCGAGGGGCGCCCTTGATCGTCGTGGAGCTCAGTGGGCTGCACCACCGCTCTGGCGCAGCGAATGGCGCAACGTGCTCACCAGTGTTCTGCGGCGCGATCTGCGTGGCCTCGGAGCAGGTGCTGCAACTGGCCAGCAGCAGCTGGGGGTGCCGTTGGTGAGCGAAGATCGCGCCATCCTTGCGGCCTTTCCTGATTTGGTCCGTTCCCTGGATCAGTTCAACGCAGCCAGTTCGGTGCCTAGGTTTCAGTCCCCATCCTTCCCGCCGCCCAAGAGCCGATGAACCCGACCCTGAAAGGTGTGGCCTATGTGAGCGTGTGGGTGCTGCTGTGGGGCACGGCGGCCTCCGTTGCCGATTTCGTGCTGCTCGAACGGGGCGCCTACGAAGCCGGCACCACCGGCCAGGGGGTCACCTTCGCCGCCTATGGCATCGCCGCCGTGGTGCTGGCCGTGCGCTTGGCGGGTCGTTTCCTCAAACCAGAGTCCTGAGGCTGCCCTGCAGGCCACCCCAGACCCCTTACCATCAGCCAGGGCAAGGCTCCCAGGCCCAAGGCGGAGCGAGATCCCGAAACAGCCGAGCGCCGCGCCGCCTCAGCCCAACAGCAACCGCAGCCCCAACCCCAACTGACCCACGATGCCTTCGCCGGTGAGCAGCTCGCCGACGATCGCCGCCAGGAACCCCAGCATCGCCACCCGGCCGTTCAGTAACTCCACCCCAGCCAGGGCGCTGCGGTTCCAGGGCCGTGGGTTGGTCATCGAGGCACCGAAGCGCTCGACGGGTTCGTAGCGGTAGCCGTCGTTGTTGGTCATCTGCCCATCTTGCCTCAGCTTCCAGCGACCGGTGCCAGGTGCCAGGTGCCAGGTGCTCATGCCCATGCCCAGGCCCATGCCCAGGGGTAGCTGAGGTTGGGCGGGCCAGCCGATACAGGCGACTGGGCCGGGTCGGGGTCGTCGGGTCCAGACCGCCGCCCGGATGCTCAGCTGCGCTGCGCGCGGTAGCGCCGTTCATCGGCCTCCGCCCGTGCGTCGTTCTCCCAGGGGAACACGATCCACTCCGCCGAGGTCGTGACCTCGACGGCCCGCCACCACTCGGGCTCGGCCTTGCTGATCCACACCACCAGCTCCGCCCCCGCCAAGTCCCGGTGCGGCGCCAGGGTGCGGCCGGTCTCAAACACGTCGTCCACCACCAGGCAACCGGGCTGCGATTCCGCCAGCAACGGCAGCTCCAGCCGGTGGCTCAGGGCCACCGCCAGCACCAGTCCGCCGCGGGGAATGCCATGGATGCCGCTGCAGCGGCGGTCGCCAACCAACTGCGCGATCCGCTCCACGGCTTGGTCGAATTCGTGCCAGCTCAGCGTTCGCATCGGTGGCCCCGGCAGCCTGATCTCAACCCGCGTTTCATGCTGCACCAAGGCAGCTCCCCGCCCCCGCCTCTCCTTCGCCGCCTGGACCCCCTGTCGGCTCAGCGAATGCGGCCTGGTGCAGGAGCTGGTGCAGGCGGTGCAGCCCGACCGCATCCAGATCGTACCGATCCCGTTCTGCCCGTTGGCAAGGCCAAGGCCACGGTGCCCATGGCGGTTTCCGATGCCAGCGGCGATTGGCCGGTGATCGAATACTCCAACCGCGCCATCCGGATCCAGCGCAACAATGCTCTGAAGGGGAATGTGCATACCCAGCTCGGGCCAGCCGCCCCGATCACGTTCCTGACATCGAAGCGAAAAACCCCCAACCCGACCAGCTCGATCAGGGCCTCAGCGCCGCAGGCCTCAACCCCCCAGGGCCGTGAGCGGCTCAATTTCCTGGCCGCCTGTCATCAGAACTGGCTCGGAAGCCCGAGGGTCTGGGCGCCGTAGTGGCGGGTGAGGTCGGATTGAAGCTGCCAGGCCGAGAGCAGCATCTTGGCGATGCGGCGCAGTTCGACCGGATCCTCACAGGCGTCGATGGCCCGGGAGCCGGATTCGAGCGTGAACTGGCGGGAAAGGGAAAGACTGTCCAAGGGGCTTCAAAATCGCAGTGATACAAAACTTTATGCGGGCAGCGGTGGTATCCGTGGCGGGGGATCCGCACACGGATCCCCTCTGCCCATGAGTCCTTTCGCTCCCGGCGCCCTCATCGCTACCGCGTGCCGGTGGGGGCGGTTGGCCGGAAAGGTCGGCCGGAGTAAGCAAGGCGACCGCAGCGGCGTGAGTCTGCCGCTAGGTGTGGATCCTGCGGCAGCCATCCCCTCCCATGAACTCCGACCTCTCCATCCAGGAACTCACCCAGCGGTTCGCGGACGAGCTCGCTCAGCGCAGCCGCCAGCAGTTGGATCAGGCCCACGCGGAAAACAACCGTCTCCAGGCCGATCTGGCCAGCGAACAACAACGCGCAGACGAGCTTCAGGCCAGGCTCACCGAGGCCCTGGAGCGGCTGATGCAGCTGGAGCAGGAGCTCGACCGGGAACGGGAGGCCCGCCAGCGCTCAGAGCACGAGGTGGCCGCGATTCACGCCGCCATCGCCCACCAGCTGGAGATCGCCGAGCAGGAGCAGGCCGCCCTCGAGGCCGCCGAAGCCGAGCGGGAATGCCAGCACCGGGAGCAGCTCGAAACCCTGCGGCTCCAGCTCACCCAGGAGCGGCTGCGACGCGAGGCGTTGCAGCAGCGCGTGGAGGCCCTGCGCAGCGCCGCCGTTGATCTCTTCTCGATCGATCTGGCCGCCGGCTCTGCGGCGACCGCGGAGCCAGCCCTGACGCCCCCTTCCCCTTGCGGTGTGGCGGGCTGATCCGCCACCGCCGCTGGAAACCGCAGTCCGGACCAGCCCGATGCCCGGGGAACAGCGGCGATAGCGGAGCAGCAGCCCGGGCTGACAGACCGGTGCCTGGCCTTCAGGCTGGAACCATCCCCGCGCTTCCTCGCCTTGGCTGATCAACTCCGGATCCGGGCCTCACACACCATCGCCGTGCTGCTGCCGCTGCTGCTAATCGGAGCCGGCGCACTGAAGGCCGCCGAGGTCACCGCCGAGTCGATCATCGACCAGGCCAGCGCCCTGCGGGACGCCTCCTCCCGGGTTCCCGTCGGCGCCCGCGTGCTCAGCAGCGATTGCAGCGACATCGCCCTGCCGGGTCTGTCGTTCCGCTATCGCTGTTCTGTGCGCTACGACCCGGCGCCGCCCCGTCCTGGCACGGCGCCGGCCCCCGGCGGCACTCCCTGAGCGGCGGCTCCCCGCAGCGGGGCCGGTTTGCCGGGCGGGGCCTGCCGCTGCGGCCGCCGCCGGCTTCGTGAGCGGGGATATCCAGGTGCCCAGCGCCCTTCCCCTGAAACTGCCCTGCGAACTCGCGCTGGGAGGCGAAGAACTAGCTCTGGGAGGCGAACCGCTGGAGGCCAGCCGGTCGAGCAAGGAAGGGCTGATCGCCCGGCTCGAACGCTTGCTGCAAACGATGGGAACCCCTGTGGTGCGGCAGCGGCCCGATGCCGATGGCCAGGGCTTGGTGAGTGACACCGCAAGCCGGATCGCGAACCTGAGCCTCCCGGGGAGATCAGCCTGGCTGCCCCCACCCTGGCTGCCCCCACCCTGCGGCAGCCGGCCTGGCCAGCGATGGCGGCCGCTCCGCCTGGACCGGGCCTACGGCCTCGACATGGATGCTCACGGCAACGGCTACTACGGTCTGCAGCGGCTGCACACCCACCCCTTCGGCGCCGTGTAGGTGGATCGCTGCCTGATCGACGCCTGCAGGCATGCGCGCGCGTGATGATCGAGGGGGTGGAATGGCTGGAGCAACGCCACACCCCCTGAACCTGGGGTGCCGCCTCGGCCAGGGGATTCTCTTTTCGAAACCGTTCCAGACCGAGCAGCTCGATCCTTGTGCTCAAGGCCGCCGGAAGAATCTGCTCAAGGCCGCCGGAAGAATCCGCTCAAGGCCGCCGGAAGAATCTGCTCAAGACCGCCGGAAGGATCTGCTCAAGGCCGCGGGAACCCTGGCCGGCAAAACCGCCGCAGCGGGAGCCGTAGCCGATGTCGAATCATGCCGTCCCGGCGAGCCATCGCAGCAGATCGCGGAAATCCGTACCGCTTAGGGCCCGGATCGGCATCGACCGACACAAGCACCCCTGTTCACGATGCTTTACAGTGGCTTCAAGTTTCGTAACCAACGAACTCCAATGGCTGACTCCACCACCCCCCGCTTCGGTTTTGTTGCCTTCGCTGAGACCTGGAATGGCCGTCTGGCCATGCTCGGCTTCGTGATCGGCCTCGCCACCGAACTGCTCACCGGCCAGGGCATCCTGGGCCAAATCGGCCTGGGCTGAAGCCCGGCCTTGGGGGGGGCCGATGGCTCCCCTCAAAACCCTGTGGATTCGGCCCCAGCCCAATCCGTCCCCACCCCCGGCCTCGACCGGGGATTTTTTTGGCCCTCCTGCCCGCACGCCGCTCCCCCGCTTCCGGGATGGGGGTCCTAAGTTGACCATTCCTTGGCGTGGAGATCCGTGCCCCTGCCTGGTCCCCTGAGCCACCTTGACGGGCCGACCCTGCTCCTCTTCGGCCTCTATGCCGGCCTGGCCGGTGCATACCTCGTGGCGGTCCCGCTGGCCCTCTATTGGTGGATGGGCCAGCGCTGGACCCGCATGGGCAAGATCGAGCGCACGGCGGTCTACGGGCTGGTGTTTCTCTTCTTCCCGGGCCTGATCCTGTTCGCCCCCTTCCTCAACTTCCGCCTGCAGGGTCAGGGCGAGTCCGCGGCGTGACCCGCGCTCAGGCCCTGCTGCTGGGGTTCGCCCTGCTGGGACTCGGTGCTGCAGGCTATGGACTCTTCCAGGCCAGCGGCCTAGAGGGATTCAGTCCGGGCATCGCCGCCTCGGCCCTGGTGCTGCTGCTCGTGGTCGGCTGGACCGGTACCTACCTGGCCCGGGTGGTGACCGGCAGGATGACCTTCTCCGAGCAGCGCAGGATTTACAGAAAGACTTACGACGCCCTCACCACGGCCGAACTCCAGGCCCGCTTCGATGCCCTGCCGGCCGAAGAGCAGGCTCGGCTGCTGGCGGAGCTCGAGGGCGACAGTCGCGACGCCACGGCTGCCGACGCAACGACCCCATAGGCTCGCCAGCACCGCCTGCCCCACACCCGGTCCGATGGACGCCGCCGCTCCCGGGATCAGCTCCCCGCCCTCCTCAACGCTGATTGCCCGACGCTTCAGCGCTCTCCGGGAGCAAGAACGCTGCGCCTTGATGCCCTTCCTGATGGCTGGCGACCCGGATCTGTCCACCACGCGCGCGGCCCTGCTGGCCCTGCAGCACTCCGGGGCCGATCTGATCGAGCTGGGGATCCCCTATAGCGATCCCCTCGCCGATGGCCCCGTGATCCAGGCGGCCGCCGGCCGCGCCCTCGCCGCGGGCACCACACCTGGAGCCGTGCTGGCCATGCTCGCCGACCTGCGGGGCGCATTGACCACGCCGGTGGTGCTGTTCACCTACAGCAACCCCCTGCTCAACCGCGGCATGGACAGCTTCTGCCGTGAAGCCGCCGCCGCCGGCGCCGCTGGTCTGGTGGTGCCGGACCTGCCCCTGGAGGAGGCCGAAAAGCTCTCCGCGATCGCCGCTTCCCATGGCCTTGACCTGGTGCTGCTGGTGGCGCCCACCACCCCCCCTGAACGCATGGGCCGCATCCATCGGGCCAGCCGCGGCTTCACCTACCTGGTGAGCGTGACCGGCGTGACCGGGGTGCGCAGCCGTTTGGAGGCCCGGGTGGAACCCCTGGTGCGGCAGCTCCAGGAGCTGGGTTCCACGCCAGTGGCGGTGGGCTTCGGCATCGCCGGCGTCGAGCAGGCCCGCGAAGTGCGCCGCTGGGGTGCCGATGGAGCGATCGTGGGGAGCGCCCTGGTGAAGATCATGGCGGCCGCGGTGGCGGCCGGGGAGGATGGAGCCGCCGCGGCCGGTGCCTTCTGCCGGGAGCTGCGCCAGGGACTCGACGATCAAGCCATGCCCATGTCCGAGCAGCCCGATGGCGTGAGCTCCAGCCAAGCCTCCCCTGGGGAGCCGCCCCCCAGCGCCGCCGCTGACGCCGACCAGCGGGAATTGGAACGGCTGTTCGCCTTCCTGGGCAGGATTCAGGCGGAGCCGGAGCTGCGCGAGCAGATCAACTGGATGCAGACAGCCCTGGAGGTCAGCGAGTTGGCTGCGGCCGAGGGGCAGCCCTTCCGCCCCGAAACCCTGATCGCCCTCCTGCAGCGCGCTCAGGAGGCCCCCAGCAGCCGAGTCGGACTGATGGATGAAAAACTGATCCGCATCTACCTGCGGCGTGACTCGCTGCTCTGAACCAGAAGCACCCCACGACCACCATGAAATTTGTTCTCTGGGGCACTTACTGTGCCAATGCTCTGCAACGCCGCACCCCCTTTCGCGAAGAGCACCTCGAGGGGCTGCGGCGCCAGCAGGAGGAGGGCGTGCTGATCACCCTGGGTCCGACCGAAGGCAGCACCCACGTGTTCGGGATCTATGAGGCGGAGAACCAGGCGACGGTGGAAGCCCTGGTGCACAACGATGTCTACTGGCGCAACGGCATCTGGACCGCCGTTGAGGTTCACCCCTGGATCCAGGCCTTCTGAAGAACCAATCCATGGCGCAGCCCCCCGAACCACGGAACCGGGCTGCGCCCCCCAGCCCGGGCCAGCCCGCCGGACAGAGCCCAGAAGGATCGCCAATAAAAAAGGACCGGCCTGAGCCGGTCCCGAAAAGGTGAAGGGGGGAAGGCCGAAGCCTTCCCAGCTGATCACCAGAGGCCGCGGATCGGTTCAGGAGCCGGAGCGGGCTCAGGCATGGGGATCGGAGCGGGGGCAGGGGCGGGAGCCGGTGCGGGCTCGGGCACCACCACCACGGCGGGGGCAGCGAAGCGGTAGCGGAAGCCCAGCTTGGCGCCGAAGTCGCTGTAGGAGGTGAAGTTGATGGATTCGAACTGGGGGTTGCCGGTGCCGGAGTAGGTGCCTTCGGCGTAGACGTCCCAGTTGTAGGCCAGGGCATAGCTCACACCAGCCTTGGCTTGCCAGCCAAACAGACCCTTGTTGTGGTTGCCGGTGCGGTAGCCACCGACGTCGAAGCTGGGGGTGCTCAGGTTGCTATAGCCGACGCCACCACCGATGTAGGGGGTGAAGCGGCTGAACGGCAGCACATCCCAGTAGGCGCTGAGCATGATGTCATTCTTGTTGACCTTGCCGCCGGCACTGAAGGAGCGGCTGAGGTCACGGCTGACGATCGTCTCAAGGCTGGGCGCGGAGTAGCCGTAGGTGAGTTCGGTGCGGATGGCGCCGAAGTCGTAGCCGATACCGCCGTCGACGGAGAAACCACCGTTCAGTTGCAGAACACCCCGGGGCTGACTTCTGGCCGCCCGAGGAGCGGTGTTGGCAAAGTAGTTCATGTCACCGGGCCACACGGCGCCGGCACCAACGGTGAGGTACCAACCGTTGACGGACTCAACCTCAACCACCTCAACGGTGGTGGTGGTGCCGTAGCCCTGGGCCACGGTGGTGGGGGCGACGACGGGGGCGGTGATCGGGGCTTCGGGGGCGGCCATCACAGGGGCGCCGAGGAAGGCACCGCTGGCGGCAGCAAAGCCGAGGCCGCGAAGCACCGACTTGCGAATACTGTTGGTCATTGAGGAAAGGGTTCTCACACCAGTGCCTGTCTAGTTAGCAGCAGCGGTGGATACATCTTGGGATGGACACTGATCGCCGTGGCACAGGTGAAATCCAAAGGAAGCACAGTGCCGCAAAAGCAATCCTTACCTCTTTCTCGCCGCCCTTGGCGTCTTAGCTCCTCTCTGTAGCCAGTAGGGAAAGCCGGCGGCCTCCTCGGGGCGATCACGCGAAGCGGCGGATCCGGGCGAGAGGTGGAGCGGGCTCTGGTGCCCCACTCGCCGAGAACATTGTCTGTGCCTTGCCTCTGTCCCATGCCCTGGGCGGCGATCCGGGGCAGTTCGGGGGGGCCTTGGATCCCCTGGCTGAACGGGTCCGGACGCTTCAGGGTCCAGATCTTCTGAGAAGCGAGCAAAAAAAAAGACCGGCCAAAGCCGGTCTTGAAGGGATGGTGAGGGGAAGGCCGGAGGGCCTTGTCGAGCCGATCACCAGAGGCCGCGGATCGGTTCAGGAGCCGGAGCGGGCTCAGGCATGGGGATGGGAGCGGGGGCTGGAGCCGGTGCGGGCTCGGGCACCACCACCACAACGGCGGGTTTGGCGAACCGGTAGCGGAAGCCCAGCTTGGCGCCAACGTCCTGATAAGAACTGAAGTTCACATTCTGGAATTGGGCATTGCCGGTGCCGGAGAAGGTGCCTTCGGCGTAAACATCCCAGTTGTAGGCCAGCGCATAGCTAAGTCCAACCTTGGCTTGCCAACCAAACAGCCCCTTGTCGTGAAAAGGGGGGTTGTAGTAGCTGCCACCATTGAAGCTGGGGAAGCTGAGGTAGGAGTAGCCGACACCACCACCGATGTAGGGGGTGAAGCGGCCAAACGGGATCACATCCCAGTAGGCACTGAGCATGATGTCGTTCTTGTCGATCTTGCCGCCATCGCTAAATGAGCGGCTGAGATCACGGCTGACGACCGAATCGACGCTGGGTCCGGAGTAGCCGTAGGTCAGTTCCGTGCGGATCGCACCGAAGTCGTAGCCGATACCGCCGTCAATAGAAAAACCAGCATTTTGCTCCAGGACCCCCTTGGGCTGGCTTGTGGCCGAGAGGGGATACTTGTTGGCCCAATAGTTCATGTTGCCGGGCCACACGGCGCCAGCGCCCACGGTCAGGTACCAGCCATTGACCGACTCCACTTCAGCCACTTCAACCACGGTGGTGGTGCCTGTGCCGTAGCCCTGGGCCACGGTGGTTGGGGCGGCGATGGGGGGTTCGGGGGCTGCCATCACAGGGCCGCCGATCAGGGCGCCGCTGGCGACAGCAAAGCCGATGCCGCGAAGAACCGACCTGCGAATGCTGATGGACATTGGAAAAAAGTTCTCAAACCGGCCCTTGTCTAGGCAGTTGACAAAGCCAATACTTCTATTGATGGACACTGATGACCTTGGCACAACAAGATTGAAACGGTTTGGGGCCAGAAATCTGATCGGTTTCTAACGCGCCACGCAAGGCGATCTCCCTCAGCGACGGGGCCAGCCGAGCTCGGCCTGCTTCCACACCCAGGCCCCCACGGCATCAGGCCCACCTTCACCCAAAACCTTGGCGTAACCAGACATCTGGCCCTTCCCATTGGCGGCGATCCGGGCGACATCTGCCGCGCCCTTCACCCCTTCCCTGAGCAGATCCTGCCGTTTGAGAGTCTTGTTGCGGCGGATCACATTGCCACCATTGAGATGGCATCCGGCGCAGTGGTTTTGAAACAGGACACCGCCCCGTTGAAGCACCACCAGATCGGTGCTGGCTCCCCAGGCCGGGGTGCTCCACAGCAGCGCTGCCAAACCGATCAGCAGCACGAGCAACACGGCCCCAATCCGGCGAACCAGCTTGGTTCCAACGTTATCGAGGTGCGGAGGACCCTTGGGTACCTCGCCCTGGTGGGCGCCAATGTCGGCTGGGAAGGGAGTTGTTGCCAGGCTGGAAGGCGGCAGGGCCTGGGGGTTGGCCATCGCGAAATCCTGGCTGAGGCATCGATCCAGACTAGGAGCAGTGGGAGCGATGCGCTCCGTGATGACCCATCCCCCCGATCCCTTCCACGGGCAAGGCGATGCCCCCCTGCCGCACCTGCGGCCGCTGGTGCCGGCCGATGGCGACCAGGTGGCGGAGGTCTACCGCGATGCCGTGCTCAGCCAGGCCGGGTCCCTCTACAGCCCTGAGCAGGTGAGGGCCTGGGCCGCCCATGGCGCAGCCGACCACGGCCCCTTCCGGGAGGCGCTGCTTCGGGGCTTCGGCCTGGTGAGCTGCGGCGGTGCCGGGGGCGGGGAGGTGGAGGCCTTCGGCTTGCTGGATCCCCCCGATCGCCTGGCCCTGCTCTACTGCCGGGGCCGCTCGGCTCGCCAGGGCAGGGCCACGGCCCTGCTGGGGGCCCTCGAGGCCCACGCCCGGAGCCAGGGATGCCGCAGGATGCGCACCGAAGCGAGCCAGTTGTCGCGGCCCCTGCTGGAGCGAAAGGGCTGGCAGGTGGAGGCCGAGGAAACCGCCTTCTACGCCGGGGTGGCCTTCCAACGCTGGCGGATGATCAAGGAACTGACCTGATCCCGCCGGCGCCGGGCGGACACCCCATGGCCGAAGCGGACCTGCAGCGATTCCTCCAGAAGGTGCGGGATCTGCAGGCCTTCGTGGCGGCCAGCGAGACCGATCCGGCCCTGCGGCAGCGGCTTCGCGACTGCAGCAACCACCAGGAGGTGGTGAATCTGGCTGCCGCCCAGGGCTTCGAGATCGGCCGACGCTGGGGCGAGCTGGGCGCCAGCCAGAGCGGAGAGAGCAGCCTGCTCGCCGGTCCCGCCCCCGCCACCGGCCACGAGAGTGTTTCGGTGCTGTGGCAGGGGCCGCTCTGGCGGCTGGAGCGGATCCACTCCTGCGGCGCCTGCAGCCCGGAGGGCTTCTGGTACGACCAGAGGGAGCATGAATGGGTGTGCCTGCTGCAGGGCCAGGCCCGCCTCAGCTTCGAGGACGAAGAAGCTCCACGCTCCCTGAAACGAGGCGATCAGCTCTACATCGCGCCCCACCGCCGCCACCGGATCGAGAACACCGATGGCGGCAGCGGAACGATCTGGCTGGCCCTGTTCTGGTGGGAAGCCGCCCCCTGACCCCCGGATTCAGGGCTTGAAGGGGGTGTACTGGGGCTTGGACTGGGTGTCGCCGGGAGGATTCTCGATCTTGGTGTCGCAGGTGATGCTGCCGTCCTTGGGGTTGGTGACGCAGTTGGTGGCCTTCACCTTCGAGGCTGGCCCCACCTTGCTGCCGGGTTTGAGCAGGAAGCTCTCCGACTGGGCCAGGCCGGGCTGAGCCACCAAGGCGAACCCGGCCATGGCGAGGGCCAGGAGCAGGGTTCCGGTTGCCCGGGCCGGACGCTTGCGCCGCGGCAGGGCAGGGAAGGAGATCCGGTGAACGGAAGCCATGGGGAAACGCATCAGAGGGGGTTCAGGGCGGATCGTGGGGGCTGGCGGGAACTCCCGTGGCGCAACTTATCGCGATCCCTAGGTGGCGCAGGAGTTAGGCATCGGAACCGGTTTCCAGACGGATCTGCTCCAGCAGCAGATCCAGCTGGCCAAGGGATTCATCCAGGAGCTCGGAGCTCCCACCGCAGTCAACGCTGCCGGAATCCTCGTTGTGCCAGAGGTCCTCGATACCGCACAGCCGCTGGGCCAGGGCCGTGAGGCCCTGCTGGTTGTGAATGCGCTGCAGCTCCTCGATCAGCACCGGCATGCGGATCGAGGAGGTTCGCAGGGCCCGCCTCAGGTCCGCCTGAGTCCGTCCCGTATGGCGCAACCAGTCCTTGAGGAAGGCCTGGAGGTCATCGAGCTGATCGGTGCTCAGGGGGAGGCTGGGGGAGGGCATCGCGGCGGGGCGGCGCTAGCGGGTGGGTGGGAACCAGCTGTCCAGTCTGCGCTGCGCCCGCAGCTTGATCTCGGGCGTGAGGTGCCGGGCGCACAACCCAAGTAGGGCCGTGAGCGCCACCATGTCATCGCCGAAGCCCGCCACCGGAATGAAATCCGGGATCAGATCGAAGGGGAGCACCAGATAGGTGAGTGCCGCCAGCACCGTGATCCGGGCCTGGTGGGGGGTGGCTCCATCGATCAGGATCTCGAAACATTCGAGTGCCGGACGGGCCAGGGTGCGGCCGGCCCGGCGCAAGAGCCGGACCAGCAAGGCCTCATCCACCACCGTGCTTTCGAGCACCTCAGCCTGCAGGGTGGTTTGGCCGTTCGGGCCCGCGGCCGAAGAAGCGGCGGACATGGTGATCTCCTCTGGGGGCGCGCCACATGGGCGACAACGGAGTCAGTCTCGGGGCGAGGGCCCAAGCGGTACAGAAGGGTTGTCCCCACGGCCCGGGTCGGTTCTCTGCCCCTTCAGGGTGTTGGCCTTCGCCCTACTCGTCCACCATTCCGCTTTCCACGCCCGCCCGGCGGAGCTTGCGCAGGGCCCGCTGAACCACCTGGCGGCAGTATTCACGGCTGCAGGAGAGCTGGCGGGCCACCTCGGCGAGGGTGCGCCATTCATTGGTGCCATCGAGCCCGAAGCGCAGCATCACCACCGAGCGCTCCTTTGGGGTGAGGTTGGCCCGCTCCAGCAGCATCCACACCGAGGCACTGCGTTCGGCCAGTTCGGCCCGCTCCATCGGCGGCATCTCCTCGCTGGCCAGCACATCCACCAGTTCGGAGGGATCGGCCTTGGAGCGCACCGCGCCCTGGAGGCTCACGGTCACACTGCGCAGCTCGCAGGCCAGCAGTTCCTCCACCTCCTGCACGGGCACCTCCAGGGCGCGGGCCAGCTCGGAGGAGCTCGGAGCGATGCCGTTGGCCTGAAGATGGCGCGCCTTGGCGGCCCGCAGGCGGGTGAGCTTCTCATTCACGTTCACGGGAATCCGGATCGTGCGGCTCTGGGTGGAGAGGGCCCGGTTGAGGCCCTGGCGAATCCACCAGTAGGCGTAGGTGCTGAAGCGATGGCCGCGGGTGGGGTCGTACTTCTCCACGGCGCGGGTGAGACCGATCGTGCCCTCCTGAATCAGATCCAGGAGGTCCAGCCCCTTGCCCTGATAGCGCTTGGCCAGATTCACCACCAGGCGCAGGTTGGCCGTGATCATCTGCTGCTTGGCCCGCTCGCCGGTGCGCAGGGTGCGCCGCTCGAGATCGTCGTACTCGCAGGCCGGACCACTGCCGCCGGCGACGCTGCAACGTTCCTGCAGGGTCACCATCGCCTGCACCTTTCGCCCCAGGGTGAGCTCCTGCTCAGGGGTGAGGAGCTGGTGGCGACCGATCTCACCGAGAAAGGCACTCAGAGAACTCGCCATGGGCCTTTACACACTTGTAAGAACCTAGGCTTTTTTAGCCAGATTTAATCAACCAGCAGAAAGGCTTCCAAGTTTGGAAACAGTTTTGATTTCCTTCCATTTTGCTTCGGATTCATGGAGCAAATCTGGCGGTGTGGCGAAGGGAGCAAAAGCTTCAGGTTGCCATCGTTTTTGCTTCTCAATTCCTCCGCTTTTCCCCGCCGCCCATCGGCCCAGCTGCGGCCCTCTGCCTTGACCCGCTACCGTCTGTCGGCCACTGACTACCCGCAGATCAGCGCATGGTTGCCTTCGCCGCGATCCCCACACCGGTGCTCACCAGCGCGGCGGTGGCCTACGGCCACTACCTCAGCTTCATGCTGTGCTTCGGCGCCCTGTTGCTGGAGCGCTTCATGATCCGGGCCGATCCCGATCGCCGCACCGCGATCACGATGGTGGTGGTGGATGTGGTGTACGGCATCGCCGCCCTCACCCTGCTGTTGAGCGGCATCGCTCGGGTGCTGCACTTCGGCCAGGGAACAGATTTCTACACCTCCAATCCCCTCTTCTGGTGGAAGGTTGGCACCTACTTGGCGGTGGGTGCTCTCTCCCTGTATCCCACGATCACGTACATCCTCTGGGCGATCCCGCTGCGCAAGGGGGAGCTTCCCAAGGTGAGCGAGTCCCTCGCTGGGCGCCTGCGCCTGGTGCTCACGGTGGAGCTGGCCGGGTTTGCTGTGATTCCCCTGATGGCCACCCTGATGGCCCGGGGTGTGGGACTGCCGGCGGCGTGAAGCCAGTCACCCTGGCAGCCTGCCTCCTACCGCTCGGGGGTGTGCTGCAGGGTTCCGCGGCCCTAGCTCTCCAGCACCAACCTGCCCTTCACCAGCAAGCCGGCACCCCCTGCCCCCAAGCCCTGGCGACCAGGGTTCTGGAATCCACCAGCCTGGTGCAGGCTCCTCCGCAACCCGGAGCTCCTGGCTACGCCGACCGGCTGGCCACCACCCCCCTCGGCTGGCCGCGGCTCCAGCATTGGTGCGTGTGGATCGAGCCGACCCTGCCCGCCACCAGATCCGGGCCCGCTGCCGCCGATGCGGTGCAGCGGCGCTGGCAGGGGGCGGTGATCGCGGCCCTGGAGAGCTGGAAAGCCCTGGTGCCGCTAGCCGTGGTGGCCGATCCCGAGGCGGCCCAGGTGCGGATCTGGCGGCGACTGCCCCCCCTGGCCCGGGACGGAACGGGACGGCCCAGGGCGAGCCATGGACGGGCCTTGTTGCGGTTGGTGGCGGTGGAGCGGCATGCCGGCCAGTGGCGGCTGGAACCGGCGGTGGAGGTGCTCATCGGTCCGGGGCAACGGGCCGAGGCGCTACAGGCCACGGCCCTGCACGAATTGGGCCATGCCTTCGGAATCTGGGGCCACAGTGATGCCCCGGGCGACGTGATGGCCCCGGCCCCCGGCCCGGTGCCGGTGCTGATGCCCTCCGAACGAGACCGGAGCACCCTGCGCTGGTTGTACGCCCAGCCCACCGCCTTCGGCGGTCGCTTCGTTCCACCACCGGCTTCGGCACAGCCAGCCGCTCCCTGATCGGGCGACAAGGGGCCGATCGCTCAGGCGCCGACGCCCAGGCCGCGGGGTGCCCATGCCAGGGCCGCCAGGAAGCCGGCCAGTTGCACCACCACCACGGCGGGGCCGGAGGGGAGATCCAGCAGGGCCGAGAGCAGCAGACCGACCACCGCGCAGCCGGCCCCGAGGCTTGAGGCCAGGAGCACGTAGTGGGGAAAGCGGCGGCTCACCAGCCGGGAGGCACAGGCGGGGATCACCACGAAGGCGCTGATCAGCAGCACCCCCACCGCCTTGATCGAGATGGCCACCACCACCGCCAGCAGCACGATGAACAGGAGCCGGTGGCGGCCGGCGGCCACCCCGCGAGAGATGGCGAGGGGTTCATCGAGGGTGAGCAGAATCTGGCTGCGTCGAGTGAGGAACAGATAGGCGCAGGCGCCGATGAGCAGCAGCAGGATCAGGCTGAGGTCGAGCCACGACACGCCCAGGATGTCGCCGAACAGCAGGTGTTCGATCCCGCCCCGGTAGCTGCGCACCCGGCTCAGCACCAGCACCGCCAGGGCGAGGGAAGAGGAATACACGATGTTCAGCAGCGCATCGGCAGGGAGGCGGCTGCGGCTGGCCAGCCGGTCGACACCAAGGGCGAAGAGCACCGCAAAGGGCACCAGCACCACGGTGGGATTGAGGCCCAGCAGGATGCCGGCGGTGATGCCCAGCAGGGCGGAATGGCCGAGGGCGTCGCTGAAGAAGGAGAGCTGGCGCAGCACCGCGAAACTGCCGAGCACACCGCCCAGGGCACCGGTGAGTAGCCCGGCCAGCAGGGCGCGCTGCAGAAAGGGAAGCTGCAGCAGTTCCCCCAGGACCTGCGGAGTGCTCATGGCAACGAGGGACCGCGGCCGTGGTGGTGGTGGTAAGGCACGTAGCCCGGGCCGTAGAGGCGCTCCAACTGGAGGGGGCTGAGGGCGTGGTCGGGGGAACCGGAGCAGCGCAGGCTGCGGTTGAGGCAGAGCACCGCATCGCAGGTGCGCCGCACCATCTCCAGATCATGGGAGACCTGCAGGATCGTCCAGCCCTCGCTGCGGCGCAGGCCATAGAGCAGGGTGTGGAACTGGTCGGTGGCCTGGCTATCGAGGCCGGCCTGGGCCTCATCCAGCAGCAGCAGGCTGCGGGGACGCACCACGCAGAAGGCCAGCAGCACCCGTTTGAGCTGACCGGTGGAGAGCTCGCTGATCAGCCGGTCGGCCAGGTCGGAGCTGTCGGTGCGGCCGAGGGCGCGCCGCACTGCAGCCGCCCGGCCGGCGCCGGCACGCCAGGGCAGCGCCAGGCCGGGACGATCGAAGCCGAGGCCCACGAATTCAGCCACCGTGAGGGGGATGCGGCCCCGCAGGCTGAGGGTCTGGGGCAGGTAGGCGATGCGGTCGCGCACGGCAACCGGCAGCTGGCCACGGGGGCCGAGGCCATGCCCGAGCAGACGGATCGTGCCGGAGCGGCGGGGCAGGATCCCGAGCAGGGCCTGCACCAGGCTGCTCTTGCCGGCGCCGTTCGGGCCCACCAGGGCGGTGTCGGATTCCGGCGGCAGCGAAAAGCTCACGTCCTCCACCACCGTGGCGCCATCGCGGCACACGGTGAGGTGTTCAACGTCGAGAATTGCGGCCGCCATGGCTCCAGCGTACCGAGAGCACCAACGGCCTCCAGCCCCGTCCGCCCCGGTCCGCACAGTCCGCAGCGAGCACGGCCTGGCCTGGCGGGTCGACGCGGCAGCCCGCCCATCCAGCTCCGATCGCCGCGATCCCGGCCGGCAGCCCCATCCCAAACCTTCGGCGGCGGGGATACGGTGACTATTAAGCCTGCCGTGGAGGTCGTTGGCAGCTTCGTTCCCCCTGCCAAGCCTGCAGATTCCGCAGCGGCCACTGGGGGAGTTGCTGCGGATCGTGCAGCGCCGGCTGGAGGCCCTCGATCTGGGCTTCACCCGGATCGTCTTCGTGCATCACGAAGCCAGCACCGACCTGCACTCGACCTCCTGCGAAACGGGCGCAGACGGCGGGCCAACGGACGGGGATGGGCGGCAGGCCCAGGTGCTCCATGACCTCGAGCGGGAGCTGGATCCGACCTCGGACCACAGCCGCTGGTTGCTGGCCCAAGGCTGGCGCGACTCTCTGACGCTGCCGCTGTTCCACCACAACCCCCTGTTGGGATTTCTCTTCCTGGATTTCACCCGGGCTGGGGCCTTCGACCCGAGGGCGCTGGCAGCGCTGGAACCCCATCTGGAGCTGCTCCTGCTCCGGATCAGCAACCACTTCAGCGTCCACTTCAACGACCTCGCCAGCCTCGATAGCAGCCTGGCGCAGCTGCTGGAGATCGCGGGGCTACGGGATCAGGACACGGCCAATGGTGCAGGCGGGCAAGCTGGATGGCGACTGTGCGGACGCTCTGCTGCGCAGCGACGAGCAGCGCCAGGCCATCCGGCTGGGCCACGCCGCAGGGGGGGCCTGGGAGGGAAACCGGCCGCCGGAGCAGGCAGGAGTTCCATACGATCCGCCCATTCATTCCCCCTGCCTGGGTGAGCGCCGATGAGCACTGCGGATTCCCCTGAGCCTCGCCGTCGCATCGCGGTGAGTGGTGCCTCCGGCAAGACCGGCTGGCGGGTGGTGCAGGAGGCGATCGGCCGGGGGCTGGCGGTGCGGGCGCTGCTGCGGCCGGGCTCAGCCGTGCCGGAGGGCCTGAAGGGGGCCGAGATCGTGCGCCTGGAGCTCAGCGATGCCCCGGCCCTGGAGGCGGCGCTGCGCGATTGCGAGGCCCTGGTGATCGCCACCGGTGCCCGGCCCTCGGTGGATCTGCTCGGGCCGCTAAAGGTGGATGCCCTGGCGATCCGCTCCCAGATTGAGGCCTGCCAGGCCGCGGGGTTGAAGCGGGTGGTGCTCGTGACCGCCCTCTGCAGCGGCCGCCTGCTGCATCCGCTCAATCTGTTCGGCTTGATCCTGGTGTGGAAGGGTCTGGGGGAACGGTGGCTGGCCGAAAGCGGCCTCGACTGGACCGTGGTGCGCCCGGGCGGCCTGAAGGAATCGGAGCTGGGGATCGAGCGCGAAGGGATCGTGTTCAGCGGTGCCGGCGGCCAGGAGGGCGGCAGCCTGCCGCGGCGCCTGGTGGCCCGGGTCTGCCTCGATGCCCTCGATGCGCCGACGTCGATCGGCCGGATCGTGGAGATCACCAGCTCCCCGGGGCGGCCCCAGGACTCTCTGGCGAGCTGGCTGAATCAGCCGGAGTCGGCGCCGGCCTGAAGCAGCCAGAAGCAGCCTGAAGCAGGACGAGGGCAACGTCGTGAGCCGCGCAGATCGCCCCGGGCGGACGCCGCGGCTTCACGCACCCCCTTGTGCACAGCTGGCCAGCAGGTGGTGCAACAAGATCCGCCACAGCGGCGTGACCGGCCCCAGCCAGCGGCCAGCATCAGCGCGGATGCGATCCGCCCCGCCGACCCCAAGAGCAGCCCTCACAAAGGAGGCGTCTTCCACGATCCACCGCTCCAGGGCAGCGGCCGTGACCTCGATATGACACTGAAGCCCGAAGGCGCGCGAACCGATCCGGAACAGCTGCTCAGGGCAGGCCAGGCTCGAAGCCAACAGGGTGGCGGCGGGCGGCAGCTGAATGCGGTCACCGTGCCAGTGGAGCACCAGCAGACTGGCGGGCAGATCCAGAAGCAGGGGCTCCTCGGCGGGGGTGTGGGTGAAGCTGATGGCGCCGAACCCTAGCTCCCGATGGGGCAGCGGTGGATCGCCCACGCTGAGGGGGATGGCGCCACCCCCGGCGGCGTGGGCCAGCAGCTGGGCGCCGAGGCAGAAGCCCAGCACCGGCCGCTCATCGGCTAGGGCACGGCGCAGGAGGGACACCAGAGGCTCCAGCCAGGGGAAGGCCGGATCACCGAGGTCGGCCACGCCCATCGGCCCGCCCATCACCGCCAGAATCTGATCGGGCCGGAGGACATCCGGCAGGGGATCGCCGGCGAAGGGCCGCAGGATTCGCACCGCCAGGTCCCGTTCGGTGGCCACCTGGGCCAGCAGACCAGGCCCCTCCCGCTCGACGTGCTGCACCACCAGCAGTTCCTGGAACCGGACCATCGCCACGGCGTGGAGAGGCCGGAACGTTAAAGCCGCCCCCGGCCGGCCGTGGTCACAGGCCGGCCACCACTTGAAGGCGCGCCATGATTGAGCTTTCTCCCCACACCACACCATCACTAAAGCGGAAACTTTCGATCCGCTGCGATGGATAGTGGAAATAGCTCTGCACACGCACCTGATCTGATGATACAAACCGC
>Ga0208360_1000063_pt1 | contig 38034 bp, 39 predicted proteins | sample LakMenE27Jul10ns_FD_150739 | JGI IMG/M metagenome (GOLD analysis project Ga0208360, IMG submission 150739) | Freshwater microbial communities from Lake Mendota, WI - 27JUL2010 deep hole epilimnion ns (SPAdes) | ecosystem: Environmental > Aquatic > Freshwater > Lake > Epilimnion/Euphotic zone ...
TGCCAAATAATTGAGCCACTTCTTTCTATTTTTGCATAGATTCCAAGTTTGTCATGATCGACAATTTCCCAAATTGGTCTAATCATCGGACCAACAGAATTTGAACCATAGTAAATCTTTGCCTGCGATAAATACAGAGGATTCTCGCCTTCTATATTTCTTGAAGTCATGTCGTTACAAATACTCATTCCAATCAACTCTGCAAATTTATTTATAACTATGGCAACCTCCGGTTCAGGAACTGAAGTAAGGGCATCCTCTCTAATTCCAACTTCAGCTTCATGTCCAACAGTTCTTCTAGCGGTTGCCTTGAAAAATAATTCTGGTCTATCTGCTTCATAAACTAATTGGTAAACATCTGGAATATCACTCTCTTCTTTTCGAGCATCGCGAGAACGTTGATATGTAACTCCCGCTCCCCACACCTCTGAATCAGCTGCTACTGGCGCTACTAGCTTTCCTTTAATCTCTTTACTGCCGGCAGCCTCATAAATTTTACGAAAATCAGATAGATGTAGTTTTAATGCATCTGATAAAGACTTTAATCCGGCTAACTCAAAATATTGGCCGTTTATTTCTTTAACTAAATGATAATTTTCAGTTGGGGTTTGGATAACAGCAATATGGCTCACTCTAAACCTCAATCCGATTTATAAGACCTGATTCTTCCAACGCATTCCAAGCTGCATCTGGAATATCCATATCAAAATCTGAAATATTTGAGGTTAACTCTTTAACACTTCTAGAGCCAGTCACTACACAGGTTACAGCTGGATGGCGTAATGGAAATTGAATCGCAGCTGCTGTAAGTGGAATGTGAAAATCAGCAAGTAATTTCTTGATGTCTAATGCTTTCTTTAAAATCTCAGGTGTGACTTTTATATAATCATAAGTTGAGTTTTCAGTTGGATTCGCTAATACACCTGAGTTGTAAACCCCACCAACCATGACGCCAGTTTTCTTTTTTAAGCACTCCTTGAAAAGCTCATCCTGAGCTGATTGGTCTAGCAGTGAAAATCTTCCAGCTATTAAAATAATATCTAAATCCATTTGTTTAACAGCCTTAGTTGCATATGAACAATAATTTAGGCCGACCCCTACCCCTTTAATAACGCCTTGAGATCTTAATTCATCTAATACTGGATATGCCTGATCAATTGCTTGATCAATTTGATCATCAGCATCATGAATTAATGCGATATCAACAGAAGGGAGATTTAACCTTTTAAGACTTTCTTCTAGTGACCTTAAAATTCCTTCTCTAGTAAAATCAAAAACTGGAAAAATTGTTGGATCTACTCCTACATATCCAGCCAAACCTGCAACCTTTCCAGAAATTTCTTCTGGCGTGAATTTCTGCAGTACTCTGCCAACTTTTGTGGAGATTACAAAGGGCTTCTTAGCTTTATTTAATGCTGCGCCCACTCTTTTTTCGGCATTACCGTGCCCATACAAAGGTGCGGTATCAAAAAAATTTATTCCAGAATTGATGGCCTCTAAAATCGTTGCTTCCGCCTCGGCGTCAGTCACCTCTGTAAACAAACCGCCCAGCGGGGCGCTTCCCAACGCTAATTTAGTTACATACCGCTCTATGCGTGGAATTTTTACTAACTCACTATGTCTGGCCATTAACGCAATAGTATAGGAAGGTGTTGAGATAGTTAATGGTGTTCAACTTGTGAGATATGGGAGAGAGTAAAAAGGTATGGAACAAGAGTTTGATGGTCTTACGGCAATAGTAACTGGTGCAGGCTCTGGTATTGGCCTTGAGGTAGCCAAAGGGTTGACTTCAAAGGGAGCTAAGGTTTTTGGTTTCGATATTAACGAGGGTCAAATGGGATCTAATGCCACTTTTATTAAGTGTGATATCGGAGATTCTACATCTGTTAAAAATGCTTTTGAAGAATTCAAGAAATCAAGTAACAAATTAGATATTTTAATTAATAACGCCGGAATCGGTTCACTTACTACGGTAGAAAAAGAGAGCGATGAAGTCTGGCAAAAAGTATTAAATATTAATGTGGTTGGAACAGCTAGAGTTTCAAGAGAGGCAATACCTTTGCTTAGAAACAGTAAATCTGCTGCGATAGTAAATACCGCATCAGTGGCTGCAATTGATGGTATTCCAAATCGTGCGGCATATAGTGCATCTAAAGGAGCAGTTTTGACTTTAACTCTTGCAATGGCAACTGATCACCTATCAGATGGCATAAGAGTGAATGCCGTAAATCCTGGAACTACCGATACGCCTTGGGTAAAAAGATTATTAGATCAATCAGATGATGCTAAAACTGCCAAGTCTGCACTTGAAGCCAGACAGCCAATGGGAAGACTTGTTACACCTAGTGAAATTGCAAGTACAATTATTTTTCTAGCCAGCCCACTTCAAGCTGCAATCACTGGTACCGCTATCAATGTTGATGGCGGACTTCACTCATTAAGGATTCCTAAAAAATGAACCCATTAAATAATTATAGATTTGGCTCCTATGCCCTGCTGGCTATGGGATTAATTAATTTAAGGTATCAAACTGGCAGCGAGGCAAATCTGCCGACTAGCTCAGTTTTAATTACAGTTGGATTACTGGTATTTATCGCCACATTCATTCCTAAGCTTTCTACTTTCTTACTAGGAAAGATGGTTAAGAAAATATCCTTACTACTTCTAGTTGCACTTATTATTTATGGCATATTAATTTAAAAATATGGAGCTTTCTCAGATAAAGCTTAGGTGGAATGAAGTTCTTGATTTACTTCTAGAAAAGGACCGGATTGCTTGGTTATCTTTTTTTGATGCCAGGCTAGTTTCCTATGAAAGTAATCAATTAACCTTAGATTTTGCTGATAGCCAGAAATTTGCAAGTGCGCACGATTTTAAGCAAACACGTAATCCAGCCCACACTCAGCTACTAATTGATGCAATAACAACTGTTTTTGGCTTTACACCCACAATAATAGAGCGGTGAAATCAGTAGCACTATTTTTATCATTAGTAATTGCATCTACTGCGCTTACCCCAGCGGCAAATGCGGCAAGTAAAAAAACCACTGTTTCATTTGATGTACAAAGCACACCAAATGCTGGTGAATCATTAGTAACTTTTTATGGTCAGGTAAAGCCAGCGGCTAAAGCAAAAATTGAAATTAGCTCATTTGATGGCATTGCTTGGAAAAAAACTGTATTAGGCACAACTGCCAGTGCTAGTGGAGCATGGAGAATTACTACGGTTGCAACTGCCATAAAGGCCGAAGGGCAGTATCGAGCAACGGCAATTATCAATAAGAAAAGAGTAATAACTAAACCAAAAAACTTTAAGGTTGATAACTCTAAGACTTTTTCAGATCTGAACGCGTTATTTATTACCCCAGAAACTAGTAAATTAACGGGCGGGCGAATTCAAGGTTCAGATGTTAGTAGATGGCAACATCCAAATGATGAGCCAATAGATTTTAAAAAGAAATTTGAAGCAGGAATGCGATTTGTTTTGATCAAGGGCTCTGATGCTCAAGAAGCGGCAGATGCGATAGCACTTAAATGGCTAGTTACCGATCGAAGTTCAGCCCAAGCAGCTGGGCTCTACACCGGTATGTATCACTTTGCGTATCTACCAAATAGCACAGATGAGGCTTACATAATTAGAGATGCAAAGGCGCAGGCACAAAAAGTGATCTGGCGGCTAGCTTCTTTAGGAGGTTATAACGAGCGAGATTTACCAGTTGCATTAGATCTAGAAAATAACTGTGTGAAAAGAAGTAGCTCAGGTGGCTGTCTTAAATATATGCCAAGAAGTTTGGTAACCCTTTGGGCAGAGACTTGGCTTGAAACTGTTGAAGAAAAAACAGGTAGAAAACCAATTTTATACTCATATGCACAATTTTTAGAAAGTGCGATGAGTCGAAGTGAAAAACTTCGCCAGTATCCATTATGGCTGGCCCACTACGGAATTAATCCAGCAGATCCAATTTCTCAACCTGGTCAACGCCCAACAATTGGTTGCTTTGTTCATTCCTGGAGCACTGCAAACTGCTCTTCACAATGGCAAATATGGCAGTACTCATCTTGTGGAATTGGTAAAAAATATGGCGTACCAAGCTCGCGGTTAGATTTAAATGTATTTAGAGGAACACCAGAGAATTTTCTAGCTCTTACTAAAGGTAAGTGGCAACCAGAGCCAGCTGACATGATGCCGATTAAGGAGCCAACATCTATTAATTTGATATCAATTACCTCAACCGATACAAATAAACCAGTTGAAGTAAATGTTGAGGTATTTAGAAGTATTGGCTCTCCGGTTGTGACTGGAACTGTTGTCTTTAGACCAAGTGATGAAAAAATAAAGGTAAAGAAGCAAACTGCTACTCGCTCTGCAAGTGGTAGATGGGAATTAAAAATTGAGGGTCTACCAGCTGGAGTTACCTCTGGAACCCTTAACTACGTTGATATGTCTAAGACTCATGCAGATAACGAACTTCCATTAGCAATAAATTTAATGCAAGGTCCAGATCTACCTACGCCAACACCAACGGCCAAGCCAAAACCAACCAAAAAGCCAGTTGATAGTTGTGCTAAACAAATAAAGCACTGAGTCTCTTCCACTACAGTTGGCGGTATGAAACAGCAATTACCAGGTGGTGTAATTCGCCAGGACCGAAAATTAGCTGATGGTCGAGATATCTTTTATTACGACAGTTCAGATGTTTCAAGAGATGTTGTTGATACTCGAGATGAAGTAGCTCAACCTGGTATCGGACATCTGCGACTAGATGTTTTAGTAAATGAATGGGTCGCAGTTGCCTCTCACAGACAACATAGAGTTTTTCTACCGCCAAAGCAGTTATGCCCATTATGTGCTTCAACAAAAGATAAACAAACTGAGATTCCAGATAGTGATTATGAAGTAGTTGTCTTTACGAATCGTGCGCCAGCATTAACAAACCCAGGTGAGAATTGGAGTTTGCCACAATTAGATGGCTTAGATACCCCAAACCCAGATGCAGCAGGTGCTTGTGAAGTAGTTTGCTATACCTCAGATCATGAAAGCAGTTTTGCAAAACTTTCAGTTAAACAAATTAGAGCAGTCCTTGAAGCTTGGAAGGATAGAGATAAATTCTTATCAATTCTTCCTTATATCGAGCATGTATTTCCATTTGAGAATAGAGGTGAAGAGGTGGGAGTGACTATCTCGCACCCACATGGTCAAATCTATGCTTACTCATTTATCCCGCCAAGAGTTGAAAAAATGTTGAGTGCAGCTCAAGAGCATTTAAAGAAAACTGGTCGAGTTTTACTAGATGATGTAATAAAGCGAGAGATTAAAGATGAGCGAAGAATTGTTGCAAAAAACAGTGAGTGGATTGCATACGTACCATATGCTGCTAGGTACCCATTTGAAATTCATGTCACCCCACTTCGTGGTGTAGCGCATATGAGTCAATTAGATGAAAAACAATCTGAAAGCTTTGCACCAATTGCTAAAGAGGTTTTATCTAGATTAGATGGTGTTTTTGGAATTGAGATGGCTTACATTGCTTCTTGGTATCAATCACCAGTCAATATTGGTCAAGATTGCATGCGATTGAACTGGCAAATTGTTTCTGTCAGAAGACAGCCCGGAAAATTAAAGTATTTATCAGGCTCAGAGTCGGGAATGGGCGCCTTTATTATGGATTTAGATCCAGAACAATCTGCCGATCAATTACGGGCGGTAAAGCTTTAATTACTCAACTGGGGTAATTGAAATAACCTCAACCCCACCAATTGCATTTAATACATTCAATAAATCAGTCGGATCACTACCTGGTACAGCAATTGTTATGTCATCAACACCTTTGCCATTCTCACTTCTAAGCACAACCAAACCGCGAATATCACCACCGGCAAAACCAATAGCTGATGCCACCGCACCTAATGAGCCTGGTCGGTCAGGTAGTGAGAGTTGAACTCGGTATAGCGCCATGCTCCCTGACTTGGACTCGAACCAAGAACCTGCCGGTTAACAGCCGGCTGCTCTGCCAATTGAGCTATCAGGGAATACACCAATCTTATTAAAGATTTGTGAAGGCAAATAGTATCGAATAAAACAATGTGCTCAAATCTTGGCCTAAAACTGGCTTAACTCTCCCCTAGTGCTAACTCTTTCTGCACTCTGCGGGCGGCCTCCATATCAACTAATTTCGCAAAAATCTCTTGATATTGCGCATCATTTTCGACTGGATTTATTCTTTGCAGAGTTGATTTAATTTCAGCAATCACCCGACTTAGTGCTACCTCACGTAATCTTGCAAAAATACTATTTATATATCGATCTGATACCTCACCATCGGTTCTAATTGGCTCAACCGTTAACTCGGTAATCAAAGATTTAAGTTCATCAGAGTCGGAGTTATCTAGCAGTGCTTGAATGTTTAACTCACTCTGCTGATCAATGAGTTTTCTAAGTTGATCATAAAGTGGAAAAGAAAATGCTGCTTCCTCTAAATCCACCCAACCGGTAGCTAGCGCTGGAAGTTGTAATTTAACTTTTAGTACCTCACGTTCTAATACTAAAATTGGATCAGTTAAATTGATTTTCACCGGAGCTTGATTTTCACCTACCTTACTGTTTTTCTTAATTGCAGCTGAAACTACATCAACCTCCATACCTAACCAACCAGCTAATAGTCGAACATACTCAGGTCTTAAAGAGGCATCTCTTATTTTGCCGATTAATGGTGCTACTTGATTTAGCGCATTTACTCGACCTTCAGCAGCTTTAACATCATAACTTGCAATCACAGATTTAATTGCGAACTCAAAAAGTGGAACTCGTCTGGCAATTAAATTTCGGACAGCATCATCCCCATGTGCTTGTCGCAACTCACAAGGATCCATACCATTTGGTTCAACCGCTACAAATGTTTGAGCGACAAATTTTTGGTCATCTTCAAATGCGCGCAGCGCGGCTTTTTGACCGGCAGCATCACCATCAAATGTGAAAATTACCTCACCTCTGAATGCATCTGCATCCATTAATAATCTTCGAATTATTCTGATGTGCTCATCGCCAAACGCGGTGCCACAGGTGGCAACTGCAGTGGTAACTCCAGCTAAGTGAGCAGCCATTACATCGGTATAACCTTCAACAATTACTACTTGCCGGCTCTTTGCAATCTCTTTTTTAGATATATCCAAGCCATATAAAATTTGATTCTTTTTATAAATTGGTGTCTCTGGTGAGTTTAAATATTTAGGACCTTGATCAACCTCATCGGATGCTAATTTGCGTGCACCAAAGCCCACCACATCACCAGAAATATCTTTAACTGGCCAAATTAATCGATTTCGATATCGATCTATTTGACCTTTACTTCCCTCTTTTATTAAGCCAGCCAAAGTTAACTCTTCATCACTAAAGCCTTGACCCTTTAAATGTTTATACAACCCATCCCACTCATCTGGGGCATAACCAACATTAAAACTTTTCGCTGCATCTCGATCAAAGCCACGTTTGGTTAAAAAATCTCGACCATGCTGGGCAGCTGGTAGTTGAATCTGTTCCTGATAAAAGATAGCTGCTGCGTTGTTGGCTGCTACCAATCTAGATCTATTAATAACTGGTCCAGATGAGCTACCGCTACTTTCATACCTTAAGGTGTAACCGATTCGATCAGCTAATCGTTCAACGGTTTCCATAAAGGTTAAATGTTCTAGCTTCATAATAAATGCAATTACATCCCCGCCCACCTGACAGCCGAAACAGTGATAAAAACCCTTACTTGGTGTTACATGAAATGATGGAGATTTCTCATCATGAAATGGGCAAAGACCTTTTTTCTGTCCACCACCAGCATTTTTAAGTTGAACATAATCGCCAACTACCTCATCAATTGGGCTGTGGTCACGAACATAGTTAACATCTTCATCTTTTATTCGCCCGGCCATATGCCTATCCTAGTTTGCTCATCTGATCTTTGATTTACCCAGTTGTTAATTTGGCTTCACTAAGCGCTGGTGAAGTGCCCTGGCCCCTGGGTCGGTCAAAGATGCCACCTGATCGATTACCACCCGAAGTCGCTGACTATCTGTTTGTGCATTATGCCAATCTTGTAAAAAGAAACTCTCTAGTGTTTTAGGCGCACTTTCTAATATCACAGCTACTAACTCAGTTAGTAATTTCTGTTGCTCGGCATACCTAACTTGGGAGGATGCAGCATTAATCACATAATGACCTGCGATTGATTTAAGAAGAACTACCTCAACTCGTTGCGCCCTGGGCACAATTAAATTTGCGTTATATCTAGTTAAATCACCACTGCCATACTTTTCTTGGGTGGCTTGCTCCACAGATTGGGCAAATCTACCGATTAATTCACTAGTTAGATCTTTTAATCTAGCTAAGGAGCGATGAGTGCCATCATATTCATGTGGCCAGGTAGATAATTTTTCTAGATTAGAAAGTGCACCCGCTAATTCAATCTCACTCACATCAGCCAAATACTCATCTTTGGCAACCTTGAACAACTCAGGTAAATCATCCTTTAATGTATTTAACTTTACCTGTCCGGTAACTAATGAATCCTCTAAATCATGAACGCTATAGGCCACATCATCTGACCAATCCATAATTTGAGCTTCCATCGAGGTCACACCCGTTGGGGCATTGGCTCGATACCAATTAAATATCTCTAAATCATCCTCATAGACACCAAATTTTTCTGAATTTATATCTCTACTCCATGGGTATTTTGTAGCTGCATCTAAAGATGCTCTAGTTAAATTCAAACCAATAGATTTTCCATTTGGCAGTACAGTTTTTGCCTCTAATCTAATTAGTAACCTAATACTTTGGGCATTACCTTCAAACCCACCACAACTATTAGCTAATTGATTAAGCGCCATCTCGCCATTGTGACCAAATGGTGGATGTCCTAAATCATGGGCTAGACATGCCCCTTCCATTAAATCTGGATCAGCTCCTAATTGCGAACCTAACTCTCTTCCGACTTGAGCACACTCAAGTGAGTGTGAAAGTCTTGTTCTTGGAAAATCAGTTGCCCATGGCACTGCTACTTGAGTTTTAGCAGCCAATCTACGAAGTGCGTAGGAGTGAATAATTCGTGCCCGATCCCTGGCAAACTCACTTCTACCACCACGTTTTGCAGGTTCATCTAAAAATCTAGCACGATCAAAATCACTGTATCCTGGATGTTCCAGGGCATTTCTAATTACCATCTTTAAATCCTATCTGTCTTAGGTGAGATTAGAAATTAACTATTTGCCTTGAGTTTTAAACTTAGGCAGATGAAGATCAAAATAGATTGAAATAAACCTAGTCAAGATCACAATGGATCCACCAATAAGTGCTGAAATATTGAGATTCACATCTAATTCATACAATGATACAAACCCAATTGCTCCCATTAATGCAGATGTGCCGATAGTTTCTCGGTGCAGCAATACCGGCTCTAATTGGCATAAAACATCTCTAAGTAATCCACCAGTTACGGCAGTGATTACTCCCAAAATAACAGCTATAAACCAGGAGATATTTTCAGTTAATGCCAGATATGAACCAGAGATCGCTGCAATCGCTAATCCAAAAGTATCCATCACAATCAATGTTTTCCCGATTTTAGTTACTCTTTGAAAAACTAAAGTAATAATTACTGCCAAAATAACTGCCAAAATAATATTTGAATCATTTATCCAAGCTGGTTTTAATCCTAAAAATAAATTTCGAAGTGTGCCACCAGATATAGATGCCACAGCAGCGATAAAGGCTATGCCGCCGTAATCTAATCCCTTATCAGCTGCCACCCTGGCGCCAACTAATGCAAAGACTAGAGTTGATGCTAGATCTAGAAATGGTAATAACTCCATGGCTTAAGGATATTCTCTTATCGGCATAAGGCGATCACTTAAATTAATTCCTAATTGACCAAGGGTCTTATAGGCAAGATAGGCACCAGTCTCCCTACTTAAGTACTTTAAACCAGAGTTTTCCACTGAGGCTGCGCCACTTTTAACCGGTGAGCAGCTGGCTAAAAATCCTAAATCTTTTGCCATGCTCATCGCGCGATAGCAATGATATGGATCGGTCACAATAACTACCGATGCATACCCTCGCTTTTTAGCCTCGGCAACATAGCTTTCGGTACTACTTAAAGTATCTCTGCCCTTGGCAACTGCAAGTATTTTATTTTTTGCCACACCGTTTTGAATTAACCAATTTCTACTAGCAGCAGCTTCGGTGGTCCGATCCCCCGGTGCCCCTGCTCCGACGGTGTAAATCACAGGTGCTAGGCCTAATTTATAAGTACTTAATGCCTGTTCTAGTCTTTGTTTTAAAATATCACTTGGCCGGCCATCAAATTGTGCAGCTCCCATTACTAAAATTAAATCTGACTTTATTGGCTCAGCATTTCTTGCGCTATACCAAATATTCCCAGCAACATATAGGGGTATGACAATTATTAGTAATAATATAAATGAGATGACTCTTCTAATTAATCTAAATAAAAACAATTAACTTATCCACCTGAGATTGCATCATCAATTGAAATATTGGCAAACTCATCTGGATCATCTAGCCAACCAGCTGGCAAGGAAACAGCTCGGCCATGACTTGTGCGCCCACGTGGACCATCGCCGACCGCCTGCGGATATGGCTGATCCTCAAGAAGTGATAACAATTGAGCCATCTGAGATATTGAAATCACCATACCAAGGGATGATCTGATTTCGCGTGCTACCGAAAAGCCTTTTAAGTACCAAGCCATATGCTTTCTAATATCTCGCATAGCTCGATCTTCATTTTCAAAGTACTCAACTAATAATTGCCCATGACGTAACATAATTTCTCGTACCTGAAATAATGTGGGGTTAGTTCGATTATGTTCACCATTTAATGCACTAACTAAATCCGCAAATAACCAAGGTCTGCCCAGGCAACCTCGACCAACGACCACACCATTACAACCAGTTTGATCCATCATATTTATCGCATCTTGCCCAGACCAAATATCTCCATTACCTAAGACTGGTGTACCAGTTGGTGCTAGATGTTCAACTAATTGCGTAATTTTATGCCAATCAGATCTGCCTTCATAAAGTTGCGCAGCGGTACGGGCATGAAGTGCTACCCAAGCCACACCTAAATCAGCTGCTGATTTTGCTGAATCTAAAAATGTTTCATGATCTGAATCAATTCCTACTCGCATCTTTACCGTAATTGGAATTCCATACTTACTAGCATTTTTCACCGCCGACTCAACTATTGCTGAAAATAATCGCCGCTTATATGGCAAGGCGGCGCCGCCACCACGCTTAGTTACCTTTGGTACTGGGCAGCCAAAATTTAAATCAATATGATCGGCTAAATTTTCACTACCTAATAAATCAACTGCTTTACCAAGAACTATTGGATCAACGGCATAAAGTTGAATAGATCTAGGGCTTTCACCAACTCCAGGTTTAATTAATCTAAAGGTCTCCTCGCGCCGCTCAATTAATGCTCGTGCGGTCACCATCTCAGAGACAAATAAACCTGCGCCTTGCTCTCGACATAATCTTCTAAAGGCAGCATTTGTAATTCCAGCCATTGGGGCTAGTACTACCGGAGTAGTGAGAACTACCTCATTATTTGCGAAATTGCCATTAGAAATTGGCAGCCGAAGAGGTGCAACCTGAGTTAACAACTTAGCAACCTAATAATTTTTGGGCTAAGTAACTCTCAACTTGATCAAGTGCGATTCGAGATTGCGCCATCGTATCTCGCTCTCTAATTGTTACCGCTTGATCATCTAAGCTTTCAAAATCAACTGTGATACAAAATGGGGTACCAATCTCATCTTGGCGACGATATCTTCTGCCAATTGCCCCAGCATCATCAAAATCCACATTCCAGTGCTTACGAAGTGCGGTGGCTAAATCCTTAGCTTTTGGCGATAAATCAGCGTTTCTAGATAGTGGTAGAACTGCGACCTTAATTGGTGCCAATCTAAAATCTAACTTCATTACTGCGCGCTTTTCCATCTCACCTTTAGAGTTTGGTGCTTCATCTTCAGTGTAAGCATCTAACATAAAAGTCAATGCGCAGCGATCAACTCCAGCTGCTGGTTCAATTACATAAGGGGTCCACCGCTCATTTTTTTCTTGATCAAACCAAGTTAAGTTTTCACCCGATGCTCTGGAGTGTGCTTTCAGATCAAAATCAGTTCGATTAGCAATTCCTTCTAGCTCACCCCACTCAGTGCCAGCAAACTCAAATTTATACTCAATATCTGCAGTTCGCTTTGAGTAATGCGAGAGTTTTTCCTTTGGATGCTCAAAAATTCTTAATCGATCTGGATTAATTCCTAAATCTTTATACCAAGCTAATCTGGTATCAATCCAATATTGATGCCACTGTTCATCAGTTCCTGGAACTACAAAAAATTCCATCTCCATCTGCTCAAACTCACGGGTTCTAAAAATAAAGTTTCCTGGTGTAATTTCATTTCTAAATGATTTACCAATCTGACCAATTCCAAATGGTGGCTTTTTTCTAGAGGTTGATGCCACATTATCAAAATTTATAAATATTCCCTGGGCTGTTTCTGGCCGCAAATACGCCAAACCAGATTCATCCTCTACTGGTCCAAGATAGGTTTTTAATAAACCAGAGAATTGTTTAGGGGCGGTAAATTTTCCTTTTGTGCCACAATTTGGGCAATTAACCTCATCTAAGGATGTAGGTTTTTTCTTATGCTTATTTTCATAAGCCTCTTCTAAATGATCTGCGCGATATCGCTTATGACAGCTGGTGCACTCAGTTAATGGATCTGAGAAAGTTTCAACATGACCAGATGCCTGCCAAACCTCACGAGCTAAAATTACGCAAGAATCTAATCCGACTACATCATCTCGACCTTGCACCATAGATTTCCACCATTGGCGCTTAATATTATTTTTTAACTCAACCCCAAGTGGGCCGTAATCCCAAGATGCGCGAAGTCCGCCATAAATTTCAGATGAGGGGTAAACAAAGCCACGACGTTTGGCTAGTGAAACTATTGTCTCTAATCGATCTTGCGCCATTTAGATCTCCATCCGGCTGGCTGTCGGCGGCTTACTTATTAGTTCTAAGTGTAGGGCCTGAAAGCGGCTAGCCCTTGAGGTAGGCGGGGGTGATTGAGCATGGGGTAAAGATGATATTGATAATCATTCTCATTTGTGCTACCTTTTTCTACATGGAACTAGCAATCATTTTGGCAGCAGCTACAGCTGTTGCAACCGCAACTGGCGGAGCGATAGCGCTCCGTGCCCGTGATCGATTACACCTGGTTTTAGGTTTATCGGCCGGTTTACTACTTGGTTTGGTCGCCTTTGACCTACTACCTGAGGTTTTTGAAATGTCTTCAACTAACTTCTTAGGTGCTCCTGCAGTTTCAGTTGCCATTGTTGGCGGCTTTTTACTGCTGCATGTTTATGAAAGATTTTTTGGCTCCCATGAGCCAGCAGAATCTGATTATGGCCATGACCACAAGCACTCTGCCAACTTAGCTGGCTCAGTTGGTGCACTTGCCATGGGTATACATGTATTCCTAGATGGCTTAGCACTTGGTGTGGCATTTGCAATTGATGAAAAATTAGGAATTGCAGTCTTTGTTGCACTCCTGGTCCACGCATTTAGTGATGGTTTAAACACCGTCTCATTACTTATTAAAAGTGGAAAATGGAGTAGAAAAGCTATCTGGCTACTTGGGGTTGACTCAGTTGCCAGAATAAGTGGGGCAGCAATTGGAGCTAGCCTTACTATCAGCAGTAATCTAACTGCTATTTATTTGGCAGCATTTTCTGGCATATTAATTTACCTAGCAACTAGTCATATCCTGCCTGAAGCTCACGCAAGGCATGAGTCACGTTGGACATTAATTTCTACTCTTGCTGGAGTTGCAATTATGTGGGCCTTGGTAAGTCAACTAGAAGCTGTGCATGTTCATGCTCACGGTGATGATGTTGAGCACTCCTCTACTCATGAAGAAGAGGGTGTGCATGACGAGGATAAGCATGAAGATGATGCTCATAAAGAGGGTGAGCATAGTGATGAAGAAGATCACGATCACGATCACGATCACGCTAAATAGCTAATTTCTATGAATAAATCAGAGATAAAGGTAATAGGCGCTCTTAAGCAAGAGGGAAGATTTGCTAGCGCTCAAACCCTTTATCAATTGTTAAGAAAAAGTGGTGAATCAACTGGTCTAGCGACTGTATACCGCACGCTACAAAAAGCTGCTGCGGAAAATACAGTTGATGTATTAAGAACAGATGAAGGTGAAGCCCTGTATCGCTTATGTGAAACTGGGCATCATCATCATCTAATCTGCACTAGTTGTGGGAAAACTGTTGAGGTTGAAGGTAGTGCAGTTGAAAAATGGGCAAATAATATGGCTAAAGAAAATGGATTTAGACAGGTAAGGCATGTAGTTGAATTATTTGGCACCTGCGCTAAGTGTTAAGTATGGGTGACTTTCGCGGTATTCCAACCCCTGTTTGCCCAGCATGCGGTGGTAACTTAATTCAGATAACGGCAAGTTTTGATCCAGACACTTATGAGTTAGATATGTACTTACTAGATAATGCACAGTGCGCTAATTGCCAAGCTTTACTGACTGCGCCAACACCATCTGATTACACGGCAGCTTAAGTTAAGCCTTACCAAATCTACGCTCACGCTCAGCATAGATCTCAATTGCTCGCCACAGTGTGCGCCGATCTGCATCTGGCCAAAGTACATCCATAAATACCATCTCGGCATACGCCGATTGCCACATCAGAAAATTACTAGTTCGCTGCTCACCAGATGATCTTAAAAATAAATCAACATCACTCATCTGTGGGGCATAAAGATACTTAGTAAAGATCTTTTCATTTAATGAATCTGGCTTTATCTTCTTACGTATTACATCCTTAGCAATTGCAGTGGCCGCATCTAATATTTCTGCTTGGCCGCCATAGTTAATACACATATTTAAGGTTAAAACCTTATTATTCTTAGTAAGCACTTCTGCCTGCTTTAGCTCGGTGATAACACTTGACCAAAGTTTTTTTTCTCTGCCCACCCAGCGAATCTTTACCCCTAAATCATTTAATTCATCCCGGCGATCATGAATTACTTGCCGATTAAATCCCATTAGGAATTTAATCTCCTCTGGGGATCGGCGCCAATTTTCAGTTGAGAATGCGTAAACACTTAACTCTTTGACGCCAATTTCAATCGCGCCATGCACAATATCAACCAAAGCCAACTCACCTGCCTCATGACCGGCTGTTCTTGCTAATCCTCGCTGCTTTGCCCATCTGCCATTGCCATCCATAACTATGGCAACATGATTAGGAATTTGTTTTGGATCTAACTTTGGTGGCCTAATTGAGCTGCGATGAGGTGTTGGTGATTTAATAACTTTTTTGCGAGATACTTTTTTACCTTTGCTTTTTACCTTACGCTCACTAGCTGGTTTAACTACAACTCTAGCCACGACTTACCCGCTCAACTAATGGCAGCGAGCGCAATCCCCGCTCCAAATGCCATTGTAAATATGCCGCAACTAAACCTGATGCCTCATTGCGATTTTTTGCCTCACTCATTGCTGCCTTTTCCCAATCACCAGTTAATAGATTAGCCATTAATTCTAATGTGGCAGTACTTGGGCTGGCACAAGCAGCTGGCTTACAGGTTAAACACACACTGCCACCGCCTTGAAGTGAGAAAAACTTATGTGGGCCAGGGGCATCACATCTGGAACAAATAGTTAATGATGGGGCATACCCGGCGACCGCTAATGATCTTAAAAGGTAGGCATCTAAAATTAAGGATGGATCATATTTACCCTGCGCTAGCGCTTTAAGGGAGCCGGCAACTAGTAAGTACTGTTGCAAAGCTGGTTCATGTTCGGCGGTAGTAAATCGCTCAGCTGCTTCTAATATGGCATTGGTAACTGTCCAACTTTGGTAATCACTAGAGAGCACATCACCATAATTTTCAATACTTACTGCTTGGGTAATCGTGTCAAAGGTTCGACCAGTATAAAGTTGTAAATCAACATAACTTGCTGGTTCTAATCTGGCACCAAATCTAGATTTAGTTTTTCGCACTCCCTTAGCCACCGCCTTAATTCGGCCATGCTCTTTAGTAAACAGGGTAATTATGCGATCTGCCTCCCCTAATTTTTGGGTGCGCAAGACAATTGCAACATCTCGATAAACCGGCATACCCCCTAAGTTACTAGAGGGGTAGGTCAGAGTTAGTTAGCGAACTGCACGATTGATCGAGGAGATAACTGCTTTAAGCGCAGCGGTGGTGGTGCTGGGATCAATTCCCACTCCCCAGTAAACCTTACCTGCGATCTCACACTCTAAGTAGGCAGCAGCTTTGGCATCCCCACCAGCTGAGAGTGCGTGCTCGTAATAATCTAGAACTCGAAGATTTAATTTTGGTTCATGGCTATTAACAATTGCTACAAAAGCTGCAATTGGACCATTACCTTTACCAGATAATTTACTCATAACCTGGTTATCAATTAACTCAATCGATAGATCAACATCTTGATCCATCTGTGAAGTTTGAGAAAGGCCAGCTAATTTAAAGCGGCCCCATTGATTACTTTTTGCTGGTAGGTACTCATCCTCAAAGCTATGCCACATTGCCTCCGGTGAAACCTCGCCCCCTTCACTATCGGTAATTGATTGAATTACCTGGCTAAACTCAATTTGTAATCTACGTGGTAGATCTAATTGATGTTCATGTTTCATCAGGTAGGCAACCCCACCTTTACCAGATTGGCTATTTACTCTAATTACCGCTTCATAACTTCGACCAATATCTTTTGGATCAATTGGTAGGTATGGAACTGCCCAGGTGAAGTTATCTTTATCGGATCCGGCAGCTTTGGCATCTTTTTCCATATGTTCAAAGCCTTTTTTAATTGCATCTTGGTGGGAGCCAGAAAATGCAGTAAATACTAAATCGCCACCATATGGATGCCGCTCTGGTACTCGTAATTGATTGCAGTACTCAACAGTTCGTCTGACCTCATCAATATCGGAGAAATCAATCTTTGGATCTATGCCATGGCTTAACAAATTAAGACCTAGGGTAATTAAGCAAACATTTCCAGTTCGCTCACCATTTCCAAAAAGTGTGCCCTCAATTCGATCCGCCCCAGCTAAGTAGCCAAGCTCTGCTGCTGCTACTCCAGTACCCCGATCATTGTGTGGGTGCAAACTTAATATAACGCTGTCGCGATACTTTAAGTTTCGATGCATCCACTCAATTGAGTCGGCGTAAATATTTGGTGTTGCCATTTCAACTGTGGCTGGCAAATTCATAATTGTTTTCCAGGCCGGTGTTGGCTGCCAAACATCATTTACCGCATTACAAACCTCAAGGGCAAACTCAAGTTCAGTGCCAGTGTATGACTCAGGTGAGTACTCAAATGAGACTAATGTGCCTGGAACTGTTTTAACTAAATCTAAACAGATTTGGGCGCCATCGGTGGCAATCTTTTTAATACCCGCTTTATCTTGGCCAAAAACTACTCGACGCTGCAAAGTTGAGGTTGAGTTATATAGATGAACTATCGCCTGCTTTGATCCTTTGATCGATTCAAAGGTGCGCTCGATTAAGGGTTTTCTAGCTTGGGTTAAAACTTGAATCACAACATCATCTGGAATTAATTTATCCTCAATAATTTTGCGAATAAAATCAAAATCAGTTTGGCTAGCTGCTGGAAAGCCAACCTCAATCTCCTTATAACCCATCTTTACTAACAACTTAAACATGGCAAGTTTGCGATTAGCATCCATTGGATCAATTAAGGCTTGATTGCCATCTCGTAAATCAACTGAACACCACTTTGGTGCTTTGCTCATAGCTTTACTTGGCCAGGTGCGATCCTCAAGTGAGCCATTATTTGGAAATGGATTAAATCTTGCATACCGCGATATCGGCATTTTAGAAGCGCTTTGTTCTGGAAAGTTACTCATTTTATTTTTTCTCCTCGTCGGTTAAATGTGGTCTACCGGTGCGACCAACCTCCGCGACGAGGGGACCGGTTACTTGGCCCCGCCGCGGCGAGTAAGAAGAAGTGAAGACAGGCGTAATGAAGCGTTAAGTTGTAGTGACAAACCTGTCGTTAACATGGCTTAAGGCTAACTGATCTAAAGTAAATTAACCAAATTTGGCTTTAAAACTCATTTCAATTATGCATAAAACTGCTTATCCTTAACAGATGAGCATTACTGAAAATAAGCCATTCTCTGCTCCTAGGCCGCAGGCGTATGCCCAGATTCCAGAGCCAATCTTTCGCTCGGCTTGGAAAAAAGATTCAAAGCTGCCAGGTCCTAGCCCATTACTAGCTGATTTTATTACTGCAATATTTATGATTAATACGCCAAAGTTTTTACTTAAAATGCAACGTACCTACGGCCAAACCTGTTCTTTCTTTTTATCTAGAAGATTATTTATTGGTGCATTCTCACCTGAAGCGGTTCATCAAGTAACAGTTGCGCAACAACACAATTTTGTTAAGGGCGTTGGTTTTGCTCGGATGCGTAAGGTTTTAGGTGAAGGCTTATTAACCAATGAGGAGCCAATTCACCTGGCTCATCGAAGAATGATGCAACCACCATTTCATCATGGAAATTTAGACTCCTATGTGGCATTGATGCATCAATTAGTGGAGCAACACACAAACAACTGGCAAGATAAAAATGAGATTGAGTTAGCCCCAGAGATGATGGCCTTAACTCTTGAAATTGTAAGTAGATGTCTATTTGGCTTAGATTCTGCGCAATACACAAGTGCGATCGCCAGCTCAATGGAGGTGGCTATTGATCGAATTGAACGAACTATGTTGCCAGGACTGGAGCGCTTTGATAACTCAGCGATTAAGTACTTTAGATCCTTTGAGGAGGCCTCTGATCGCTTAGTTGATATTGCTGAATCAATTATTAAAAAACGAATTGAAAGTGGCGAGAAAAAGGATGATGACTTACTGGGAATTTTATTGCAGATGCAAGATCAAATCTCAAAGGAGCATATCCGAGATGAGGTATTAACCTTAATTTTAAGTGGCCATGAAACTACAGCAAATGTTATGAGTTGGGCTTTTTCATACCTTTCTAAAAATCCAAAGGTCAGATTGATGTTAGAAAAAGAGGCAGATGAAGCAAAGTGGATTACCGAGCATCGCACCCCGACCTACCAAGAGTTAGAGGAGAGCTCACCAGTTGCCTCTGCTATTTTGCAAGAGACAATGCGGCTTGCGCCCCCAGTTTGGGTGGCTCCAAGAATTGCAACTGTTGATTGCCAAATAGCGGGTGTGAATATTCCAAAGGGCGCTCATGTATTAGTTAGTCAGTATGTAACGCATAGAGATCCTAAGTACTTTCCAAATCCAGAGAGCTGGCAGATAGATAGATGGTTAGATACTAATTTTGAAAACTCACTACCTAAAGGGGCCTACTTTCCATTTGGTGGTGGTAGCCGTAAATGTTTAGGTGAGTACTTTGCCATTGCTGAGGCGAGATTGATTTTATTAATGGTGGCGAAAAGATTTAGATTAGATGGAAAATTTCCAAAGGTTCAACCGCGGGCTACTTATCGACCAAAGGGTGAGGTAAAAAACAAGGTTAGCCTGCGTTAACTACCTTTAGAAAGTTAGTTTAATGAAAGTGATGGATACTTATCAGTTACTAACAAAAATGCATATCCATAAATCCGATTCCAAAAAGCAATAACCTTAACTACCTCTTCTGCCTTATCTTCTGGATAGGTGCCAGTTCTAACCACTGAAAACCAGGCCACTAAGGTAAGAGCTAAGCCATAAATGCCATATAAGAAGCCGACAAAATAAAGTGGAATAGCTAAAAACCACTTAACCAGCGGCAACCAAGGTGAGAGTTTTTTACCACCATCAATCTCTGGGTAAATTAATCGAACCTTTTCATTTGATTCAATTGATGGGTAGGAGTCAGTTAAAACTAGTACATAGATTGTGACTCGATTACTAAGCTCTAAAAATGCTTTATTAAAAGCTAATACATAGGATGGATACTTATTGCGAAATAACAGCGCCAAGATTGTTGGTAGAAATAGGATGCCACCTGCTATACCCATGGCCTCATCGGCAAAATTTGAAAAACTACCTAAAAAAACTAGTACTGGAAAGGCTAATATCAATCTAATTAGCGCAGTATTTTTATCCCGATTATCTAGATCAACACTTATTTCAGTCATTATTTGATTGCTCATACTGCAATCCTACCTAAAGTACTGGCAAATATCGACCAAGCTCATAGGCGCTGACCTGTTTGCGATACTCATCCCACTCAGCGCGCTTATTTAATAATACATATTCAAATACATCATGGCCTAAAGTTTTTTTCACTAACTCACTTTTTTCCATAGCGCTAATTGCCTCCGCCAAATCTGTTGGTAGTGGCGCTGGATTGGTATTTTCAGTTAACTCATAACTACCCTCAACTCCGGCAATACCTGCGGCAATAATTACGGCATAAGCTAGATATGGATTACAAGCAGAGTCGGGAGATCTAACCTCAATTCGAGTTGAGGCCTCCTTCTTTGGTTTATAAGTTGGAATCCGAACCATTGCATTGCGATCACTTTGAGCCCAGGTAGCAAAGGCTGGCGCCTCACCACCACCACTTAATCGCTTATATGAATTAACCCATTGATTAGTAATTGCAGTAATTTCAGATGCGTGCTTAATGATGCCTGCAATAAAAGATCTACCAACTTTAGATAATTGCATTGGCGCACCCTCTTCATAAAATGCATTTTTCTCACCCTCAAATAATGAGATGTGAGTATGCATGGCAGAGCCTGGGTGATTAGTAAATGGTTTTGGCATAAAGGATGCATAAAAACCTTGATCTAATGCCACCTCTTTAACCACATGTCTAAATGTCATGATGTTATCGGCAGTAGATAATGCATCGGCATACCTTAAATCAATCTCTTGTTGGCCAGGTGCGCCTTCATGGTGAGAGAACTCAACTGATATTCCCATCGCCTCTAAAATAGTAATTGCCTGTCTTCTAAAATCATGACCAACTACAGATGGGGTGTGATCAAAGTAGCCGGCAGAATCAACTGGTATTGGCTCTTGACCTGGTTTTGGTTCATCCTTAAATAAGAAGAACTCAATCTCTGGATGGGTGTAACAGGTATAGCCAAGCTTTGCCACCTTTTCTAAGGTTTGTTTTAAAACTCTACGTGGATCAACCGATGCCGCTGAGCCATCTGGCATTGTGATATCGCAAAACATTCTGGCAGCTCCTGGTGCTTCAGTTCGCCAAGGCAGAATTGAAAAACTAGATGGATCTGGCTTTGCCAACATATCTGATTCACTTACTCTGGCAAAACCTTCAATGGCAGAGCCATCAAAGCCAATTCCTTCAGTAAATGCATTATCTAATTCAGCAGGTGCAATAGCAACTGATTTTAGAAAACCTAAAACATCGGTAAACCAAAGTCTGACAAATCGAATATTGCGCTCCTCTAAGGTGCGAAGCACAAATGCTTGTTGTTTAGCTAAATCATTTGGGGAGGTCATGGGGGTAATTAAAGCCAGTAAAAATTACGGCAATGTTAAATATCCAGGATTCACCAGCCTAGATGGCAAAGAGCTAGGCTTAAATTACAAAAAACTCCGATGAATCCACCGATGTTTTAGCTGGCACCTCTTTAGTTACCACCATATTGGCACTAATTTTTGCACCCTCGCCTACCTTGATATCACCTAACACCCTCGCCCCTGCCCCAATCACTACATTATTTCCAATAGTTGGATGACGCTTTCCGCTACCAATTCCGCGAGCGCCCAATGTGACATCATGATAAATCATCACATCATCACCAACGACGGCGGTAGCACCAATTACTACTCCCATTCCGTGATCGATAAAAAATCTACGCCCAATCTTGGCCGCTGGATGGATCTCAATTCCAGTAGCACTTCGAAGTAAATTGGAATGGATGCGGGCGATTAACTTTAGGTTAATGCGCCAAAGAAAGTGAGAGATGCGATGGCCCCAAAGTGCATGCACACCTGGATAGGTCAGCGCTATCTCTAATCTATTTCGCGCAGCAGGATCCTTTGCCTTGGCGGTGTCGATATCCTCGAGAATGCGTTTAATCATTTAATCAGCGAGATCTTCATATAAAACAGTTGAAAGATAACGCTCACCAAATGATGGGATGATCACCACAATATTTTTGCCAGCAAACTCTGGTCGTTTTGCTACAACAGAGGTTGCCCAAAGTGCAGCACCAGATGAAATACCAGCCAGAATGCCCTCTTCACTTCCAGCGCGACGTGCATACTTAATTGCATCGGGAGCAGATGCATCCAAAATTTCATCATAAACATTTCGATCTAATACTGGCGGTACAAAGTTTGCACCAATTCCTTGAATTGGATGAGATCCAGGTGTGCCACCATTTAAAATTGGAGAGGCAGCTGGTTCAACGCCAATTACTTTGATACTTGGTTTGCGCTCCTTTAATAATTGTCCGGTACCGGTAATGGTGCCGCCAGTTCCAATTCCAGAGACCAAAACATCAACTGTGCCATCGGTATCACGCCAGATCTCCTCACCGGTTGTTTGGCGGTGAATGATTGGCCCCGCTGCATTTTCAAATTGACGAACCATTACTGCGCCAGATTTTGCAAGCTCCTCAGATCTTGCCACGGCGCCCTTCATTCCCTCTGCTGCTGGGGTTAATATCAATTCAGCACCGTAGGCTCTAATTAATTTACGACGCTCCTTTGAAACCGACTCGGGCATCGTCAAAATTACTTTGTAACCTCGGGCAGCTCCCACCATGGCTAGGGCAACACCGGTATTTCCAGAGGTAGCCTCAACAATTGTGCCACCAGCCTTTAACTCACCACTCTTTTCAGCGGCATCAACCATGGCAATTGCTAATCGATCCTTAACTGTTGCCGATGGATTGTAAAACTCTAGCTTTGCCCAAACATTTGCGGCGGCGCCATCCATAATTTTATTGATTTTAACTAGTGGGGTATTTCCAAAGATCTCAGTAATATCATTGTAAATCTTCATTTTTCTCTCCTATAAATAGATTGGTTGAACTAAAAAAAGGTATTGCGGGATGAGGTAAGAGAGTGAGTTAGCAGCTGCAGGAGGTAGCAAGACCAAAATCAATTACCCGGCGGCGAGTAAACAGCCACTTCCCGATTGATTTGATCATGGAATAACTCTAAAGTACTAATTAAGTAATGGCTAATTGCGAATTGTTTGCGTGTTTTCTACAGAGAGATTTAAGACTCATTCCAATGTGAGGTAATTGGCAACCTGCGATCCTTACCAAAGGCCCGGTTTGAGATCTTAGTTCCTGGTGGATACTGCCGCCGTTTGTACTCTGCCCGATCAACAAGTCTGACCACTTTATCTACTAAGGCTAGATCAAAACCAGCTGCCAGGGCGGCTGGCCGGCCACCATCTTGATCTATATAAATAGTAAGGATTTTATCTAGGGTGAAGTAATCTGGCAGTGAATCAGAATCCTTTTGATTAGGCGCCAGCTCTGCACTTGGCTCTTTGGTAATTGAGTTAGCTGGAATTGGTGGAGTTTGCCCTTGCAAGATCGCTAGCTCATTGCGCCACTTAGCTAATTGCCATACTTGAGTTTTATATAAATCTTTAATTGGTGCAAACCCACCAACTGCATCGCCATATAAGGTGGAGTAGCCAACTGCTAACTCAGATTTATTACCAGTTGCTAAAACTAAGTGGCCCTCTTGATTTGATAATCCCATCAAGGTAATCCCGCGAACTCTGGCCTGCAGATTCTCCTCCGCTACCCCATCTAGCCTTAAGTTCTCTAATAGATTTGCCACCATCGGTGTAATCTCAATAATCCGATAGTTAAGTCCAATATTTTCCGCTAACGCTTTAGCATCACTTAATGAGTGATCAGATGAGTACTTACTAGGCAGGGCTACGCCATAGACCCGATCTGCCCCAATCGCATCAGCTGCTAAGGCAGCCACTAATGCCGAATCGATCCCGCCTGATAGACCAATAATTACTGATTTAAAATTATTTTTTTCAACATAATCTTTTAAACCTAAGGTGAGCGCTTGCCAGATCTGCTCACTCTCTCCTAATTTGTGAGCCATGCCCGATTTAATCTTTTGATACTTCAAGATTGGTGGATTTGAGATTACTAAATCTGGATCACTAGAGGCTAGGGCCACATCTAAATCAATCACCATCAGCCCCTCTTCAAATTGCGGAGCTCTAGCAATAATCTCACCAGTTTTACTGACCACAATTGTGTCGCCATCAAAAACTAAATCATCTTGGCCACCAGTCATATTTACATAGGCAAGTGGTGCGCCAACCTCTAAGGCTCGGGCCTGCACCAGTGTTAGCCGTAGATCATCCTTATTAATCTCATATGGCGAGCCATTTGGCACCAGCAGTAATCCAATATTGCGTTTAGCTAGCTCTGCCACCGGGCCACCTGATTGCCAAATATCCTCACAGATTGCAATTCCAATATCTACCCCACACACTCGAATTACCAATGAGTGATTTCCTGGCACAAAGTTTCGATACTCATCAAAGACGCCGTAATTTGGTAGATGGTGTTTGATATAGGTGGCAACTACCTCACCTCGATAAATTACCGCCACGCAATTTTGGGGTTTGCTACTTTCAGATTGACCTAGGTAGCCAACTAATAAAGTTAGATCTCCATTGCCCTCACTATTAATTCGCTTAGCTAACTGCTCTAATGCATTCATCGAGGCAGCCCTAAAGGATGGCCGGTTTGCTAAATCCTCAACTGGATAGCCAGTTAAGACCATCTCTGGATAAACCACTACTACCGCGCCAGCATTGGCGGCATCAAATGCGTACTTAGAAATTAGGTCAGCATTTTTACTCAGATCTCCAACTGTTGGATTGATCTGAGCAAGGGCAACTCGTATCTGACCTATCTGGCTCACTTTTCAAGAGTACCTGAAGTAGCGCACTTGGTGGGAGGTGAAGTAAAGTTTGACCACCTCAATAAAAAGACAGGGACCATCCGTTGGCCTTGATCTTAAGGAGAAAAAATGAGCAATGCTCAAAGCAAGCGAATTTCAACCTTAGATTTAGCTGCCAAAAAAGCTAGTGGCCAAAAGTGGGCGATGCTGACCTGCTATGAACAAATGATGGCGGCCATATTTGATGAGGTGAATATCCCAGTTTTATTAGTTGGCGATTCAGCGGGTAATAATTTTTTAGGTTATGAAAATACCATCCCGGTAATGGTAGATGAATTAATTCCATTAGCTAGAGCGGTAGTTAGCGCTACCAATAAAGCGATGGTGGTAGCTGATCTACCCTTTGGCTCCTATGAAAACTCACCTGAGCAAGCCTTAGTTACCGGGGTTAGATTTTTTAAAGAGGCAAAGGTGCATGCGGTAAAACTTGAAGGTGGCAAAAAGATTGTGCCCCAAATTGAGAAGTTAATTGCTGCTGGTATTCCAGTAATGGGACACCTAGGTCTTACCCCGCAATCTGTTCACACTCTCGGCGGCTTTAAGGTGCAGGGCCGAGGTGAAGATGGTGAGCGAATTAAATCTGATGCTAAAGCCTTGGCAGCTGCTGGGGTATTTGCAATTGTGTTAGAGGCGGTGCCAGCCAATTTGGCCAAAGAGATTACCCAGGAGTTATCCATACCGATAATTGGTATTGGGGCAGGTATTGATTGTGATGGCCAGGTATTAGTTTGGACAGATCTAATGGGTATTACCGAAAACCCACCAAAACTTGCTAAGGCATACCGAAATTTGCGCAAAGAGATGGCCGATGCTGCCACCGAGTTTGCTAATGATGTTGCTACTGGCCACTTTCCAACCAGCCAACAGAGCTTTAATTAAGTAAAAAGTGCAGGTGGGCGGAATTTTCGCCATTAAAAAGTGAAAAAACGGGGTAATTTTTAATAAATTTCTCAACTTTTGGCAGAAAAAATGTAAAAATTGATAAAAATTGGCGAAAAGTTAACTCACCAGTAGTTTTTTTACCGATTATCGACAAAAAAATACCCAATTTTTAGAAAAAAACGCGATAAAAATTAACTAAATATATTTGCGACACGCTTCATTAATTTTGCCAAATAAGTGGAAAGTTTTCCTATTTAGTGACACGCTTATCCATGAAACAGGTTCGGTGACGGATCGAACCACTTTGATAGGAGATCTACGTGGCTGCAAAGCGTCGTAAGAAAGCAGCAAAGGCTGCACCAAAGCGTCGTCGTAAGAAGGCTGCTGCTAAAGCTGCCCCAAAGCGTCGTCGTCGTAAGAAAGCAGCAAAGGCTGCTCCAAAGCGTCGTCGTAAGAAAGCAGCGAAGAAGGCTGCTCCAAAGCGTCGTCGTCGTAAGAAAGCTGCAAAGTAAGTTATTAACTAAAAAACCCCGCCAATCAAATGGCGGGGTTTTTTATTGTCTAAAAACTCATTTCTTTCTCGATAGGCTTTACCCATAATGCGCAGCGGTCTTGACCTATCCCATATCGATAAATCTGTCCGAGCCCAGGATGACCTATTTAGGTTTATGAATGGCAGCTGGCTGAAAGAATCTGTCATCCCAGCCGACCGGGCTAGTGATGGCGCCTTTTACCGATTGTATGAACAGGCAGAAAAGCAGGTTCGGCAAATCATTTTAGATCAGGCAAAAGATCAACCGGCGGCAGGTAGTAATGCCCAAAAAATAGGTGATTTATATAGCTGTTTTATGGCTGAAGAGCGCATTGAGCAGTTGGGTATTTCACCCATAAAGGCAGATTTAGAATTGGCGCAAAAATTTAATTCTAAAAATGAGTTTATAAAACTTTTGGCCCAGCAGGAGGCAAAAGGTTTAGGTGGGCTATTTTATTTATTTGTTTCAACAGATCATAAGGATTCAACTAAGAACATTATTTACCTAGGGCAAAGTGGCTTATCCCTACCAGATGAGGCCTACTACCGAGAGGCGGAGTATGAGCCAATCCGGCAAGCCTTCCTATTGCATATTGAAAAGATGTTTGAGCTAGCCAAGCTACCAAACTCAAAACAATCTGCTGAACTAATCCTTAAGTTAGAGACTCAAATTGCAGAAAATCATTGGGATCAGGTCAAGGATCGAGATGCCACCTTGACCTATAACAAAAATACCTTTGATCAGCTAGTGCAGCTGTGCCCAGAGTTTGAGTGGCAAAGTTGGATTGAAGATAGCCAGACTCCAAAGGCGGTGCTAGCGCAGGTAATCATTCGCCAGCCATCCTTCTTTGCCGGCCTATCTAACTTATTAGGCAATTTTGAGTTAGAAAAGTGGCGAGCTTGGCTTACCTGGCAAATTCTCTCCTCAAGTGCTCCTTATTTAAATAAGGAGCTAGTCAATGAGAACTTTAATTTCTATGGCACCACCCTCTCTGGAACTCCAATGCTAAAAGATAGGTGGAAGCGAGCAGTTGGCTTAGTTGAAGGCTCACTTGGTGAGGCGGTTGGTCAGATCTATGTCCAGCGCCATTTTGGCCAAAAAGCTAAGGAGCGGATGGTGGATCTGGTGGCAAATCTAATCCAGGCCTACCGAGAGGATATTGCCGCCCTTACCTGGATGGGCGATGATACTAAGAAAAAGGCCTTTATTAAGTTAGATAAATTCACTCCAAAAATTGGCTACCCAGATAAGTGGCGCGACTACAGCAAATTAACTATTACCCCAGATGATCTAATTGGCAATCTAGCTCGGATCTCTAAATTTGCTAGTGAGTATGAATTTAGCAAGATTGGCAAAGCTGTCGATCGAGCTGAGTGGTATATGACCCCGCAAACTGTTAATGCCTACTACAACCCAGGGATGAATGAGATTGTATTTCCAGCTGCAATTTTGCAGCCACCATTTTTTGATGTGCTAGCCGAAGATGATGCAGCTAATTATGGTGGCATTGGAGCGGTGATTGGCCATGAGATTGGCCATGGCTTTGATGATCAAGGCTCTAAATATGATGGTGATGGAAATTTAGAGAATTGGTGGAGCCAGGCAGATCGAATTGAGTTTGAAAAATTAACCAATAAATTAATCACTCAGTATGACCAGCTCTCACCAAGTGATGCCCCAGATATAACAGTCAATGGGGCGCTGACAATTGGTGAAAATATTGGCGATCTTGGCGGCTTAACTATTGCCTATAAGGCTTATCAAATATCACTTGCTGGAAAGCAAGCTCCAGTAATTGATGGCTTTACCGGTGATCAAAGATTTTTCTTAGGTTGGGCCCAATCTTGGCGAGGAAAGTATCGCGCTGAGGAGGTAAGAAGAAGGATTGCCACCGATCCTCACTCCCCGGATGAGTTTAGATGTAATCAGGTAGTTTCAAATTTAACTGAGTTTTATGAGGCCTTTGGCGTGAGTGAAAATGATAAACACTTTATGCCCCCAGCTGATCGGGTTCGAATCTGGTGAGTCAAGGATTTAGCTTTAAAGTTGAAAGCCAACTTCCCAATAGATTAGGTAGAACCGGGGTAATAACTACCCCACATGGTGAAATTAAAACGCCAGCCTTTATCCCAGTGGGCACAAAAGCAACCTTAAAATCAGTACTTCCTGAATCATTAACTGAGCTTGGCGCGCAAGCACTCTTAGCAAATGCCTACCATCTCTACCTACAACCTGGCGCTGATGTGGTGGATGAGGCTGGTGGCGTTGCTAAATTTATGAATTGGCCAGGGCCCACCTTTACCGACTCTGGTGGTTTTCAAGTTTTATCCCTAGGTGTGGGCTTTAAAAAAGTAATTGCCATGGATGAGAACACCTTTGAATCAGATGAGGTAATTGCCGATGATAAGCAGCGGCTGGCCCATGTTGATGATGATGGGGTGACCTTTAAATCTCACTTAGATGGCTCCATGCACCGCTTTACCCCAGAGGTCTCTATGCAGGTGCAACATCAATTGGGCGCAGATATTATTTTTGGCTTTGATGAGTGCACCACCTTGCACAACACTCGAAGTTATCAAGAAAAATCTTTAGAGCGAACCAGGTTATGGGCGATTAGATGTTTGCAGGAACACGAGAGATTAACCAATGAGCGAAACGGAAAACCATATCAAGCACTCTTTGGGGTATTGCAGGGAGCTCAGTATGAGGATTTACGTCGTAAGGCAGCAAAGGATTTATCGCAAATGAATGTTGCCGATAGATCATTTGATGGCTTTGGGATTGGTGGGGCGTTAGATAAGCAAAGCTTGGGTGAGATTTTAAGATGGGTAAATGAGGAGCTACCAGTAGATAAACCGAGACACTTTTTAGGAATAGGTGAGCCAGATGATTTATTTATTGGCGTAGAAAATGGCGCCGATACCTTTGATTGTGTTGCACCCTCTAGACAGGCAAGAACTAGCTCAGTTTTCACTAAAGATGGTCGAGTAAATATCTCAAATGCCCCACATAAAAAAGAGTTCTTCCCAATTGAAAAAGATTGCAGCTGCTATACCTGCAAAAATTACACCAGAGCTTATTTGTGCCATTTATTTAGAGCCAAGGAGATGGTGGCAGCTACCTTAGCTACTATCCACAACCAGCACTTCATAGTTGGCCTTGTGGAAAAGATGAGAAAAAGTATTGAAAATGGGAGTTTTTTTGAGTTTAAGCAAGAGTTTATGCTTCGCTACTATTCAAAGGTATAAAGGGGGTAGATTAGCGATATGGAGCAAGCAAGAAATCCGCTACGGATAGGTATTTTAGGTGCAGCTAAAATCGCACCAAGTGCCATCATCTACCCAGCACATGCCACCGGACATCAATTACTGGCTGTGGCCTCTAGAGATAAATCCCGGGCTGAGGAGTTTGCTAAGCAGTATCAGGTAGCAAAAACCTATACCTCATACCAAGATTTAATTGATGACCCCGAAATCGATGTGGTTTATAACGCACTTCATAATGGCGCCCATGGACCTTGGAATCTAAGAGCGTTAGCTGCCGGCAAACATGTCTTAAGTGAAAAACCTGCGGTAAGTAATGCTGCAGAGGCAAAAGAGGTCTTAGCTGCGGTTAATAAATCTGGCAAGGTATTTATGGAGGGCTTTCACTACTACTACCACCCAGTTTTCCAACGAGCATTAGCAATTATTAAATCTGGTGAGATTGGTGAGGTAATTAAGGTTGAATCATCACTATTAATTCCGATGCCAGATCCAACAGATTTAAGGTTGCAATTTGATTTAGCCGGGGGTGCAACCATGGATGTTGGTTGCTACGCACTTCATAGCCAGCGAATGATTAGCCACTTAGTTGCAAATGGTGAGCCAAGCATTATTAAAACCGAATCAAATGCTGCCGATGGCAAAATTGATACTAAGTTATATATGCAGCTGCAGTATCCAAATGGAGTTTCAGCAATTGCAAAGGGTGATTTTGAATCAGCAGCTTTTGAAGCGCCCCTAACAGTTACTGGTAGTAAGGGAAGTGTTCACCTACCTAATTTTGTGGTCTCTGGTTGGGATCCAAGAGTTATTGTGGAGGCCGGTGGTAGTAAACGTGTTGAGCATATGCCATCAATATCTACCTACACCTACCAATTACTTGCCTTTGCTGATGCAATCGATCTAGGTAAGAGTGTGAAGAGTGATGCTAAAGATGCACTGGCTCAGGCGATTTTGATCGATGCTGCCTATACCAGCTCAAATCTGCCACTTAGACCTACATTTAAAATTTAAACTAGCAGTTTCTCTTTAGCAACCTCTGCTGCTTGATTTCTATCAGAGACATTTAACTTTCGATAAATATTTCGAAGGTGTGTTTTCATCGTATTCTTTGAGATATGTAGGGTACGGCCAATTTGCTCAATTGATTTACTAGTAGATAAGTACTTAAGGACTTCAATCTCACGATGAGTCAGTTGTTCGCCACGAAAATTTAGTAAGGCATTTCTTGAGTTAATTCGATCTAAGCAGGCTCTGGCTAAAGATTCCATCCACTGAGAGTTAATCTTTTCAGAAATGTTAATCACTGACTCCAAGGTCAAGTTATCCTGGCGCAGAAAAATCTCTTTTGCCCCTACCTCCTCCGCCTTATTCAAGGCAGCCTCCAAATGCTTCCGCTGCTTTTTTACACCCTCACTTGAAAATTGGGAAAGCAATAGGTTTTTATAAATGATTTCAAATGGGGTTACCTCTGGCAGCTCCCGTACCGATTTGATATCCCTAGCATTTAACTCCTTGGCTTGACTTCGGCCAAGCATTTGAATGTATGGATTAGTTGGATTTCTATTAACTAGGGATGCAACTCGATGATTTTCATTTGTAGTGTGTCTAAAGAACACCTCAGCTAAATCTATTAACCAAGAGAGTTTATCCAACGTTGAATTTTTTAATAATTCATCTCTTAGCTTTTCAATTCTTGCCGTTACCTGGCCAAAATTATTAATATCCTGCGCCAATATTCTTATCTGTCCTACTTCACAGAGCCAATAAATTGTGTTTGATTTATTCTCTAATGCTCTAGTTTTTGCAATCTCTAACATTTCAATTGCCTGATCATGTTGGGAAAACTCATATAAGCAGCGGGCCATAACAGCTCGACAGTCAAAGGGGGCTGTAATCCCAGATCTACCAGCAACCTCCTCTAGTTGGACAACTGCGCTTGCGATCTCATAAGCCTGTTTATAATTACCCTGCACCAACAGTTGCATAGCCTTTATTGCCGATTTTGTATGAGATAAATCAATTAAGTTATCTGGATTTGCAATGTTTAAGATCTCCTGTGCACATTTATTAACACCTTTGATATCAGATTGAATTAGTTTAATTGAACAAACTAGCCGGATTAATCTTCCTTGATCGATTGGATCAATGGTCCCACTTTTTATTGGCGAATCTAAGGCTGCGCGCGCATACTGCAGAGCATGAATGAAATCTCCCTTATGAAAATTAATATGAGCTCGGCATAGATTACTAATCTGCATTACCCACATATTTATCTCTAAATTTTCAGTTGTACTTTCTAGATCATCTAATAGTAAGAGACATTTTGTAAAATTCAAATCAATCATACTTCCAATGGCTTCAAACCCTTTGGCCATAATTAATCCAGATGGTGAATCATCAATTCCACTCTTTGAAAACTCAGTAAACTCTTTTCCCTTACCAGTTAGTGATAGTTCCACCATTTTTGCTAGGTAAAGTTTGTAGAAAAAATCTAGATCTTTTTTTTCAATCGCTGCTTCAATAATTTTTGTCGCCCCAGCAGAGAAATCTGGTAGGGGTGATTTAATCGCTTTAGGATTCACCCCTTAAGGGTGAGGCACGGTGGTAGTTTTGAAAAGGTCTGCTACTTGGTTTTAGGGGTGATTAGAGGGGGGATTAGGTGGGAGTACCCCTTTTCACGCCTGAAATGGGCTAGAAAGTGGCGATATCGGTGAGGGGATAAAATCTACCTATGTCCTTCCCAAAGGTGATCTTGTATTACATCTTTACCCCGCTTGCAGACCCAGCGGCCATTAAAGCCTGGCAAAAAAATCTATGCCAATCACTTAATTTAACCGGGCGAATAATTATCTCCCCACATGGCATCAATGGCACATTAGGTGGCGATATGAATGAGCTAAAGAAATATATTCGCCAAACTAGAAGCTATGAAGGTTTTAAAAAGATGAAATTTAAGTGGTCTGAAGGAACTGGTAATGATTTTCCTAAATTAAGTGTCAAAGTCAGAGCAGAGCTAGTTGCTTTTGGATATCCAACTGAAATTAAGGTGGATAAAAATGGCGTAGTGGGTGGTGGCAAGCATCTAAAACCACATCAAGTTGAAGAGTTGGTAAAACACCGCGGTGATGATGTTGTATTTTTTGATGGTCGTAATGCTTATGAGGCAAGAGTTGGTAAATTTAAAAATGCGGTAGTGCCAGAGGTTGAAACTACTAGAGATTTTGTAACTGAAATTGAAAGTGGAAAGTATGATCATCTAAAAGAAAAACCAGTAATTACCTACTGCACAGGTGGAATTAGATGTGAAGTTTTATCCTCAGTTATGAAAACTCGAGGCTTTAAAGAGGTTTATCAAATTGATGGTGGAATTGTTACCTATGGCAAAGAGTTTGGTGATGACGGGTTGTGGGAGGGGTCTTTATATACCTTTGATAATCGTATGTCGATTGAGTTTAGTGATAAATTTAAATCTATTGCAAAATGTGAAAAGTGTGACAAAGATGCTTATCGTTTTTATGATTGCCCTAAGCCACCTTGCAACTCACTAAATCTATTATGTGCAAAATGTGCTGAAAAAATGAATGATGAGATTTGTACTCACCGGCAACGAAAGTACTCGAAAGCTGAGCTAATCGGCTAACAGTTGTTTTGCGTGATCTTTCGGGTGATTTATATAGCTTTTAAGCCATTTTCTAACATCATAAGCACCTGACTCTGTATGAACGCCAGCATTAGCTAACTGTTCAACAGTTAGGCGATTGATAATCTCAAGGGAAGCTGCTCTAGATGCTTTAAATAGCGCTAGTGAATTCTCTATTGGTAGTTGGGTATAGCCAAGTGTTGGATTTTGAGCCCAGATGTTTTCATCATAACCTTGAATAACACTGCCAGGTTCGGCGATTAATCGCTTAAGTCGAGCACATGATTGCGCTTCACTATCTGCCAAGTGATGGATTACCTGCCTAGCATTCCAACCATCTTGCTTTGCCTTATCTAAATCAGCTGGCGCTAGCTTTTCAAAGGCGGTTAGAAATGTATTAGTTGCCTCTTCATAATCTTTAGCAATTTGAGCGATCTCGTTATTTTCCATCTATTTATCCTACTACCGTCTAAAAAATGATCGTAATGCTCGCCAAATCCCCTGCCAAATCTTGGTTGATTGCTTTACTGGCGAAATTCCAATTACCGCCGTTGAGCTAGGTTCGCCTGGGGTACTCACGCTATAAAGGGCTGGTGAGCTCTCATCTAGTGAGTTAGCAATGACCTTCATTTGCGAGACGATGGAAATGCATCTAACAAATTGAGTTCTAGGAAGATCATCAGCTTTAGCGATTAACTCCTCGGTGAGATTATCAGCTGCCAGGCGAAGATCTCTGGCAATATTATCAATTTGTGAATCTCGATTTTCAGATTCTAATAACTCTAGCTTTTCAGTAATCGCACTACTTGTAGCTGAGAGTGCGTAAGCGATCTGCCTATCAACCGTATTTTTTCTATTTTTATCTAAGGTTGAATCAAATAAAGTTCTAGCCATAGATCTAATTTGCACCACCATATGTTCAATTGCGACCCCTTGGATATATAAGGATTCAGCCTCATCTACTTCAGCAAGTGGTGACCATCTGGCATATCTTTTTGCCTCAATCGCTTGCGATCTTAAGATCGGAATCTCCTCAACTAACAACCTTGCTTTTGCTAGCCATGCACCAGATTGTTTTTGGGTTAATCCAGCTGCTACCCCCTCTGCCATCTCACTTATTAATTCCGCTCCTCTAGTACCCAGCCTTGATATTTGATTAACTGTTCGACCAGCTGGGGTATTGGGGTGTGAAAAATAAGAAAAAATAATGCCAACTGCCGCACCAATTAAGGTTGAGGCCAACCTATGTTCTGCAGTTGAGCCACTAATTCCAGGGCCAATCACAATTAATGCCGTAACTGGCACATTTACCGCCGCCACCTCGCCAAGTCGAAGTCCTCTTACTACTACCAAGCAAAGCAGCACCGTCATACCAATTGCTATTACGCCAAAGCCAAAGTAGTAAACAGTTAATAAGGCCACACCTGCGCCAATTGATGTTCCTACAATCAGTCCTAAGCCTTCCCGAATAGATTTATATAGTGAGATTCGAATACTGAGGGCGCACATAATCGCTGCCACCACGCCACCTTCATAGACCAAAGCATCACCAATTACCCAAGCTGTGGCCGAGGCGATTGCGGCAACTGTTATCTGCCGAACCCAGTTTCTGCGATTAGTAAATAATTTAATTAACCAATCAAAAAATCGCTTCATGATCTGAATTTAATCTTTTTAGCATGCATTAACACTTTAAGTCTGGCAACTGCGCTTTTACCCATGCCATGTAAGCCCTCTAACTCAGATAGGGATATTTTTCGCAAGTCTGAAACTTTGTAAAGTTTGGCATCAACTAGCGCACGTCTTGCTGGGGCTGCGATCTTATACTCGCGCCACTCTCGATCTAAGCTTTCATATCGATCTAACTCTGTTTGGCTAATGTTGAAATTTTCACTTGATTTAGCACCTGATTTAGCCATAGGTAAATCTTACAACTTTAGTTGCGTTTCTTTTTGACCATTATCTGCACCATACGCTGCGTCATCAATTTACGCACTAAAGTCTTTGGCAGTGGTGTTTCAAAATGAAGGGCACTCTTAGTTTGCTTGTATTTAACAAGATCTGTCCGAAGAGCTGCTAGCACTGATCCGCTAAATGGATAGAAGGAGCAGCCATTTTTTCTAGCCGCAATTCCACAAACTACATCTTTATCTAATTTAAATGCTGGAATTCCATATGTAATTCCTTGTTTTAGGGTTGGTTCAATTTCAAGAATCAATTGGCGCATCTGTTTTAAGTTGCTCTTATTGGGTTCACTTTGCTGAGCAATATAGGCATCTACCTCCCGCTTGCTCATTTATCTTCACCACCAATACTTTTATACATAGGCTGATACATCAGACCTGGGATAGATCTACTCGGCAACAAGGAGTCTGCTGCGACAAATCCTAACTTTAAATAAACAGCAATTGCGGTTTTATTATCTGGCCACACTCCGAGTCCTATCTTTTCCCAGCCATTTTTCCGACACAGCTCATACACCCACTGCGCCATTAACTTTGATATGCCTTGGCCACGATGGGTTGGAGTGATCCACCAACCTGACAACCAGCAATCACTATTTCTATCTTTATCTGCCCGATCCACTGCTAATAAGCCAATATCAACTCCATCTGCTGAGACTAGACACCAACTACTCACCTTTAATACTTGTTGCCAGTAATTATCTGGCCGATCTTTTAAAACTTCATACTTAGCACCAAATGAGTTAGGTGAATCTTTCAAGGCAGCTAATCTCATCTGCTTAAGTCTTAAGTACTCTGATTCGGTAGCTAACTTTAACTTTACATCCATTTAATGCTCACTACTTCGCCATACTTTAAGAGCTGCATCAGCATTTAGCATTCCAATTGTAATTCCAACTACTAAATCTGGAACTGGACTTAGCCAAAAAAGTGTAATTACTCCGGCGGTAATTATGGCTAGATTTGCTAACGCATCATTTCTAGCAGAAAGATAAGCTGCCATCACTAAACTTTGTTGATTCTCTCTAAATTTGGCGAGTAAAAATGCGCAAGTGAAATTAACTATGAGTGCTCCGCTGGCAATGGCCGTGATGCCAGCTCCACTTGGTGGAGCTGGATTATTGATCTTATAAATAATGCTTATGATTACTGAGATTGCTGGTACTAAAAGCAGTAGTGCAAAAAGTCTACTTAGCCTCTTTCTAGCAGTCAGACTCCAACCGAGTGCGACAAATATCAAGATATTTACTGAAGCATCCTCGAGAAAGTCAATACTGTCAGCAAAAAGTGAGACTGAGCCAATTCTTAGTGCAAAAATGAACTCCAGTAAAAAGTAAGACAAGTTAGCGATTGCAACCACTCTTACTACATTTCGAATCGAACTCACCTCTTAAGGGTAAGGCATTTTGGGTTAAGATATGGGTGTGAGCATATTAATTCGACCAATAAACCAAAGTGATAAAGATAGATGGCTGCAACTTTTTAAAGAGTACATCGAATTTTATAAATCTGCGTTAAGTGATGACCAATATGAGTTAACCTGGCAGCGAATCAACTCTGATTTTAATATACATGGTTTATTAGCAGAGATTGATGGGCAAGTTGTAGGCCTTACCCACTATATATTTCGGCCAGACACCTGGGAGGTTGAAGATTTTTGTTATTTAGAGGATTTATATGTAGATCCTAAATTAAGACAAAAAGGTGTAGGTCGGGCATTAATTAAGGCGGTGGAGGATATTGCAGTAGCTAAGGGCTCAAAGCGACTTTACTGGACAACTGCCCCAGATAATGAGGTTGCTAGAAGGCTTTATGACAAGGTAGCGATAACGGATAAAGTTCAGTACAAAATCTACTTAAACCAGAAAGAATCTAAGGGTATTTAAAGGGTGTTATTCTTACTTCCCTGACACTGTAGTCATAAGTTAAAATAAAAATTGTTTTTCTAGATAGAGGATAATAAATATGAACTCCGCTCAATTAGCTCAAATGAAATCAGGTAAAGGATTTATTGCCGCCCTAGATCAAAGCGGTGGCTCAACCCCTAAAGCACTATCTCTTTATGGCATTGAACCAAATACCTATTCAGGTGAGGCCGCGATGTTTGATTTGGTGCATAAAATGAGATCTCGAATTATTAAATCTCCTTCATTTACCTCAGAGCGTGTAATCGGCGTAATTTTATTTGAGATGACTATGGATCGACAGATTGATGGTTTAGGCAGTGCTGAGTTCTTATGGCAAAAGAAAAATATTGTGCCATTTTTAAAGGTGGATAATGGTTTGGCAGATGAGGTAGATGGTGCTCAAGTTATGAAGCCAATCCCAGAGTTAGATGCTCGATTAGCTAGTGCAATCTCTCATGGTGTATTTGGCACCAAGATGAGATCAGTTATTAAGCAGGCAAATGCTGTTGGTGTTAAGGCGGTAGTTGAACAACAATTTGAAATCGGTAAGCAGATTTGTGCTAAAGGCTTAGTGCCTATCATTGAGCCAGAGGTTGATATTAAGTGCCCAGATAAGGCAGCAGCTGAAGATTTACTACTTACTGAGCTTGTTAAGCAGTTAGATAAATTAGGTGATGATCAAAATGTAATGCTTAAGTTAACATTGCCAGAAAAGGCAGGTTTATACACTCCGCTTACAAATCATCCACGCGTAGTACGAGTTGTGGCACTTTCTGGTG
>Ga0208360_1000064_pt1 | contig 36352 bp, 60 predicted proteins | sample LakMenE27Jul10ns_FD_150739 | JGI IMG/M metagenome (GOLD analysis project Ga0208360, IMG submission 150739) | Freshwater microbial communities from Lake Mendota, WI - 27JUL2010 deep hole epilimnion ns (SPAdes) | ecosystem: Environmental > Aquatic > Freshwater > Lake > Epilimnion/Euphotic zone ...
GCCGAGATGGCGAAGGCGATTGCGTGGGCCGGCATCGGGAAGGGGTGAGCCGTGGCAGACTTCATCCCCATGTTCGGGTACTCGCCGAATCGCGACGGCACCGACCATTTCCTGGCGTCGCTGGCGAAACCGACGCTGGCCCAGGCTGGCCCCGACCTCGCCATTGATGAGACGCGAGACGTGTTTCTCGGTTCGTATCTGCTCAAGTGCGATCCCGGCTGGAAGCGTGGTGCCCAGAAGATCGGCAGTTGCGTCGGATGGGGCTGGGCGATGTCGTGCGACATCCTGGCTGCGTGTGACATTCACGTTCGCAGCGAGGCCGAGGTCTACGGCGGCCGGGTGCTGGAAGCCAGTGTCTATGCGTTTTCGCGCGTAGAAGTTCGGGGCCAGAGGAACCTAGGCGGCGATGGATCGTACGGCGGCGCGGCGGCAAAGGCCGTGACCAAGTACGGCACGCTTCACTACGGCATCGACTACGCCGGTGAGAAGTTCACCGACAACAGCGGCATCCGCGAAAAGGAGTGGGGACGCGACGGCGTGCCTGACCGTCTGGAGAAGTACGCGGCGAACCACAAGGTGAGCAGCGTGGCTCTTGTCACCGACTTCGAGCAGGCTGCCAAGGCGATCCAGAATGGCTACCCGGTCGCTGTCTGCTCAATGCAGGGCTTCTCGATGACGCTCCGCGACGGGGGCTACCTGTCGCCAATGGGGTCGTGGGCTCATTGCATGATGTTCGTTGGCGTGCGGTGGAAGCCGTACCCCGCCCTGCTGTGTGCGAATAGCTGGGGCGAGTGCTACTCGGGCGACGTAGACAAGACGCTGCCCGTGCAGTTCCAGCGGTCGGCCGGCTGGGTGCGAGCCGAGACATGCACGCGGATGCTCAAAGGCGAGGACTCGTTTGCGTTGTCTGGCTACTCGGGATTCGCCCCACGGAAGCTCGACGGCAACTGGCTGGAGGGCATCCTGTGAGATGGCTTGTGTGCTTCTCTGTGGCGTTTGTGGGCTGCGTGGCATCGCTGCCCGGTGACACTGGCATCACGGCAGACCTCGCGTGCGAGACGGCCCGCATGGTGATCGTGATGCGGCGAGAGATCGCACCGGCTCCGAAGTCCGACGTGTGCGAGAACTGCGACGGCACCGGGAAGATCGGCGACGGGCGTATCGTCATGACCTGCCCGGTCTGCAAAGGCACCGGGAAGAAGCCCGCCAGCGTGGTAAAGCATCCGCCGGTCGTGCTGCCCTGCCCGGACGGGAAGTGCCCCAAATGACGCTCGCCGACCTCCAATCCCAATGCTGGGCCGCCCTGCCACCGCTCCGCAAAAGGCTCGTCGGCCGCGACACGGTGAACGACCTCGTTCAGCTATCGGTGGCGAACTGGTCTGGCGACTACCTCGCCGCGTGCCAGGACAACCAGCAGCGTGACGTTTATGTGCATGCCCTGCTCACGGCTGTGAAGCGTGAGCATCAGGCTGCGGGCGACAAAGACCCCGGCGAGTACGGGTTTATCTGGGTTCTGCTGCTGCAAGCCGTTGCGGTGGCCGTCGTACAGTGGCTGGTGGCATGGTGGCTTGAGCGACTGTCACACCGGGCGTTGCTTACCGTGATGCAGTACGAGCTAACGAAATGACAGACGCCGCCAAAGACACCATGTTCGAGCTGCTCTCGAAGTACGGCTTTCCGTCACTGGTCGCCGTGTTTCTGGCGTGGTTCATCCGCACTGACCTACTGATACCTTTGCTTGACGAACACCGTACGACAGTAAAGGAACTGCGGGAGACGCAGCGAGAGATTGCCAAGGCGATCACGGAGCAGACGAAGCTCCTGTACGCCCTACAGCCGAAGATGAACGCGACAGGCAGCGACGCCGGGCGCGACCAGAACTAACGACCTTACATCCCTACGGTAGCGCACTTCCCATGCCCATGTCGCCACGTTTGCTTCGCCCCAGGGCCAGCAACGCCAATGTCGCGTCGGACGCCGACGCCCGCGCCTACATCGAAGCGGTGAGGCTTGCGGATGGGCAGTACATGGAGCCTGCCGTCCAGTTGGCGGTGAACTCATTCGTCGCCGGGTGCAAGGCGGACGGTATCTGGTCGGCCATCAAAGCCAGTTGCATCCTCTGCGGCGCTCGCACGCTCTCGGGGGCGTTGACGCCGCTAGTCGGATCGGCACCGACGAATAACAACTTTGTGAGCGGCGACTACAACCGAAAGACAGGTCTTGTCGGCAATGGATCGACGAAGTACCTGAACACCAATCGCAACAATAACGCCGACCCTCAAAACTCGTTTCACATGGCGGTCTATAGGTCAGTGGCAAATGAGGCAGCAAGCGCCGCGTTGATCGGAGCTGGAGGTGGCGGAGACGCTGGCAGAAGTAATGTCAGCGTTGTTCAAAACGAACCGTTGACCGGTGGCTATTTTTTTCGCTCACGAAATAACGCGGCAAACGGCGACGGACTTGGCTTAAGTAGCGCAGGCCAAAACGATGCCGGTTTTGCTGGTCACGCGCGAACCAGTTCAACCAATGTGGACTGGGTTGCCGTTAGCCAATCAGGCTCCTTCTCTCGCGCCAGCGACACCCCGCTCAATCAAACGATTACTGTTTTCGGGCAGATTTCGTCGGCGCAGGTTTTTGGTGGCGCTGCGGCGTCTCGCCTCGCCTTCTACTCCGTTGGCGAGTCGCTCAATCTTTTCGCGCTAAGCTCTCGCGTCTCCACGCTTTACACCGCAATCGGGGCCGCCCTCGCCCCGAACTACGCGGACGCGGACGTGAACGCTTACATCAACGCAGTCGAAACTGCGGACGGGCAGCTACTAGAAACCGGCGTTCGGGACGCCATTAATACGTTCATCACCGGCTGCAAGTCGGACGGTACATGGACAGCGATCAAAGCCTCCTGCATCCTCTGCGGCGCTCGCACGCTCTCCGGTGCGTTGACGCCGCTGGTCGGTGCGGCACCGACGAACAACAACTTCGTGAGCGGCGACTACAACCGGAAGACGGGGCTGGTTGGCGACGGATCGACAAAATATTTGGACAGCAACCGTGCTAATAACGCAGATGGGCAAAACTCCAATCACCATGCGCTTTACATCACCACAGTGCATGCGATCACGGGCGGCTTTGCGGGCGGGTACATGGGCGCAGGACTAAGCAGTGGCGCAAATAACATTGGCAGATCAACAGCAGCGGGCAACCCGTTGTTTACCCGTAGCAGGAATTCAACTGCGGACGTGCATCCAGATTCTTCAAGCGGTACCGCCACAGGCCTGGTGGGCATAAGCAGATCAGACTCAACTAGCTACAGCCGCCGCGTTGGCGGCGCATCCGCAACACTGACGGTGTCTTCGCAGTCGCCATCTTCAGAGAACGTGTGGGTGTTTCGCAGAAACAGTCCAGGGACGCCAGGAACCGAAGTGTTCTCAAACGGGCGAATGTCTTTTTATTCAATCGGCGAATCTCTTGACCTCGCACTATTAGACACGCGAGTGTCAGCCCTCTACACCGCCATTGGAGCCGCCATTCCATGACGCTGGCTGACCTGACGCTGCCCATTGCCTACGACGATGCCAAGCAGTACGCCTTGGTATTCACTCCCGCATTGGCCGAACGCCTCGGGGAACTGCACGCGATCCACGGCTCGCAGAAGTGCGTGCCGATGCCGCGCACGCTGACCGATGGGCGGCTGATGCTCAGCGCGGACGTTCTCACCGAAGTCGGGCCGGGCGGATTGCTGGAAGCCATGTGGGCCGCAGCGGATAAGGCTGTGCTGGCCCAGGCGGTGGAGGTGCTGCCTTGGGCTGACGCTGTGGCGTTGCTTCCGCCGTCGCCGGTCGAATGACCGTACACCCACAGAGTGCAGACGCGCCGATCTGGATAAGCATTGACCCAGTTGACGATGCTCGTAGTCTCGCGGCATGGAACGGAAGCCGCTGACTTTTGGGTCGCTGTTCGCAGGCATCGGAGGCTTTGACCTCGGCCTCGAACGCGCCGGGATGGTTTGCAAATGGCAGGTCGAAATCGACCGTTACGCCAGCAGCGTTTTGGCGAAGCGTTGGCCGAGCACCCCGCGATGGGGCGACGTGCAGACGTTCCCGCCAGACGATGCCGACGAATGGAATGTCGATCTGATATGTGCCGGCCCGCCGTGCCAGCCGATCAGCCAGGCCGGTCATCGCAAAGGAGCCGACGATGAACGATGGATGTGGGGCGAGTGCCTCCGGGTTATTGCGACTCTCAGGCCAAGCCTGTTTGTGGCAGAAAACCCCACCATGCTTCTCCGCAATGATCGAGGCCGCACGTTCAGCGGAATCCTCGCGGCCCTTGCCACCATCGGGTACGAATCGGAATGGCACGTCATTCCCGCTGCCTCCGTTGGTGCGCCGCACCAGAGAGGAAGGGTCTTTGTCATGGCCCACGCCCACGAGCAGCGATGGCGGTGGTGCGACGAAGCGGGAGCACTGCAAGGATTGGGAGCATCGGGGGATCAACCTGCCGGAAGCGGTCCAGAGGGCAGCGGTGGGCGACAAGAGGTGGCCGGGTCCGAAGGGGACGCTGGTCACGTTCGACGACGAAGGAAAGCCGCTCAACGTGTGCCAGGACTGCCTCGAACCCCACGACTGGACTGGCCCCCTGAACCCGACGTGGGTCGAGTGGCTCATGGGTTTCCCACTAGGGTGGACCGACTTAGATGTCTCGGAAACGCAGTCGTGCCACAAGTCGCCGAGTTCATCGGCCGCGAAGTGCTCGATCGCATAGCCTGAACGACGCTACTCACCGTAGGTGCGGCGGCGGAATTAGGTAGGATCGCAGAAACTAGGTAATAAACTAGGTAGTACCGAACACAACCCGCCGTCAGACCGGCCGCACGCCACATGCGGCCAACTGGACGCTTCCCTCATAGCAAGCGGCTGACGGCGGGCAGGGGCGAGACGTACCGCGCCGGGATACAAACCGGAAGGCGACGAGTGGGCCGCCCCAGTGGCATTTTCGCAATTCGCGAATCTGGAAAATGACTCTCCCAGCCGAGCGAACCAGCGCCGTGATCCGCACGCAGGAGTTCCTGCTGCGGCTCGCCTCGCCGTACAACGGCGGCATCAAGGGGGTGACGAAGCCCGTCCGCGAGGAGGCTAGGCGGCTGCTGCGACACTACCCCCACTGGTTCGACCTCGGCCGTGCCGATGCGTTCGACACCGAGGCCGCCAGCCGGATCGGCATCCAAGACGAGCGTTGACCTAGTTGACCCAGCGGCTAGGCTGCGGGCATGAGCGACATCGACCTCCTGGCCGACGCCCGCGAGTGGCTCGCCACCCAGGGCGACCGCGTGCAGACGCATAGCGAGGCATGCCACCGCTGGCACCCTGCCTGTCTCGTCGCGCGGCTCGTCCGCGAGGTAGAGCGGCTGCGGCTCACCGACGCGGAGTATCTCGCCCTGGCCCAGGCGAGAGACGCCTATGCCGCGAACAGCGACGACGAGGAGTGCGTGGAGATCGCGGTTGCGATCCGCTCGCTACTGGAACGGAATAGCACGGATCGTATCGGCAAACCGACGAAAACCGTCGAATCGCAGACATGATTCGGTAAGAAAAACATATCACTTTTGATACGTTTTGCGACTCAACACGCCGCAGAGAGGGACGCGGCTGAATTAGGTAATGTCGCCGGAACTAGGTAATAAATTAGGTAAGACGCTACTGAAATCAGGGAGAGACGCGATGGAAGCCATGACAGATCGGCAGAAAAACATTGTTGAATGGGCGATGGAAAAGGATCGGCTCGCTACTCTCCGCGACGAGTTCGCGGCGGCAGCGTTGGCCGGGCTGACTCACCCAGAAGATTGCCAAGCCGGGCCGCTGCGGATGGAGTTGGTTTGCAAGATGGCATTCGCCTGGGCTGATGCCATGCTGGCGGCTCGCCGCTGAATTGCACTACTGAGCGAAAGTGCGGACACATGATTGACGAGATGGCCGGTTCGATGCTGCCATCACTGTTGCTGAGGGCGCTGGTGGCGCTGTGGCGTGAACAGCCGACAGGGCTGGCGGCAAACTTGCGGCAGGGGCATCACCACGGTCACGCTTCTGAACGAGCGTTGACCCCGTTGACGGGTCGCATAGGCTCGCGGCATGAAGCCGTCGCAGCCGAAACTGAGCGTCGTTCCCTGCCACTTGGACGAGGCGAAAGCGTTCGTTGCCCAGCACCATCGGCACCACAAGCCGCCGGTCGGCCATAAGTTTTCGCTGGCGGTTGCGGATGAGGACGGCAAAGTGCGGGCCGTGTGCATTGTCGGTCGCCCGGTGGCTCGGATGCTGGATGACGGCATGACGCTGGAACTCACGCGGCTGGCGAGCGACGGATGCCCTAATGCCTGCTCCTGCCTCTACGGGGCCGCCTGGAGGGCTGCGAAGGCTCTCGGCTACGGCAGGCTCATCACATACATCTTGGATGACGAACCGGGCGTGACGCTCAAGGCGGCTGGCTGGAAGTGCCTTGGTCAGAGAGGCGGCGGCAGCTGGTCGGTGCCAAGCCGGCCGCGAGTCGATAAGCATCCGCTCCAGAAGAAGTTGTTGTGGGAAGCAGGCTGAATGACGCAACAGCGGCGACCTACCGCCACACGCCCCTGCAAGGGTTCCACGCCTAGCCCCTAACCTAGACGGCACAGGAGACCACGCATGGCCGACGCCACAATCAGCCGCCGTTACCGCGACTTCGACATTGTTCTGCACACGGCCACCTCCCTGGCCACCACGCTCGACGTGCGAGACGTGGCGGGTGCCATCGTGTCTTTCGGCACCATGAACACCAACACCAGCACGCTGCAGATGTTCGTGAGCCCCACCCGTGCCGGGTCGTTCTCTCGCCTCTACAAGGCTGATGGCAGCATTGCAGCCCTCACCCTCGCCCCCTCGAGCACCGAGGCCCGCTCCTTCAGCCTGCCCGATGAGGTGTTCGCTGCCGAGTTCCTCAAGATCGTCAGCGTTACCACCAACAGCACTGGCACCGTTGGCGTGGTGATGTTCAAGAGCTAGGGCAAAGACGCCCCCCCTATGCCGCAACGCATGCCAGCGTACGTGCCCCCCCGCCTGCAGACGAGGCCACGCCGTGACGAGACGGCCCGCCCCAATGCAGCCGCCCGTGGCTACTGTGATAAGGCCCACCGCAGATGGCGGCAGGCTGTGCTTACTCGGGACGCATGGGCATGCCGTCAGTGCGGGAAGATCGACAACGCAAACCACGCCGACCACCTCCTGCCTGTCTCGCATGGTGGAGCAAGGTACGACGTGAACAACGGGCAGACCTTGTGTCGATCTTGCCACGGCAGAAAGACGCGGAGAGAGCAGGCCGAGAAATGCACGCAGACGCAACAGGACGCGATCTGACGGCAGACAAAACTCAGCCGTCGAACCGCACGCGAGGCGAACGGCACGACTGCGGCGACGCTGCGAGCCGTGGCAGGGTGGTCCAAATCACGGCACCTTTGCCAAATAAAAACCCCGGTCGTCTGTACTGTGTGCATTTTGATGAGTTATCGCTAGGGGGTAGGTAATCCCATGGGTAAGCGCGGACCCCGACCGACTCCGACCGCAATTAAGCTCGCCAGAGGCACCCTTAAAAACACAGCTAAGGCCGAGCCTCAACCTCCGGCAACTGGCATATCCATGCCCGGCCATCTCGGCAACGTAGCCCAGGCCCGGTGGGACGTTCTCTTGCCGCTGCTCCAGGCGGTCAAGGTGATGACGCAGGCCGACATCGAAGCGCTCGCCCGGTACTGCGACACGTACGAATGGTGGCTTGCCACTCGTGCAAAACTCAAAAAGGAAGGCGACACATACCCGATCCTGAACGACAAAGGCGAAGTGAAGTACATCGCTCAGCGTCCAGAGGTGAGCATTGCCCACAAGCTCGCGGTGCAGCTGCGGCAGCTTGAGCAGGATTTCGGGCTGAACCCCAGCGCTAGAACCGGCCTGAATGTCGAAAAGCCGAAGCAAGAAGACGAAGACGACGCCCGCATGTTCGCTTGATGCGAAGGCTGCGGAGATCGCGGTGCGGTTCTTTGAGGAGAACCTGACGCACGCGAAGGGCGAGCTCGGCGGCAAAGCGTTCCTGCTCGAGCCGTGGCAGAAGGAATACGTCGGCCGGCTGTTCGGCACGATGAAAAGCGACGTGCGGCAGTATCGCACAAGCCTTCTTGCGATCCCGCGAAAGAACGGCAAGAGCACGCTCTGTGCTGGCATCGCTTTGAAACTCATGTTCGACGGCGAACCTGGGGCCGAGATCTATTCGTGTGCCGCCGACCGCGACCAGGCCCGGCTCGTCTTTGAGATGGCGAAGGTCTGCGTTGAGAACTCGCCGAAGTTGCGGAGCCGCCTGCGGGTCTTTCGTAACTCGATCGTGCGGGAGGACACGCACTCGACGTACAAGGCGCTGTCGGCCGAGGCGTTCACGAAGCACGGCCTGAACGCTCACGGGATCATCTTCGATGAGTTGCACGCCCAGCCCGACCGGGAACTGTGGGACGTGATGACCACCTCGACAGGAGCCCGGCGGCAGCCCTTGTGCGTTGCGATCACCACGGCGGGCTTCGACCGCAAAAGCATCTGCTGGGAAATCTGGCGTTACGCCCTGGCCGTGCGTGACGGGGCGATCAAAGACGAGACCTTCCTGCCTGCGATCTATGCGGCTGATCCAGAGGACGATTGGACGAAGGAGGCGACCTGGCGAAAGGCGAATCCGAACCTAGGCGTCAGCGTGAAGCTCGATGACCTGCGGGTGCGGTGCAAGCGTGCCCAGGACATGCCGAGCGAGGAGAACACCTTTCGGCGGCTGCACCTAAACCAGTGGACCGAGCAGGATACGCGGTGGCTGCGAATGGAGCATTGGGCACAGGGCAACAAGCCCTGCCCGGTGATGCTTGACGGCCGGGAGTGTTTCGCGGGCCTCGACCTCGCCAGCACGTTCGACACGACCTGCTTCTGTCTGCTGTTCCAGATGGACGATGGCACCTTCTGGGTGGAGCCGCACTTCTGGATTCCAGAGGAGAACATGCGGGAGCGGGTGAAGCGGGACCGCGTTCCGTACGACCAGTGGGCAAAGGAAGGGAAGCTGCACCTGACGCACGGCAACGTCACGGACTTCGACCAGGTGCGGGCTGACATTATGGCCCTGACGAAGAAATACAACGTGCGGCAGGTGGCGATTGACCGCTGGAACGCGACCCAGTTGGCCACGCAACTGCAAGGCGATGGCGTGAATGTCTTAGGTTTTGGGCAGGGCTACGGCTCGATGAGTTCGCCTGCCAAGCGGCTGGAAGCGTTAGTGGTTGGCGGCAAGCTGCTCCACGGCGGGCATCCCGTCCTGGCGTGGCAGGCGTCGAACGTGGCGATTCAGCAGGACCACGCCGGAAACATCAAGCCCAGCAAGGCGAAGAGCAACGAACGGATCGACGGCATCGTTGCGTTGACCATGGCCCTTGGCATCCACGCGACAGCGACGGCCCCGGCACCCGAACAGAACTGGGACATCATCTCGTTATGAGCGAAAACGCCGCCGCCGATTACAAGATGTTCGACCTGCGTGGCATCGACTGGCCCGAGGTTTCGCCGTCTCGCACGCCTTCGGGCATCCGCGTCAACGCCGACAACTCGATGGCGTGCTCTGCCTACACGGCCTGCATTCGGGTCATATCGGATGCGGTATCAGCCCTGCCGCTGCATGTGTTCGAGCGGATGGCGAACGGCGGCAAGCAGAAGGCCACTAGCCACCCCGTGTATCGGCTCCTGCACCAACAGCCCAACCCGTGGCAGACGGCTCAAGAGTTTCGGGATTGGATGACCGGCATGTACCTGCACTACGGTGCGAGCTACGCCGAGATCCGCCCAGGTGCTCGAGGTGCCGTCTCAGAGTTGTGGCCCCTGCACAGCAGCCGCATGGAAGTCGAGCGGCTGGAAGACGGCACGCTGCGGTATCGCTACAGGGAGCCAAGCGGCCGGCAGACGATCTACAGCCAGGAGCAGATCTTCGCCCTGCGGTTCACGACCGAAGACGGCATCAAGGCGATCCCGACCTACAAGATTTTCCAGAACGCCATCGGCCTGGCCCAGGCGTTGGAGGCCCACGGGTCCACCTATTTCGGCAACGGTGCCCGGCCCGGCATTGTGCTGGAGTCGGAGAACCCCATTCCGGCCGAGGCCGCCGAGCGACTCCGCGAGCAGTGGGAGCGGATGCACCGTGGTGCAGATCGGGCGTTCCGAACGGCGGTCCTGCCGAACGGGGTGAAGGCCCACGAGCTCAGCGGCAGCAACGAGGCGGCGCAGTTCCTGGAGACTCGGCAGTACCAGGTCATCGAGATCTGCCGGGCCTTCCGCGTGCCACCGCACATGATCCAAGACCTGACCCGGTCGACCTACTCGAACATCGAGGTGCAGGGCACGGAGTTCGTGCAGCACTGCCTGCTGCCGCACCTAAAGCGGTGGGAGGCCGCCATCAGCCGCGACCTCATCGTGGATGATGAGACCTTCTTCGCTGAACACTCGGTGAGCGGCCTGCTGCGTGGCGACCACGCGAGCCGGTCGGCCTACTACGTCTCGGCCCTGCAGAACGGGTGGATGACCATTAACGAGATCCGTGAGCTTGAGAACCTCAACCCGATCGGGCCGGAAGGTGACAAGCACTTTGTGCAGCTGAACATGACCACGCTGGACAAGGTGGGCCAGGATCCGCCTGCCCCGGAGCCGATGCCCGAGCCGCCAGCCGAGGAAGAGGACACGCCTGAAGACGACGCCGAGGACCAGGCCGAGGACGCGGCCGAACAGGAGGAGCAGACCGATGGAAATTGAACGCCGCTGCCTGACCGTAGACGAGGCACCCGAGTGCGAGCTGCAGCTCGAGACGCGATCTAGCGGACGCGAGGCGATCCGTGGGCTGGCGGTGCCCTATAACCGGCTCTCGCTCGACCTCGGTGGCTTTCGGGAGCGAATCCTGCCGGGCGCTTTCGACAAGGTGCTGAACCGCCAGCGTGGCAAAGGCGAGATCCTCAGCTACTACAACCACAACAGCGACATGTTGCTGGGCCGCGAGTCGGCCGGCACGCTTGAGATCATCGCCGATGGTCGCGGGATTTCATATGTCGTGGAACCGCCGGATACGTCGGCTGGCCGTGACGTTCTCGCCCTTGTGCGTTCTCGGAACCTGCGTGGCAGTTCGTTCGCCTTCACCGTGGGCCAGAAGGGCGAGCGGTTCACGACGGACGAAGGCGGCAAAGCGATCCGCGAGATCGTCGAGGCTTCCGGCCTTTACGAGGTCGGCCCCGTGAACGTGCCCGCCTACGGCAGTGCCACGTCTGCGGTGGTGGCCCAGCGTTCGTATGAGGCGTGGCTGGCTGCCCAGGCTGCGGCCGTCGAAGCCGACGCCGATGCCGAGCCCGAAGTGAAGAGGGCCGTGCGTTCGCTGGTCCGTGACGCCGCTGCGGCGTGGGCACTGAGGCTTCGCCGTGTCTGAAGCACGCTGCACCTGCGGCGAAAAGCTCCGGTGCCGCTCAAGCCGTCCGTGTGGTGACGAGCGGCAGCGGTATCTGCGTTGCCCGAGGTGCGGAGCGCGGGCGGTGGCGTTTGTGAAAACAACACTTTCCGAAGTGCGGTTCTGCAAGAGAGCCACGCGATAGTGGCAAGGTGGACTCCATCGGCAATACCGCCGCAGGAGTCTCACCGAACATGGACAATCTGAAGAAGCTTCAGGACGAGGCCGTTACCCTCGCCAACCGGATCGACGCCGTGCGGGCGATCGAGGGCGACGAAGACAAGGTCGCCGAGCGTGACCTGGAGCTCGAGACGCTGAACAAGCGGGCCGGCGATCTGGCCAAGAAGATCGACTTCGAGAAGTCGGTGGTCGAGTCGGCCAAGAACCTGCGGTCGGTGGTTGAGCGTTGCTCGCCGGCTCCCGAGGTGAAGGAAGAGCGGAGCGAAAAGGTCCGCGTCGAGGCGGTTCCGTTCTCGGGCCGGCTCCGTGCGTTCGAGAACGCAAAGGACGCCTACCAGGTCGGCATGTGGTTCAAGGCCAAGGGCGGTGACGCCGAGGCCAAGCGGTGGTGCCAGGACCACGGCGTCGAGGCTCGTGCCCAGGGTTCGACCGGTTCCACGACCGGTGCGGCCTTCGTGCCCGACGTTCTGTCCTCGACCGTGATCCGGCTCGTGGACCAGTATTCGGCCTTCGCTCAGAACGCCACCAACGTGGTGATGCCGAGCGACGTGCTGCTGTTCCCGCGTCGGACTGCCGGTGCGACCGCGTACTGGATCGACGAGAACTCGGCCATCACTGCCAGCGACCCGACCTCCAATCAGGTCACGCTGACGGCGAAGAAGGTGACCGGGGCGGTGGTCATCGCGTCGGAGCTCCTGCAGGACTCCATCGTGTCGATCGCCGACTGGATCGCTGCCGAGCTCGCCCTGACGCTCAGCAACGCCGTTGAGGCGGCTGCGTGGAGCGGCAACCCGAGCAACGCCCCTGCCGTGGCCGGTCTTGTCACGACCCACACGGGCGGCCTGCTGGCTGCGTCTGCTGCCACCTACGCCGCCTCGCTGGTGACGGCTGCCGGTGACACGCCCGACGAGGTGACGAAGGCCAACCTCCTGGCGATGATGGCCAGGGTTCCGCAGCACTCGCGCCAGGGTGCCAAGTGGTTCTGCTCGCCGTTCTTCTTCGCCACCTGCATGCAGAACCTCGACCTCGCCCAGGGCGGGTCGGTCGGTCTGTCGCAGGGCATGGGTCCGACGTTCCTCGGCTCGGAGGTGGTCCTGACTGACCGGCTCCCGAGCGGTGCGGACTCGACGGGTGCCATCATGGCCCTCTACGGGAACATGGCGAACTCGAGCTACTACGGCATCCGCCAGGCCCTCGAGATCGCGTCGAGCGATCAGGTCAACTTCCTGTCGGATCAGACGGTGATCCGTGCGGTGGCTCGCGTGGCGATCACGCACGCGAACCTGGGAAGCGACACCGTCGCCGGCCCGATGATCGGCCTCGTGGGTGCGTGAGCCTGACGGCTTGACGTGACGTGCAAACTGGGCGGGCCGCTCCAACACGGGGCGGCCCGCTCTCTTTTGGAGTCACGCATGATCGTCAAGGTAGGTGGCACTGAGGTTGATATTGCTGTCGAGTGCGTGATGAGCGGCCCGCGATTCGGCCCCATCGGCAATCTCTTCGGGTGGGCTCAGGCACTGTTGCCTCTTGGCATACGCCCCACGCTTCACCAAGGAGCGTTTTGGTCGCAGGGCCTCACCCGTGTCATGGAGCAGTTCATTGACACTGCCCAGTATTTGCTGGTGGTTGATTTCGACACGTACTTCTCACGCGAAGACTGCGAGCAACTCATCGCCATAGCCATGACGTTCCAGTGCGATGCGATAGCGCCGCTGCAGGTGAAAAGAGAAGACGGCAGACCCATGTTGACGCTCAAAGACACGCTGGACAATCCGCCGCCTGACGGCACTACGAGCCTGCCTGCGTCGTGGTTTGCCGAGCCTGTGCAGGAGGTGGACACGGCGCACTTTGGCTGCACGGTAATCAGCACGGCCGCCCTAAAGAGGGCCAAGAAGCCTTGGTTCCTTGAGACGCCAGACCCGAGTGGAGGCTGGGGGGACGGCAGGCGCGACTCTGACATTGCGTTCTGGGCCAATTGGCGAGAGAGCGGCAACCGCGTGTTCGTGACTCCTCGTGTGTGTATTGGTCATGGTGAGTGGGTCATTACGTGGCCTGGGCAGGGGCTTGGCAAGCCAGTTTTCCAATGGACCTCGGATTACCAGAAGACAGGAAAGAAGCCCGAAACTGCATGGAGTGTGCCCCAATGAGGAAGATTACATTCACCCGCGCGTGGCGTGCCTATCGCAAGGGGCAGTCTGTCGAGATGACGGGCGGGCTGGCGACGCAGCTGGTGGCCCAGGGCGTGGCCATAGAAGACCGGCAGCAGGATCTGATCGAGACCGCAGCGATTGAGACGGCTGCCGAGACGGCCGACGCCACGCCAAAGAAACGAGGACGCCGTGCAGTACCGAAGCCTGACTCGCCAGACACCGCCAGCCGTTGAACCCGTCACGCTGAGCGAGGCCAAGGCCCATCTGCGGGTCGATACCACGACCGACGACGCCTACATCGGTTCCCTCATCACGGCGGCCCGTGAGTGGTGCGAGCAGTACCTGGACCGCACGCTGGTTCACACTCAGTGGGTGATGCGGTTCGACAAGTTCCCGCCAGACGGCACGCACGACATCGAACTGCCACGCCCGCCGATGGCCTCGGCTGGCACAGTGACGGCGGTGGCCCTGACGTTCACGTTTGAGAACGGCACCACCTCGACCTACTCGACCGCCAGCTACCGAGTGGACCGGGACAGCACGCCAGGGGCTGTAAAGGCTCTCTACGGGCAGACGTGGCCGCCGCACCTGCAGGACGATAACGCGATCAGTGCGACCTGGTGGGCCGGCTACGGGTCCAGCGGCACGAGTGTGCCGGCTGCGATCCGGCACGCGATGCTGATGCTGGTGGCTCACTGGTACGAAAGCCGCCAGGCGGCAGTCGCTAGCGGCGCTGTGCCGCAGGACGTGCCTTTCGGCGTTCGCTCTCTGCTTGATTCGTCCAAGTGGGGTGCCTACCGATGATCGATCCCGGCAAGCTCCGCGAGCGTGTAACGGTCCAGATCGCCAGCGGCACGACCAATACGCTTGGCGAGACGGTGCTGTCGTGGAGCAACTCTTCTGCCGTCTGGGCCAGCGTCGAAGGCGTATCGGCCCGCGAGGCCCTAGAGGCTGGGCAGGAGGACACGACGATCACGCACCGCGTGCGGCTGCGATATCTGCCGGGCCTGACGCAGCGTGACCGCTTCGCGTGGCGCAGCAGGACGCTGAACATCGTCAGCCTGCTCGAGTACGGCAACCGCAGCGAACACGTCGCCATTTGCGAAGAGGTGACGTGATGTCATCGGGCATTGACGTGCGAGTGGAGTTTCCTGAACTGCGGGAGCTTCAAAAGGCGTTCAGAAACTTTCGCCCAAGCCTGGCACGGAAGCACATGGGCGCGGCAATCCGGCGAAGCCTGAAGCCAGGGCTGACTGCTCTGCGGTCCAACGTCAGCCGTGGCCCCACAGGCAATCTTGCCAGGGCCATCTCCAGCAAGGTGAAAACATACAAAAGCGGCAACGCCGTCGGATTGGTTGGTTTTGTTGCGGCAGGCAGCGGCAAGTCTAAGTCTGCAGGCGGCGGCTCGGTGAAGAAGGGAAAGGACCGTGCGTACCACGCTGGGTTTTTAGAGTTCGGCACGAAAGAGCGAATCATTAAGACATCGTCTCGCCGTGGCGGGGCTTCAATAGCGTCTAGCTTCAAGTCTCTTGGGCCATTCAAGATCGCCAGAACCGCCAAGCGTGGCAAGTTTGCCGGCGTGGTTCGCGTAAACACGTCGCCAAAGTACCCGAAAGCGTTTTTCCAGAAAGCGCCACGCGGCCAGGTTCTTAGCCTTCGCGCTATGCCCGTTGGCGGCAAGAAGGGTCAGCCTCCGGTGAAGACGGCCTACAGGGAGTCGTTGGGCCAGATGCGTACGCTGCTGTCCGTTGAAATGACAAAGTCGCTCATCAACGCCCAGAAAGACCTTGCGGCCAGCTTTCCTGTCAAACGCAACCTCCCGGACCTTGGGCCGACGCCCTTCTAGACCATGCCCCTCAAATCACCCGAAGCCGTTCTTCGCACCGCTCTGGTTGGCACCACTGCGGTCACGTCGCTGGTTGGAACGAGGATCTACCCCGTGCTGGCTCCTGCGTCTGCGGCCCTGCCGTTTGTCACTTGGCGGCGGTCTGGCATCCAGCGAGAGCAGACGCTGGCAGGCCCGATGGGGCTGCCGCGAGTCACCGTCGAGTACAGCATCTACGGCACGACCTACGAAGAGGCCCGCCAGGTGGCCGACGCCATGCGGGTCGTTCTGGATGGGTACGGCGGAACGGCGGACAATACGACGGTACGGCAAACGTCGCTCGAGGATGAATCCGACGACTTTGTACAGCTGGCAGGAGCGGATCTCCCGCCGGTCTATCAGGTGACGCAGCGTTACGACTGCTGGTGGAGCGAGGAATAAAGCATGCCATACACGCCCCATGATGGTTCCGGCACCACGTTTACCTTTGCGGGAGCTGGTTACACCGTTACGAGCATCACCTACAGCATCACCGACAACGCCGCCACCGATCAGATCGACGTTTCGCATCTCGGCCAGACTGTTGGGGCCACCGTGCTGACGATGAGCCGCCCGCTCAAGGGCTCCGCTGGCGACACTGGCAAGGAAGTGTCGATCGAGTACATCGCTTCGTCCGGCGCACCGATCGCGCAGGGCGCCACAGGGACGCTTGCAATCACTGGCGGCATCGCTCTTTCGGTCAGTGCAACGTGCAAATCTTCTAGCGTCACTCTGACTGTCAATGACGCCGTGCGAGGCTCTGCCTCCTTCCAGGTGCCGTAATCGCTAAGGGAGGATCCCCGTGGCGACCTACAGCACTGGCATAACAGCCACATGGGGTGGCGTTGCGTTTGTCGAGATTACGGACCTTTCATGGTCGTACGGCGGCGCTAACAAGGGGCGTGCTGTGCCGTGGACCGACGAGGCCGGCAGTGTGACGGTCACGTGCCTCGGCTCGGCGAACACGAGCACTGCCGAGTTTGGGCTTCGCAAGCAGCTGGTGTTGGCGGGTGGAGGCCAAGCCTTGACCAACTATGCAATATGGGAGTCAGTGAGCGTCGCGCCAGAGTTGAACGGCGTAACCAGATTCACCGTGACGTTCAAACTGCTGGATAACTGACACATGGGACTCAAAGAACAAATCAAGGCCGCGAGCGTGCGCAAGCCGCTGAAGCTGCACGTCAAGGAATGGAACCTTGATGTGTACGTTCGGGTGATGAGCGTCGGCGAGCGTGACGATTGGGAACTGTCTTGGATCGACATTCGCCAGAAAGGCGTGGCCAAGTTCCACAACTTCCGAGCCTTCTACCTGGTGCGGACGCTGTGCGACGAGCAAGGCGTGCGGATCTGGAAAGACGACGAGCTCGGAGAGGTAGCGGAGTTAGACGGCGCTGTCATGGGCGAACTGTTCGATGTGGCCCAGCGGCATAACAAACTTACGGAGGCGGACGTAGTCGAACTAGCCGGCGAGCTTTAACGCGAGACCATCTCGCCGCTTTTTGTTCATGCTTGCGAGTCACTTAAAGATGACCGTTGGCGAACTTGAGCAGCGAATGGATAGCAGGGAGTTAAGCGAGTGGCTGGCTTTTGCAAGGTATTTCCAGCCGCTCGACAACTCCTGGGCGCAGACCGGCGTGCTTGCCAGCGCAACGCTTGCTCCGTACTCGAGGAAAGGCCAGTGCCCGAAGCCGATGGATTTCGTCCCGATGGAAAAGCCGCCGCAGCATAAAACGCAGATGCTTGATGTTCTGGCGCAGATGAAGAAAGACCTGGACGGTAAGTGACATGAGTACGGCACTCGGCCTAGCGATGCAGATCAGCGCCAATACGGCGCAGCTGGCGACTGCTATTGCCGACGTTAACCAGCGTCTGGACTCGCTTGGCGAGGCTGGCAAGAAGGCGTCCAGCGATCTCGGGACACTCAAAAACATCGAGATCGGCAAGCTGGCCCTGGGCGGCATTAAGGCGGCAACGGACGCATTTATCAGCCTGGGCACTGCCGTCACCGGCGCTGTCGCGGGCGTCACGAGTTTTGCGTTGTCCGTGGGCGAAGAGCTCGACGCCCTGAACGACGTGGCCAATCGAACCGGCGTAGGCGTTGAGGCATTGCAGGCATACGCCAGAGCCGCTGCCGACACGGGCGTAAGCGTGGAGTCGTTCGCCAAGCAGATACAGAAGCTCACCGTTAACATCGGTGCGGCATCGCTTGATGACAAAGCCCAAAAGAAATTTGAAGCCCTCGGGATCGTATTTGAAGACCTTAAAGCGTCCACTCCAGAGAAGCAGTTCGAGATGGTGGTTGACGCCATCTCTCGAATCGCAGACCCGGCAGAGCGTGCCGCCACTGCCGTCAAGTTCTTCGGCAAGGGCGGCATTGAACTCGGCGAGCTCTTTACGCTTGGGCCTGGTGCCCTGACGCAAATGCGTGAAGAGGCCGTGTCGCTCGGCCAGGTCGTTAGCTCAGATGCAGTGAAGGCTATCGACAACATGAACGATTCGTTTGCTGCTGTCTGGGCAACAGTGAAAGGGCTGACTGGTTCAATCCTTGGCGAACTTGCAGGACCAATCAGCCAGATTGCCCAGGAGCTCCTTGGCGTAATCAAGCAGGCTGGACCGCAGCAGATTGCCCAGCAGGTGGCCCAAGGGCTGCTCGACTTTATTCAACTGGCCGGAAATGCCTTCCTTGAGCTGGCCAAGTTCATCGAGGCGTTCGTAAAAAAGTTTGCCCCAATCCTTGGTCTTGATATTCGCAGCGAAGCCGAAAAGGAGTTGTCAAAGCTCCAGACAGAACAGATGCGTGCAGCGCAGGGCGAAGGAGCGGCCGTCGATGGTTTCGGAAGGCCGATCGCCAACGCAGCTGCCGTCGAGGAAGAGAACCGCAAGCGAGTAGAGCGGATTGCCCAGCTAGAAGCACAAATTGCGTCCGAGGCGTCGAACAGCGTCCTAAATCAGTTCCAAGCCAATTTCAACGCAGCCATCGACACTGCGGCAAAGTCGCTTGAACAGCGGATGGAGAATGATGCCGCCGCTAACGAGCCAAACCCCGCAGAAGAAAAGCAGGTGAAGCTGCTCGAGCAGATCAACCGTAACGGCCAAATCGGAACCGTGGAGATTCTGAACTAATGGCCGTCGTCAGCTTCCGCGAAATCCTGCCTCGCACGTTCCAGCATAAGTTTGGCGAATCGCCAACGGCGACGCGGGTTTTTAACGTCACGCTGGACCAGGCGACGCCGACGCAAGAAATCCTAAACGCGGTCGGGATATTCCATGGTGCATTTCACCCGGAATACACCTATCTGCTCTGCACTGACGGCAGCGTGACAGAGGCTGACGCATTTCACGCGGAAGTCACGTACTCGTATGAGGTGCCGCAAGTTGGCACAGACGAGTTTGACCCGAACCCGCTGTCTCGGCCTGATGTCTGGTCGTTCTCGACAGGCGGTGCGGAAGTGCCGTGTATGTACTACTACGCCGGCAACTCAATCGCCCCGCTCATTAACTCGGCTGGCGACTTCATTGAGGGCGTTACGTGCCCAGAGTCTGAAATCCGCGTCACCATTTCAGGCAATCGGCCAAGGTTTGATTACGCCTTGGCTGCAAGCGTCTCGAACTGCATCAACGGCCAGGCATATCTTGGCGGTGCCCCGTATACGTGGCTCTGTGCCGGTATCAGCGGACAGCAGCAGCTCGAGGTAGTGAACGACGTGCAGGTGAAGTATTGGTCTTTCTCTACTGAACTGATCTACCGGGCCGGGACGCACCTGCTGTTTCTGCCTGACGTTGGCTTTCATTACCTATCGGCCAATAAAGACGACGACTCGCCGCCGGGCGGCGAAGGCACTTCATCTGGAGACGAGCCGCCGTATATCCCTGGCGGCGTTGGAACCCAAGGTGGCGTGCAACTGATCCACGGCACGAACGTGCGACAGGCCGGTGGAGTCCGCAAGCGTGCGTGGTGTTACGCACCGGAAGAAGGCGAAAAGAAAGAGTCGCCCAGCGCGGTGGCGCTTAATACTGACGGCACGATGAAGCCCGCAGGCGCGCCGCCAAACATCTTGGTGCGTCGAGTCCACCGCACGATCAACTTTGCCCAGTTCTTTGGAGTCCCAACCTTTTAACGGTGCCGCATGCCTGATCTCAACTACACGATCAACGGACAAGTTTCCAAAGGCTCTTTCTCGCAGTCGTTCGCCGCGTCTGGAGTGACGGCCGACATTGCTACGGCTGGCGTTTTGGCCGTGACGCTTAACCTCGGCACGTCTGTCACGCAGATCTCGACCGCAAGCCTTGGTGCCGTTGGCCTGGCGTTTGCTCGGTCGCTGGCGACTGCCACGACGCACACAGTCTCATTCGGGCGGTTCTCTGGCGGGAATATCTACGAGACGGCTCGCCTGAAGGCAGGCGAAGCAGCGATCCTGCGTCTTGCACCAGGCGACTACGCCGCGCGTGCGGCCGTTGAGGGCACCCGCCTTGTGTTGACTATCTACGAGGATTGACGTGGGCGCTCGCAAGCCAGATGGCAGCGCGGCAAAGACCGAGCGTGTCACGTTCACGCGGCCGGCGGCTGAGCGTATTGCCAAAGTCGTGCGTCGCATTGAATCTGGCGACCGCGACTCCACTGGCCCGAAGTATCTCGCTCGAGATGGCGGCGGCTCGTCGGGCAAGACCTTCCGCATCTGCACCTACACCGGCGTGTGGTCAATCAACGCCTCAAAGACCGTTACCTTCAAGAATCAGACGGCCACGCCAAATACCGTGTCGGCCGTAAACCTCTTCTTGACGCTGCCCGACAACGGCCAGCGTAACTGTGCCATTGCGAAAGACGGCACCGCGTGGCATCTCATCCAGTGGCAGTGGGATGCGTCCACGGCTCTAAGCAGTGCAACGCTTGGCACTGCGTCGCTTGAGTTCGGCCGCATCAACGTGCCGTCGTTGGGCACGGCGTCAACTGTGTCGATCTCGGTCACGACCTGCTCAACGGCAACGGCATCGTAATGGCGCTCATCAACCAAGGCGGGAAGTTGCTGCTGCAAAATGGCGCGCTCGCCAGCGGGGCGGAGTGCTGCTGTGGTGGGGCCTGCGAGTGTGCTACTTCGCAAATTACAGGAAAGACGTTCGGCGCAACGGTAACAGTAACGATACCGGAGAGCGACGTTGATTGCCCAGGAGGAACTCACACTGCAACGTTTGAACTTCAATGGCAAGGTCAATTCCAGAGGTATTTTTTGTGCCAACAAATAGTGCTTGGTAGCACCAGCTTTTTCGACCCTGAAACGGAACAGGAAGTTTCTGTCGACACAAACGGCAGCGTTGCTGTTTTTTTGGCCTGCCAGGAAGACGGCAGCTTTCTCAGTGGCGCATACTTTTACGCATCGAACGATTGCTTCGACTCTGTTGGGTATACGTGCACGATTGGGAACGGAAATTTTGTTAGCGTTGGTCCAGAACAAGGCGAGTTCTTGACGCACGCTACATCTACGCAAAACGGGCAGTGTGTGCCCCAAGGCGGCTCAGCCAGTTACACAAGTGCAGCCACTGGCGTAACTGTTGAGTGGACTATTACGGTGGCTTAGATGTCTTTTGCTGTTAGCATAGACGGTGCGATTGTAGGCGACGCCGCAGCGCCCAAAATCGCAAAATTCCCACAGTCACAGCAGCAGCCCGGCCCCGGCACCGAACTCAAAGCCCTCCTGAAAGACCGGCTCGGCATCGAGTCCTCGCCGACGTGTTCGTGCAACAAGATGGCCGCGAAGATGAACGCCGCTGGCCCCGACTGGTGCGAATCCGAGGCGGGGCTTGCGGAGATCCTCGGCGTCATGCGGGCCGAGCACGGCAAGCGGTTGGCTGACGGCCGCACGCGGCTCCCGTGGAGCGACTTCGGGGCGAAGCAGCTTGTGCGGCTCGCCTGCCGGCGGGCCAGGGTGAAGGCTGCGAGTTGACACCCCGCGTACGGTGACGGGCGAAAGGGAAGGCCCGTGCCGGAAGACCACAACGTCACCATCGACGGCAAACGCTGGCTGCTGCGATTCACCAAGTTGAAGGGTGACGCGGCCGGGTGGACGTTCTTCGACGGAGCCGCCCGTCCTCGCATCTTGATCGACGAGCGATCCCGTGGGTGGTCTCGCGTCGAGACGATCCTGCACGAACTGGCTCACGCGACGCTGGGGCCGAACATCAGTGAAGAGGCGGTGACCGAACTGGCCCGAGTGCAGCGGCGGGTATTGGCGATGCTCTACACGATGACGCCGAAGGAGTGATCATGCCGAAGGCATCTGGCTTGCTTGACGAAGTCGAGTCGTGCATCGCGGGCAAGGGCTCTTGGTTGGATCGCCTGCCGCCCGAGGCTCTCGCTGAACTGGAAGAAGTTCGCACGCGATTCAAGGCAGGGCAGTACACGGCGAAGCCCTACCAGATCGCAGCGGCAATCATCGCCAGCGGCAAGCGTCGCGGATGGCACTTACTTGAAGACAAGGCGATGGTGAAATGGCTAAAAAGCTAGCAGCCGAAGTCGCTATCGCCACGGCAGGCGATAAGGGCATCACCATTGAGGAAGTCTCCAAGAAGGAGACCGCTGACGGTGTAGAGGCCCGGTCGGTCTCGGCACGCATCCGCACGGTCGAGGATCTGCTGCGGCACATCGAGGCCGATATGGCCCGCTTCGAGATCGCCACCAGCGAGGCGACCAAGTGGGAAGGTCTGACAGCCGACAAGGAAAGCGGCGAGCCGGTAGTGACCGAACTGCACCGCGTCCATGTGAGGCTCAAGCCACGCGGCGGGCCGACGACGCGGCAGTGCGTCGAGGCGATGATCGACGCCGCGAAGAAAGACATCAAGCGAGATATACCCAAACGGGTATACCCCAAGCCGAAGCGCGACGGGCTCTGGCAAGTGCTGGTGGTCGCGGATTGTCATTTCGGAAAATACGCCTGGAACAGAACGACCGGCGGCGATGACTACGACCTGGGGCTGGCTGAGCACCTTGTCGGCAACGCCGGAAGCCAGCTTCTAGAGGTGGGTGACTCCCACTCGCCAACCCGCCGCACGATTGCGTTCCTCGGAGACCTGTTCCATTACGACCGACCGGACGGCAGTACCACAAGTGGTACACCGCTCGAACGTGACGGGCGGCTTCAGAAGATGATCGCCGTGGGGTGTGACACGTTGCTGTCCATCGTGGAGCGGTCTGCCGCTGCGGTGCCGACCGACGTGGTGATCGTGAACGGAAATCACGACGAGGTTCTGACGTGGACGTTCCAGCGGATCATGCTGGAGCGGTTCCGTGGCTCGAAGTCGGTGCGAGTCAAAGAAGACTTCACCGGGCGGCAGTACGTGACGCACGGGCGGAATCTGCTGGGCTTCGCCCACGGGCATCGGGCCAAACGCAAGCTGCCGCAGATCATGGCCCTGGAAGCCTCGCAGCAGTGGAGCGAGTGCCCGTACCGCGAATGGCACACCGGGCACTTCCACTCCCAGGCTGCGGAGTGGCAGCGACCTATCGAGACCCTCGACGGCGTGATCGTGCGGACGGCCCCGGCACTCTGCCCGCCCGACGATTGGCACGCCGTGAACGGGTTCATCGGCTCTAGACAAGCGTGTGAGACTTTCATCTACAGCCCCGAGGGTGGGCTGTCAGCAATGCACATAAGCGAAGGGAAAAGGAAGAAATGACGACCGCGACTCTCGACTCCGCAAACGACTCTCTCCGCGACGCCGTGGCCCGACGCATGGCGGCGACGCCTGCCGATGACCCGAAGCTCGTGGGGTACAAGATCGACCAAGGCGACCCAGAGCCGACCGAGGTTCCTGGGTGGACTCGGCTGCGGGGCGACTCGCTTATGCAGAGCGACGTGCATCCTACTTCGCAGGCGTACTTCGATTTGCTCAACGAGATGCGAGAGCTTCATTTGAGCAAGTCTGCTGGATACGGCTGCCCTGACGGCACCGACCCGTTGCTGAACATTCGCAACGGCGCGTTGTTCGTTGGCATCCCTCCGTGGCAAGCGGCGATGGTGCGGCTGAGCGACAAGGTCACGCGGCTGGCGACGTTCAACAAGACAGGCCGGCTGTCGCACGAAAGCGTCGAAGACAACTTGATGGACTTGGCTTCGTATGCGTTGCTGGCGTTGGTTCTCTATCGTGAGGATCTGGCGAAGTGAGCCACCCCGACACGCCACGCGAGCCGCTGAGTGACGCCTATCTCGCTCAGTGCGAGATGGACGCGAGGCAGTTCAGCGGTGCCTACACCGGGACGGCTGGCACGCTCGCGGCCCACGTCATGCGGTTGCTCGCGGAGTTGTCGCGGGTGAAGGGCAAGCTCGCCGTCATGAGTACGGAGCGTGAGCAGATCACCCAGCAGGTCCACCTACTGGCAGCGAAGTACGAATCTCTCAGATGAGCCGGGCGGCGGGTTGAGGCGGTCGTAGGGTTTTCTCCCTTTCCCCCGCGAACGCCTCCCCGCCTGCTCGGGCTCATGCCGCCGGTCGGTCGCCGTCTGGCGGCTGCTCGAGGTTCAACGGCGGCAGGAAGTCGAGGGCCGTGCTCTTTGGTTTCGCGATCGACTCATCCACGTAGTGGTCGCGGGTGATGTTCGGGTTGCTGTGGTCGAGCAGCCGCGTGGCATCGCCGCCTGCTGCCGTGACGTAGCTGGCCGCAGACTTTCGCAGCCCGTGAAACCCTCGGGCCGTGACGCCGGCCACGGCCGCGATCTTCTTGAGTTCGTACCAGAGGCTCGTCGGGTGCCGGCTCCAGGGGAAGACCAGGTCGTTATCCCGGCGGCGGATCTTGGCCAGCCATCCGGCCAACTCAGGCGAAAACGCCCGGCGGATGTCGCGGGTGCTGCCCTTCCTGTGCTCGGCCATGTAGACCACGGCCCGCTCCTCAAGATCTACGTCGCGCCACTGCAGTTGCAGGATGGCCCCGATCCGCTCGGCCGTCTCCCACGCCAGCCGGATCATGCTCCCGAAGTAGATGCCCGCAGGAAGGCCACAGATTTCGCCTGGGTGGTCAAGGGCGGTGCGGATGAGCTTGGATACCTCATCCACCTTGTAAGCCCTTGGGATGCGTCCAGGAGCCCTCAACGGCGGCAGCGTTGGGAACTCGTCCACCAAGCGGCGTTTGGCCGCGTAGCCCCACAGTGCGACGATGTGGGTGCGGTCCTTTTTGGCGGTCCCGGCAGACACCTGCGTGCGGCGCTGCGTCAGGAACGCCTGCACAGGCAGCGGCTTGAGGTCCTCTAGGCTCGGCTCCCGGCCTAGCTGGGAAGCCCAACGGGTGAGCGTCAGGTTGAATTGGTAGACTGCGGTCGGCTTCAACGCCCGCAGTGGTGCATACTCTTTCTGCAGTAGTTCTCGAACTTCCATCGGTCGTGCTCCTTGTGTGGTGGGTGTTGCACCCACAGGTGTACGCCCGTTCAACTACCCTATCCTCCATTTGAATCGGGCGTGATGAATGGTACGAGAGGGCGCGAGTCGCTGGCAAGTCGCGGTGAATAGGATGCCTGGGAGGGCTTCGGGGTGTTCCCGAGCCCTCGGGACAGGCCGAGAGCGATGGCCCAGCGTAAACGGCGGAACACTAGACGGCCCGGTACACTCGTCGTCATGGACGAGAAAGGGCTGAACCGCCGAGTGTGCACGACCGCCGAGGCGGCGGAAATTCTGGGTGTCCACGTCCGCTACGTGCGGCGGATCGCCAAGGATGGGCTGATCTGGTCCGCGACCCCCTTCGGGGATCGAGCCCCGGTCTACGACGCCGACCAGCTGCAGGCCCGCGCCGCCCTGGCCGAGAAGGAGCGAGCGGCCGGCGTTCGCAAAGGTCGCCCGCCAGCGGCTCTTTCCCGCTGATTTCCTGGTTCAAAAAAATCTTTTGAAGTTGGCGTTGACATTGGGCAGATATATGCCCTACCTTCTCGCACGCTCATGGAGGACGCCATGCGACGGATGACCTGGGACAACCTGCTGACCGGCCTGACCTTGGTTCGCCTCGGCCAGGAACTCGGCACTGACGGCCCGACCTCGAGAGCCTTAGCTGACCTCGTCTCGCTCTCAATCTCTTTTTTGTCTGCATTGGGCAGATAGCTCGCCAACTTGTCCATTTGAAAAGTTTTGTTTCGTTCGGCTCGCACGCATTTTTTTCTGACTCTTGCACCACTACTGCACGCGTGTACAACACGCCCCACCTAAACAGGAGACCCCACTGATGACTGACCTGACCACTCGCCACCCCGGTGAAAACGAATACCTCGCCGCGGCCTGCGGCCTGCACGAGCAGACGATCAGCCCCGCCCAGCCGGCGGTTGGCGACTTTGTCTCTGGCTGCTCGGCCGGTCGCACCTGGAGCGGCTACGTCCAGCAGGTCGAGCCCGGCCGGATGGTGGTCGAGGCTAGCGGCTGCTGGCTGGTGGTGGATCCGGCAGACATCACGCACTGAACACGGAGCCCGGTGGAACCGGGATTGCCCAGGAAGGGAACGTGCCGCCGAGCCAGGACGGGGAAGCGGCTTTCACATCACGCAGAAAGGGACGCGAGATGACTACAGAGATCAGCACGCAGCGGGCAGGCGGACTTGCCCTCCAGACGCTTGACGATGCTTTCAAGTTTGCCCGCATGGTTTCGGCCAGCGAGTTCGCCCCCAAAGATTTCCGGGGCAAGCCCGAGTCCTGCCTGCTGGCGATCCAGCACGGCAGCGAGTTGGGTTTGAGCCCGATGCAGAGCCTCCAGTCGATTGCCGTGATTAACGGCAGGCCGTGCGTCTGGGGCGACGCTGCCCTGGCAATGGTGCAGAGCAGCCCGGTCTGCGAGTACGTCCGGGAGTACGTCGAGGGCCAGGGCGAAAGCCTGACTGCGGTGTGCGAGGCGAAGCGGCGGGGCTACCCGGCCCCGACGATCAGCCGGTTTTCGATGGCTGATGCCAAGCGGGCGGGCCTGGCCGGCAAGAGCGGCCCGTGGTCCCAGTACCCCGAGCGGATGCTGGCCCTGCGTGCTCGAGGCTTTGCCCTGCGTAACGCCTTCGCAGACTGCCTGCGTGGGCTTGTGACGGCCGAGGAGGCCCAGGACTACCCGCAGCCTGCCACGACGCCTGAGCCCGCCAGGGAGCCTGTGCGGGTGCGGCCCAAGTCGTATGAGCCTGCGTCTGTCACAGATGACCCGGTTGGCAAGGCGAAGATCGCGGTGAGTGCCGCCAAGACGATCGAAGCCTTGGACAAGCTGCGGCGGCTCGTTGAGGAGCGGACCACGCAGGGCACCTTCAGCCGCGAGCAGCACGACGAGCTCGTGTCCCTCATGCGGACGCGGGCCGAGATGCTGATCGGCGACGATGACAACGGCCAGGAGTTCACGCACGAGTCGCCCCAAACGGAGGCCGTGGCATGAGCACGCTTGCCGACATCCAAACGCTTCTGACCGTCAGCCGCCAAGCCCTGGCCCAGGATGACACCACGCCCGAGTCGGATCGCATGTCGTGCGAGACCCTGCTGCGGATGGCGGTGCCGCTCCTGGAGACGGCAATCGGATGGGCTCCGACGCCAGTGGCCGTCGCTGCCATCGAGCAGTCGCAGGTACGCGAGCGTGCGGCGCAGATCCGCGACCGCGTCTGCTGCGAGGTGTACCGGCAGAACCGCCCGACGGCGGACCAGCGGGCGGTTTCCGACGCGGTGGTGTGTCGTTTTGGGCCGCAGGCGATTGGTCAGACGCCCGTTTCAGGAAGGGATTGAACTTTGCGACCGGCACGCAGTTGCCGCAGCGGCTGTCATCGGAGCCGCAGCTGCCCGTAACGCCGGCCCAGTGCGGATCAACGCCGGAAGTCGAGAGAAGCAAGCCTCCATCGCTGAGACTCGACCGGGTGCCGCACGAGACGCGGCCAATACACGGAGGTTGAAGTGTCTGACTACTACGCAGAAACGCTCGACACGCTGCCGCTCTTTCGCCGCACCGATCCGGTGACGAGCAAGGCCGCAGCTGCTGACGCCAAGACGTTCCGTGGCGAGCACCACCAGGCGATCCTCGAGGCGCTGAGCCACGGCCCGGCTGGGGCCAGTGGCATCGCTGCTCGATGTGGGCTCGGGCCGCATCAGATTGGCAAGAGGCTGCACGAGCTCGCCAAGTGCGGGCGGATTGCAAAGACGGGCAACATCGTCACCAGCGCCAGCGGGCGAGGGGAACGGGAATGGAGGGTCTCGTGAGTCAAGACAGTTGCATTGCCTGCAAAGACATTGAGCAGGAGGAGTTGTTTGCCCCAGAGGAAAAGTTTGCAAACCCGCGCGATCACCTTGGCCGCACGGCGGTGGACGTAAAGCAACTGTGCGACAAGACTGCCGAATGCAAGTGTCCTGTTTGCTCGCACAGGTTAATTGTTAGGGCGGGAGAGTGCGTTTCGATTCACTTTGCCCACGCACCTGGGCGCAAAGACACTTCGTGCAAAGGCGGGTTTGAAAGCCCGTGGCACATTGCAGCAAAGCGCGCTGCGGCCATGCGTCCTGGGTGGCTGCACGAATACCCAAACAACGAGGACAGAAACAGCCGCTTTGATGCCTACAACCAGTTTACGCGACAGGCTTTCGAAGCTGTTCACTCGCTGAGCGACACCTACGTGAGCAAGCAGCGATCGCTTGCCTCCGTTGGAATAGATTCGCAATGGCTTTTTGATTCGGCCGCAGAATTTGCCAGCCGAAATACGCTTCCTCTCGACATAGACAAGGCGCGCGGCGGCCTCTTGGAGTGCTACGACGTGCTGTCGAAGCGCGCTACGTCAATCATTCAAGAAATTGGCCCAGATCGGTGCTTCCTGCATTACTTGGGTCTTGCGTGGAAATGGGTTGGCGTTGATCGCTGGCAGGTTTGCTCGCCTGTCTCTGAGATACAGAAGCTTTGCTCAGGCGAGCACGGCCTTAACCGTTTGCTGTTTGACTTTCGCGCAAGCGGCGAGTTTCGAGAAGGCGCAATTGCATTCCGAAACGGCGATCTTGTTGGCACCACATGGCAAGAAGTCTCCCCGCAGAATCTGCTTTATCTGGTGAACGAAAGAAGCGATCAACTGCTTGAGGCGTGGAAGCGAATAAATCGCAACAGAGAGTACGCGAAGCGCAGGAAGGGAACTCGGCAATACCGGCCAAGCACGGCAGATGACATTGCTTCGAGGTCAAAGCCTGTGTGCGAGCTAATCGCAGAAAAAAGCATGACGCAGGACGAGGTCAATGCAGCTCAGTCAATCTGCGAGTCGGCCGGGAATGGAGCACTTGATACATCGACTCCACAAGAAGACCCGCTGGCAAGGATTCACAGGACGTGGCGGGAGCACTGCATCAGAAAAGGATGGCTAGCGAAGGAGGCTATGGATGGCCGGTGACTGGATCAAGATGCGAGCGGCCCTGACTACCTGCCCAAAGGTGGCGGCGATGGCCCGAGCGATCGGCCTGGCCGACGAGTTTAGCGGGCTGTCTCGCCACTCGATGCGGCTGCTTGTGGTTGGTGGCCTGCATGCCGTGTGGGCCGCCGTCAACGAGCACACCGCAGACGGTGTGATGGCCAACGCCTACCCAGAGGACTTGGACGACATCGCCGGCATCGAAGGGTTTGGGTCCGCCATGCGGTCGGCGGGCTGGCTCGAGGCGGACGAGGCAGCCCAGACCCTCACTTTTCCAAACTTCGGCCAGTGGAACACGCCAGCGAAGGACACCACCGCCGCCGAAAGAATGCGAAAACACCGGGCGAAACAGGATGTTGCGCGTAACACCGTAACTGTTACGGAGCCGTTACGCGTAACTGTTGCGCTAGATAAGACAAGACAAGATAAGAGAGAAGACATACCGGCTGCGCCGGTAGCTACGAGCGAGCCGCCGAAGCGGCGGACACGCTCGCAGCACCACGATGCCGTTTCGTGGACGGCTGACGCAGGCTGGCAGGGCATTACGGACGCAGACCGTGCCGATTGGGCCAATGCCTACCCCGGTGCCGTTCTGGGCCAGGAGCTCGCCAAGGCGACGGCCTGGCTGAAGGCGAACCCGAGCCGGGCGGGCCGACGCAACTGGCGGGCGTTCATTGTCCGCTGGCTGTCGAAGTGCCAGGAGCGTGGCGGAACCCACCGCGACCAAGGCCGCAAGCCAGACGACAAGCCGCCGCCCAAGGCGTGGAAGGACGACTATCGCCCAGCCCCGTACCGCAGACCCAAGGAAGTGGCCGCGTTTGCGGCTGGATTGAAACTCAAGGAGGAAGACCTATGACCGCAACAGCGACCGCCGTAGATCGTCAGCCGCTGACCAAGCGTCAGCAAGAGGTGTACGAGTTCGTGTGGATGTTCCGCGAGACGCGGGGTTACTGCGTCAGCGTTCGGGAGGTGGCCGAGTTTGTCGGCTCGCCGCACAACGTGACCGCTGCCATGTGCCACCTGTGGCCGCTCAAGCGGAAGGGCTGGGTGACGTGGGAGCCGCACCAGAGCCGCACCATCAGGCCCGTGCAAGGTGACGCATGAGCGGAAACCCTGAACCGGCACCAGCCCCGAAGACGCTGGCGCTCATGTGTGCCGTGCACTCGTGGGCCGACGATGCAGACGACGACTCGCGGAAGCTGCTGGAGTGGGCACACGAAGTGATTGAGTCGCTCTGTGCCCGGCTGGAGCGACAGGCCCTGCACCTCGAACGAGCGGAGGCCCGCCTGTGACTATTCAAGACTTCTGCATGATCGCATTGGGTGAGCTTCTCCTGGCGGCGACGTTCGCCCTGGGAGTTGGGGTAGGGATAGCACTTTCTCGAAAGGACTTGAGACATGACAACCGCAACACGGAAGCGGTCAACCAAAGCGGCTGGCGTGACGCTGGACAGGCTTACGCTCCTCAACGCTGTGAAGGGCGTGGCTGCGGCCGTGCCCAACAGATCGGCAAAGCCGATCTTGCAGAACGTCCTGCTGCATCGGGGCGAACTGCGGGCGAGTGATCTTGAGTTGCAGATCGCGTGCGGTCTGCCCTGGACCGACGAGCCGCTGCTGCTGCCGCACGCTCGGCTGCGGTCCATCCTCGAGGCGGCGACGGGCGACGAGGTGACGCTGAACCACGACGGGTCTGCCTGCCGTGTGGAAGTCGGCAGCGGCCAATGGCGGCTGCCTGTGGAGGATCCTCTGGAGTTCCCCGCGTGGACGCCCGAGGAGCTCAAGCCCATCTGCCGGATGCCGGCTGACCAGTTCGTGCGTGGCGTCCGCTCAGTGGTCTACGCCCACGACAACGAGAGCAGCCGGTATGCCCTCGGGGCGGTCTGTGTCGAGATGAAGAAGGCCACCGGCAAAGTGCACTTCGTGGCCACTGACGGACGGCGGCTGTCGGAGTTCTCGGCGTCGATCGACCAAGACACCGACGACTCCCAGACGCTGGTGCCGGCCCATGCCATGCTGGCGATTGCCACCCTGGCGTCGCACACCGAGGGCGGCGTGCAGTTGGAAACGAACGGCCGCGAGATCGTCGCCAGCACGGATGACGGCTCGGTGACGGCTCGGCTCGTGGACGGTCGGTTTCCGAGATGGACCGACGTTTTCCCTGAGCGGCAGGCCAAGGCGGCGAAAGTCGAGATCGCGGCTTTGATCTCGGCGACCAGGGCTGCGGCGATCGTGACCAGCGAGCAGTCAAAGGGGGTGGACTACACCTTCACCGAGCACGGGATAACGCTGGCAGGTCGGTCTTCAGAGAGTGGCGAAAGCCGGGTGGAGTGCGAACTGCTCGAGCCGGGCGAGGTGTGCACCACCAAGCTCGACCCGAGGTTCGTGGTGGACTTCCTGCGGCATCTGCCGGCCGATGAGCCGTTTGTCGAAGTCGAAGCCGTGGATCACACGTCGGCCGTTGTCCTGCGGGCAGGCGACGTGCGTGGCGTCATCATGCCACTGGCGAAGGAGTGAGCCATGAAGTCAGGACCAGTGGACTACGAGCGGTTGCAGGCGTTGCGGAACGAGGGGCTGACAAACGCGGCGATTGCCGCTGAACTCGGCTGCTCTATTCGCACGGTGGACGGCGCGACGAAGAAGCTGGGCGAGGGGCGCAAGCCCCCAGGGCCACGGAAAAGCGTGCCCGTGCTGCAGCTGTTCGCCGTGTGGGGCAATTTCGCTCTGACAAAGAGTGAGGTTGCCCGCGAGCTAGGGCTGACCGACAAGCAGCTGGCGCGGCTCCAAAGGCTGCACAAGCTGCCGGAACGCCCGCAGGCGTATCGGCCTCCTGTTCGCCTGGAGTCTGCCCCGGATGATTTCGGCGAGCCTGAAGCGCACGAGACGCTTGAGCTCTGCCCGTGGGTGCAAAAGCGGATCGAGGAACTGCGGCTGAAAGAGCGGCACATGCAGGAGAAGCGGCTGCAGGTGTGGGAGCCGGCTCTGAGTTGACATGCGTGGCATCCTCCGTGGGTGTATTCAACACCCCGGAGGACACGCCATGCGTTGTCTGCTCGCGTTGATTGTCTGTCTCGCTGCGGTCTCGGCTCACGCTGATACTCGGGTCGTGGTTCGCGGTCCTGCCGTCGTGACGGCTCAGGATCATGCCACGGTCATCGCCCGCCGTGGGGCGCTGGTTCACTCGCACTGCAACCAGTACGAAGGGATCGGCATGGGCAGCACGCCCGAGGCGGCCCGCCGCAACTGCTGTTTCTTCGGGAAGCGTGTCATCGTCGAAGAGGGCGTGGCCTACTCGCCGGCTCGCCGCATGTGGTTTGCCGTCATCCGCTATCGGTGAACCGTGGCAATCGCCTTCTCTGTACCTGGCGAGCCCGTCCCGCAGCCGAGGCCCAGAGTCTCGACTCGGGGCGGGTTCGCTCGGGCCTACGTGCCTTCGACGCACCCCGTCCACGCCTACAGGAAGTCGATTGCAGCAGCTGCTCGAGGTGCTGGCCTTGGCAAGACTGGCGAGCCGCTGAATGTCGTGATTGACGCCGTCTTCGGTCGCCCGAAGTCACACCTCAACAAGTCAGGGATCAAGGCGACTGCACCACGCCTGCCTCGGCCCGACGTGGACAACCTCGGCAAGGCGGTCCTGGACGCCCTGCAGGACGTGATCGGTGATGACACCATGGTGTCTCGCCTGGTCGTGGAAAAGAGCTACGGAACCGAAGGACGCACGACCGTGCGAATCTCATGACTTGGGTTGAGTACCTTGCTGGCGTTGACTGCTCGCACCAGATGACCACGGCACGCGAGCACATCGCCGAGCTTTGCGAAATTGTGCAGGGTCAGGAGTGGCGGGTGCTCGAGCTCGGGAGCCACGCCGGGATCTCGACGGCAGCCTTGGCAATCGCTGCCCCAGAATCCACGATCGTCAGCGTGGACCTTTGCGACACAGTGCCCGAGTCCAGCCGCGTGGCGTATTGGGAGACTGTTGGCGTCGCCAACATTCAGCCGGTGGCCGATGACGCCGGGCGGTTCCTGCGGGACTGCCAGTTGCATCTCGACTCCTGGGATTTCGTCTTTCACGACGCGGCTCACGGTGACGCTGTGCTGGGCGAGTATCTGACGGCGGCCGGCGTTGCCGGCATCCTTGCCATCCACGACTGGGAGCAGTTGTCGAGCTCATCGCAAGACGCGATTGCGAGACGCTTCCAGCGGCACACCGTCACCGTAGACACGCAGGGGCGGGCGCTGTTCGTCGGCTATGCCTGACCTAGTGCTGACCGGCTGGACGGGGCTAGAGTTTGCCAGGATCGCCGCCCACACGCTGCCACGCATCCACGCCTACGCACAAAGCCACGGCGCTGCTTGCGGCTGTGTCAACCTGGCCGGCGAGCGGCCGCCGTCGTGGATGAAGCTGCAGGCCATGATGCAGGGTCTGCAGACACATGATCGCGTGGCCTGGATCGACGCCGACGTGGTGATCCTTGACGACGCGGCGAGCATCTTTGACGAACTTGGCGACTCGTGGCAGGCGATCGTGGAGCACGAGACCGAGTGTGGCCTGGTGCCGAACTGTGGCGTGTGGGTTGTCTCTCGGCAGATGCTGCCGGTGCTGGCAGACATCTGGAACGCCGAGCACTGCGTCAATCACCCGTGGTGGGAGCAGGCGGCGCTGCTAGAGCAGATGGGCTACCGGGTCGAAGGCGTGCGGTCCACGCTTGACACACCGACCACGCTGTACGGGCTGACGAAGTTTCTCGACCCGACGTGGAACCATCACCCAGCCGACAGGCGGCGAGTCGATGCGCCACGGTTTGCTCATGTGACGCAATATGCCGACCGACTCGCCCAAGTCCGATTTCTCTGTGGCGATCCCTGAACACCTGCTGCAGCCGCTGGAGGTGTTCGGGGATTCCTATATCGCCAAGGCCAACGAAGGGGCCATTCGTCTGGCAAACTCCAAGGTCGCAATCGTCGGCTTGGCCCGCAACTGCGGCGGGCCTCTGCGGGCGAACCTCGAGCAGGCTCTACAGGTCGCCGAAGGCTGCCGGGATTGGCGGCTGCACGTTGAGAGCAACGACTGCGATGACGACACGGTAGACGTGCTCGCGGAGTTCTGCCGAACACACAAGCAGGCGACGTTTCACTACCAGGTGCTAGGGCGGCAGCAGTTCTCGGCAGAGTTCGCCGGCCCTCGCACGATCGCCTTGGCTGAGTACCGCGACGCCTGCCAACGGTGGGTGCGTGAGTGTGCGGCCGACGCCGAGTACGTCATAGCCATCGACTGGGATGCGTGGGGCGGCTTCTCTGTGCCCGGCCTGCTGAATGGAGTGGGCTGGCTTGTCGAGCTCCAGGGGGCGTACGGCATGGCCGCTGTGTCGCTGCTCGAGACGGCCACGATGAGCATGGGCGAGGACAACACGCCCAAGCTCACCAGCGGATGGGCGCATTACGACGCCTGGGCGCTCCGATTGAACTCCTACTGGGACGACTACACCGCTGGCCTTGGCGGCTGGAAGCATCAGTGGCTGCCGCCGGTCGGATCGCCGCCGGTTCGAGTGTGCTCGGCTTTTGGCGGGCTTTGCGTCTATCGCACAGAGGCGTACCTCAAAGGCACATACGACGGCGTGAAAGATTGTGAACACGTTCCGTTTCACCAAAGCATCGAAAAGGCTACTGGCGGGCAGGGAATGTATCTGTGCCCGTCGATGAGAACTGTCATGCGATGGATGCAGCATGCGCGGCATAACGGCGACGATTGACGTTGCCACATTCCGAGCCGACTGGAGCACGCACATGCCGATCTCGGCGCTGTGCGAGCGTTGGACAATTTCAAAAGACCAAGTGCTGCGGCTACGCGACGTGTGGCGGCTGCCGCTGCGAAACGACCGCAGGTTGCGGTTCAAGCCGGAACGCCAGCGAGATCCGACGCCACGCGAGATCGCCCAGGCGTGCCGAGAGATCCAAGCCAGGTGGGACGAGCGGACCCGCGAAGAGCGGTCAGTGGTGAAGCGGTCCACCGTTTCGATGCAGCGAATCGAGATGACGCCCGAGGCCCGGTCGGCTTTTGAGCAGATGGGTGACGAGTGAAGCTGCCCGACTACGTCGAACGACGAATCGTGATCGAGGTCGGCAGGCAGTACGCTTATGTGTACATGGCCACGGGCGACGGGAAGTTGATCGCAGGCCGCGAGGAATCGTTTAAGCAGCCGTACCGCCTGGATCTCAAGGAAGCCGCCGAAGAAGCGACGGACTTGTGGGATCTCGTCTACGACCACCTCAACGACACGATCAACTTTCCTCTGCCAGAGGCGGGGGATGATGGGCCAGACTCCGAAGAGGAGGACTGACGCCCATGCCCAGCTTCGAGATGACGGCCGCCGAGTCGGCCCAGTACGGCAACAGCCTCACCATCTGGCAGAAGCTCGCCCTAATCCAGGCGTGGGCTCCGCTGCTGACGTTTGCTCAGCAGTATCTCGCCGCTATCGACCCGTTCGCAAAAGCAGTCGTGGTCTCGGAGTGCGCCGAATGGCTGGCAAGCAAAACGGACAGCGGCCTCGACGACGAACTCGTGCGGCACCTTGCTGCCGTGCTAAAGACCAAGGAAGGCGAAGCCCTCGTGCGGTGGGCGGTTGCAAAGATCGAAGGGATGCGGGCGTGAATGACTCCTCACTACGCATCGCTGCCTGCCTTGCTGCGGCGGCTCTACTCCTTGCTCCCTACCGGGCACAAATCCAAGCCTACGCGCACCGTGCGTTGGAAGCCGGAAAAGAAAAAGCCGGGCTCCTCGCACGGATCGCAGCAGCCGCTCTGATTATCGCGGCTGCGTGGGGCAAGGTGCCGATGCCGTCGCTGGCGTTGCCTGCGGCGGTGCAGACGGTGAAGGTCGAGACGCCGAGCGATGCGATGCAAGTGACCGTCAAGCCAGTGGCCGCAGCGATGTCCGGTATGAACGCCGTGGATCGAGCCATCTGGGCTGACGCCTGGAGCAAGGCGGCTCTGGTTGTGGCCGGCGACGTGGCTGCCAAGGAAGTCGCGTTCACCGACACGCGGAGCCTGCGTGCGTTCACTGCCCTGGCCCTCGACATCGCATGGCGGCGAATCGGGAAGCACGCCCCCGGCGAGAACGAAGAACTCCGCAAGGCCGTCGAAACTGTCTACGGCAGCGTCATGGGTGACGAGGAAGTGCCCGTCACGAAGGATCTGCGGGAGCGGTACGCCGAGATGGCGAAGGCGATTGCGTGGGCCGGCATCGGGAAGGGGTGAGCCGTGGCAGACTTCATCCCCATGTTCGGCTACTCGCC
>Ga0208360_1000067_pt1 | contig 35767 bp, 53 predicted proteins | sample LakMenE27Jul10ns_FD_150739 | JGI IMG/M metagenome (GOLD analysis project Ga0208360, IMG submission 150739) | Freshwater microbial communities from Lake Mendota, WI - 27JUL2010 deep hole epilimnion ns (SPAdes) | ecosystem: Environmental > Aquatic > Freshwater > Lake > Epilimnion/Euphotic zone ...
CACTGCCACTGCTGGCGCAGGCTGTCGCTCTCGTTCCCACTTTCGCTGCTCTCTTGCGAGGCGTTTACCAATAGCGGCGTCAAGTTCCTCTTGCGAGAATGTCTTAGCTGCTACTTCCGGCGTTTCAACTACAGGTTCTGGAGTAACCGCCGTGGTTTCCAGTTCCGGCGCGGGGGCTAATTCCGCTACTTGCTCTACATCTGACATTTTTGAATCCTAAGATTCCCTGGTCATTGGGCCAGTACAAACATTATAGTCCTTGTCCAGGTGTGACGTAAAGAACACAAGAAGACGCCGCTGTTGCGGTAAAGAATGAAGTAGGCGGGAAGTTAAACACTTCCACGGCGCCAGCCACAATAGGGATGCCGTTGCCGGTGGTGGTGACTGCTGCGGCATTGGTAACCGCAATAGCCGCTGTTGCACCAACGCCTAAGAAAGCCGTTACCGACCCCACGTTAACCACTCGGTACTGGTTGGTGGGCGGTGTGACTGCCGTAAAAGTCGGCAGAATCTGCGCGGCTGTTGGGGCGCTTGAATTAGCGGTAATCACAACGGTTGGGCCGTTTGGAAAAAATGCGGATTGTTCGTTAGCCATGTTTGTCTTTCAAGGTTGTTCAGCGGCTCGTGCCTCAACTTCATACGGATTCATTTTATAACCATAGCGCAGTAGCCAGAAGCTGTACTTAATTAGGTACACTAGTTTGCCATCGCGCTGCATCTGCTCCAAGTGTTTGCGTTCGTGGCGTATCAATGTTTCGTGCGTTTCATAGCCTGGCGCCATGTAAATGACATTCCAAAAGCTAGTCCAGCCTTGAAATCCACATGCCTTCATGTAGAGCAAGATTGGGCCAGAGGCAGTGCGGATCATGGCTTTGCAGTAGCTTCCTGTGCAGCCTTGTAAGCTGTCACCACAGCAGCCGTGTGCGTTGCTTTGCAGATAGCCTTTACTCGGGCATCCTCGGCGCTGTAGTCGTCACCGGGGGCAACAACGTGGCGGTGGAACGTGCCGCTGATCTGCTTGCCATCTTCCATGATGGCGGTCTTAGTGCGTACTTGCACAGAGCCGTTTTCGATCACTTCGATACGGTCAACGATTTCAATTTTTTCTAAAGCCATTTTGATACTCCAATCAAAACCAAATTCCAGTGAGCCGCACTGATACGGTTAAAGATTACCTTCAGATACCCATGTACCCGGACTTCCAGCTACAGTGTTGCGCCAACCTTTTGGGCTGCCAACAACAGGCACGGACTGAGCAATTCGATCACCAACCTGCCAACTGCCGCCTGGGGGTGTTGAATTAAGACGCTGTTCAAGGTTTACGCCAGCAACACTATTACTGATTTTTGCTGTATTAGCCATATCAAAATCATTGCTATCGTCAAAATACACATTGCTGCAAGTACCGCCTGATAGAAAACGATAAAGAGTTCCTGAACGCGATACATTGCCAGCCCCTCGAACATTTGAGCAGTCTTGAACGTACAAACCAATATAACCTGCTCCACAAATGTTGTTTGAAACAGTTGCACGGTCAAGATTGTTTAGATTTATGCTGACACTTAAAGCGCCAGTGCTAATCAGCGTGTTACCGCTAAACGTACCTGATATAGTTGTGCCTGACCCCGATTTATATGTGTATATCTGGGCATCATTTCCACCTTGAACAACGTTACCCGTCACAGTAACGTTAGCCATACCAGATGCCGATTGTACGTTTAGAACAATTCCACCCCTTGCTACGTTTGTCGGAGCAGAAACAAAATTTCCAGTAATTGCTGTGTTCGCACAGTCAATTCCAAGAATGCCGTGTCCATTTGTAGAATCTGAATAATTAACAATGTTTCCAGTTACTGTTGCGCGCGCAGTGCTAATGACGATTCCACTGTATTTGTTTGTTGAAACTTTGTTATTTGACACAACCACTGGTTCAAGTGTCTGACCAAGCGCAATATCAAATGAAATTGAAATGCAAGCGGGGCTGTTTGTTCCAAGGGTTGTATTTTGACAGCAATCTTCCAAAACATTTTCGGTAACAATGCATCCACCAGCAGACTGAACGTAAATTCCATTGCCACTAGCACCACTTAAAGCAGAGCCGAGAATTCCAAATATGTGATTTTCTTGGACAATGCTTTGTTGATTTCCGGGCGTAACCTGATAAAGCACAACGCCGTAACCAGTTTTTGGATTGATTAAGTTTCCAATAATTTTATTTCGGTAAGGTGTTTTTCCTGCACTCGGGCCTTGGGCAAATATGCCAATCGTACCGCTACCAAAACATCGGTTGTTAGAAACTGTGTTGTACCAAGCATCGTTATAAACGCCGATGTCGTGCGCGTCTGGGTGTGTGCCAAGCGTGTCGTGTACATAACAGTTTGTCACTGTGCAGTAATCGGACTCATTGAGAAAAACTCCAGAGTATTGCATACCTTCAAATTCAACGCCATCAACCATGCACTGAGTACAAGTGTTTAAGTTAATACCGCCATTTAGTCCAGTAGCCCCCGCTGCGGTGTACTTAAACTTACCGCCAAAAATCTTTATGTTAGTTTTTGAAACAGCAGAAAACAAGGAAATGCTTGTGGTTGCCGATTGCACAATAGCTTGCGGATCAAATTGTATTTCAATGTTTGACGGCAAGTTAATAGCAGCCGTAATAAGATATGTACCTTCAGGAAAAAAACATGAACTTCCCTCTGATGCTGTTATTGCTGCCTGAATAGCAGTTGTTGAGTCTGCAACTCCTGAAGGGTCAGCGCCTTTATCAAGCACGTTGATCGGCGCACCCTCAATCATCGAATAGGATACTTTGGTAAGCGACATATCAGTAATCCTTAAACTTCGTACGAAAGGGAAAGACAGCAATAGTCATTAGCAATAACATATGCTGATCCTGAAAGTTGAACAGTAGTTCCAGAGATGTAATTCAAATATATTGCAGGCACGGAGATAAGATTTGCAAGCCCAAAAGTTGGGCCGGTTAAATTATTTCCATTTGCCGCATAAGGCAATCCCGTAATAATTGGGAATCCTGTGCCAGCACTAGACAAAGTGGCCCGCAAGTTAATTGTTACAAATACACGGTTGCCAATTTTTGTATAAAAACCAAGTTGGGTTGTATATGATGTTATGGTTGGTGCAATACCGCTGCTAGTCAAAACCGGGGTAAACGTACCTTCTTCGTAGTCATCAAACAATTCACTGGTCATGCCAGGAGCAGCAGGGTCAATAGAAAAGTCAATGCCTTTGCCAGATGTGCCGATAACCAGGTTACCGGTAGATAGAGTAACGTCACCAGGCAAGGTAATCGGCGTTGCAATTTGGCTGGCGTTGATAACTGAATTTGCTACTTTTAACATGGCGATTTCCTAGTTGTAAACAACTTCAATAATTGCGTTTAATGGTGGCGCTTGGCTGAAAGTCACCGTGCCGCTGGTTACGGTATAAGTGTTGCGGTTTTGATACACACCATTGATGTAAATGGCGGTGAAACCGTTGACCACCGAAAAAGCAGTTGTTGTTCCGTCACCAACAGCATTAGAGGCAAAAGTGCTGCCGTTGATGTTGTCAACAGTCCAGATCAACACACCGACACTGGTGTACAGGGCAAACTTGTAGATAGCACCTTCCAGCCACACATTGGCCTCGCCCCGGCTGTCTAAGACGATGGGGTTGGTGTTGGCGCTGACGCCAGTACTGTCGGTGTAAGTGGCTAATGGCGTGGTCGAGCCAGCCTCGTAGGTATACAGCAGCCCACCAGCCAGCGGTGCGCCGTTGGCATCAAAGAATTGCAGCTTGGGCGTGGGGGCTAAAGATGTGGTAGCCATGTTACATACCTTGGTTTGGTGGCGGCATCATTTCAGGCGGCATCATTTGTTCTTGTGGCATTGAACTCATCAGATCACCGCTAGTTATCATGCCTTGCACAGTGCCCAGCACAATCTCTTGTATCTGGTCAGGCGTCATGGCAGCGGCCATTGCGGTCATGCGTTTAGTTTCTACATCGTAGGCTTTGACCTCAGAGTCAAACCGCTTGATCTCCAAAGTCTGCGCTTCCATCGACTCTTGGACGTTTTGCAGCATTTCTTGCATCTGCTGCATTTCCTGACCCATTGCCTGCATCTGCATATTGGCGGCTTGCAGGGCTGGGTCTTCATCGTCGCTCAAAAGTTTGGGGTCAATGGTCTTAGCCAAGCGTTTAGCCAACTCATCAGCCCCAGGCCAATCCATTGCCTTAACAAACAAGTCGCCTGCAATTCCCATGAGCGCTGGGTTGCCTTGCAGCAGTTGGGCCATTTCTTCCCGTGTCTCTTGCCGTCTGGTGCTGTAGCTGGGGCCGGTGGTCACCACCACATCGTACTTGCCGACATTGGGGTTGTAGATTTTGTCAATCTCAATGCCCTCTTGATTGACGATCCGCTTAACCGGCATCTCTTGGGACGGGTCAATCTTCGCCATCTCAGTATCGCCATCCTCGCCAATAATTCGGGCAATACGCTGGGTGTCGTAGATTTTGGGGATCATGTCCACCAGTTGCCGGGTCACATAGCGGATGGCACGGGCTAGGTTGTCAACATAGTGGTAAGTGCCAACGTCACCCTCGCGCTGACGGGCCAGAATGGCCTTGCCGCTTCGCTCATTACCGCCCATACCCAGACTGGCGTTGTACTGCCCAGTGGCCGCTTTGATGTCCTCAGAAGCGCCCGATTTGGCTTGCAAAAGGCCAGTTGAGGCCATCGGCGGCTGGGCGCGTTGGGGCAGTGGCAGGGTTGCACCAGCGCCGTCTGTAACGTCTGGATTGACCTCAAGGTAGGGCCAGTTGGTGGTGTTGGCAGTCTTCCACTGGGTTTCGTACCCTTCGAACTGCCCACCATAGCCAATGAACGGAGCCTTGGGCGCCAGGGCCAGCATCTCTGCTTCTTGGCTTACCCAATAGTTGTACATCCGTTGGGCGTCCTTGGCGTTTCGCACCAAACCCGAGACATAAATTTGCCCGTTGACCTCAAACTCATTGCCAACCACCCGCACAATGGGGATGTACTTACCCGCCCAATCGCGCTTCTCCAGCACCTCGTAGCCGTTGGTCTTGACCCAGCAAACCTTCTCCCGCTGCGAAATCCGAGTCTTCAGCGGCTTGCCGTAGAGCATCTTGAGTTGCTTGTCATCAGGCGTGTTGTTGAACGCCGTGATGTTGTTGGGGTACAAGTTGAGTGTCTCGGCCTTGTACTCCCGATAGAAGTACTCCGCAATCCGCACTGTCTCATCGCGCAGCCATTGCTGAAGGTCTTGGTCGCCCAGACCCAGAGACAGCAGGCTACTGATAGGCGCAGCGTCTGGGTACAGGCGCTCGTACTCGTCCTTGGGTACATCGTCCGTAACAAAGCACCACCGCGCATCCGCACCGCATGGGTCTTGGATAGCAGGATCCATGTAGACCGAGAATGAGTTGCGAATCCGCCCTATCTTGAGTTCCTGGTCAAAGCTGTTTTCGTCGCAGTATTCAGTTAGTACGCGAATGTAGCCTTCACCGTAGGTAACCTGGTTCTCGCAGGCAGTCGCGTAGGCAATGTCAGCATCACTGATATACTCAATGTGCCGCACTATGCCGTTGAATATCTCCGCCATCTCAGGGTCAGCAACGTCATCCGCAGGTATAACTTTGCCGCTCGGCTTGTTGTACCGTTGGTCGTTGGTGACTTGCCGCACGTGCTGCGGCAACTTGTTAATAGTTAGGCAGGGACGGGCGTTGATAGTCTGCCCTTGGACGGCCCCGCGAGTTGCCAGTACGTCAGCAGGCCACTGCCACTGGTTGTCCGGACTACCCGCCATAAACCGCAGGTCATCAAGTTCGTTGCTGCGCGAGTCGCTGTAGGCATCCACCGCCATTGTCATGCGCGAACGCATGGTGGAGAGCATATCGCTGTACTCTACGTCATCGCCCCCACCAACATCGGCAACCTTGCCAACCTTGTTAATGCCGGTGTAGTCAGCCATTATTTTTTCTTACCTTTAGGGGTGGACTTTTCAGCTTCACGCTTAACAGCATAGGCAATGGCTACGCTTTGTTTAATCGGTTTTCCCGATTTTACTTCCGCCGCAACATTTTTACTAAATGCAATTTTACTTGAGTTTTTGATAAGTGGCATTTTGTGGGCCTCGTTCAACGTAATCAAGGATAACATCAATGTGTTTCTCAAACCATCCTAGCCGAGTGTTGCATTGCTGGCACAAAACGCCTCGATAAGTTTTTGGTATTTTATGGTCAATGCACATTTTGCTTGCTTTTTGGCCGCAAATTTCGCATTGTTGTGACCGCAAATACGTGGTTTCTTCAAGACTTAGCCCATATTTTTTCTTGACATCATACCGAAGCTGATTTAACCGCAAGTTTGCAGGCAACGTCCCATTGTTTGCAAACTTGTGTTTCATTACTTCTTCTTCGCCGTCTTGGCAGAATTTACAAAATCTTGCTTGCTAGGCGCTGCCTTGCTGCCGACTTTGTTCATCTTCTCGCCAGAGCCAGCCTTGATACGGGCTTGTTTGGCGTTAATGTTGGCATAGAGGCCGGGTTTAGCTGATTTCATGATTTCTTCCTTGCCATAGGTTTGTGAAGGCTAGGTTCCATCTTCTTTTCCATAGCGGCATAGGCTTTTTTGCTTGGGGCCATTTTCTTTTCAGCAGCCTCCATCTTTTTGGATTCGCCTTTGCCAAACGGGTTCATTTTCTTTGTAGCCATAATTAGCACTTCCATCGTTTAAGCGCAGCTTTAGCACGTTCGCCATCCTTGGCATTCGCCGCTACTGCACCCATTCTTGCACAAAATGAATCCTTGCGGCCCTGATCAGCCTTGGTCTTGGGGTTAGGCGCAGGAGCCTTCAAGTTAGAGCCAGTGGCTGCATTGTAGACAGCCCTACCCTTGGCAGTCAAACCAGCGCCCTTGGACGTTGGCAGCTTCTCGCCACGCCCAACTGATAAAGATACGCTTTTTTTCATGACCCCATCCATCCAGTAGACACCGCCGAGTGATCCGAGTACCTACGAGGCGCGGCTTCACGGTACTCCCGATGCGCCACAGGGAAAGCAAACGTCACGCAGATTGCATCCGCAGCGTCTGGACTAGCTAAACCCCGTGCTTTCATTTCTTTCTTGCTCTCCAAGAAGATCGTACCCCGTGAATCAGGCTTCATCAGGGGGCTAATCAAGTCTGTCTTCAAAAACCTATCCTGCGGAATACTAGCAGATTTCAACCAATCTTTCATATCCCCCCACATCTGCGCCCTCATATTTCCATACATTATCGGGTTTTTGGACTTGTTCCCAAAGTTTACACCCTTGATCTTGTACCGCTGCTCCTTGAGCCTATCCACAATCCCCGCCCCCAGCCCACCCTCATCAATCACCACCATCGCAGGCTTGTACTCTTCCATCGCCTCAATGATATGCCCCACCACCGTCATGGTGTCATCACCTCTATACTTCTTTATAGACACAATATCCCGCCCCTGCCGCACCGCAATCACCGTCGCATCCGCCCCAAACCGCGCAGGATCCACGCCAATGATGATTGGTGCTGAATTGTCCTTGTACTTAGGCCGCTTCATCGCCTCATCCACCACATCTGACGGTATAAACTGGTCATCCCCCGCCCGTGGGAACTCACCATACACCTCAACGTGCGCCTGGGCGCTGTCCGGCCCGTACTCATCAATAATTCGACCATAAACCGCCTTGTCCGTACCCTCCACCGTCCGCGCATCCACCACCTTAGTCACCCAAAAGTCCCTCTTTGAGTGAAAAGTCTCGTAAAAGTACCCTGTATTGCGCCGTGGGTTGCTAAACGCCAGCCAAAAACGATTCGGCGTGTTTTCCGTGAAGAATCCACCAGTAACAGACCAAATCGAATCGTCAATACCACTCGCCTCATCAAAAATCACCAGCACACCATCAAAATTATGCACACCAGCATAGGCATCCGGGTTCTCCGCTGACCACAGCCTACCTTCTACACCCCAATACCTCGTACCCTTCTTTAAATCCTGCTCCACCAGGTCAGTCAACCACTTCGCAGGCGCCACTCGCGTTGCGCTAACTTCAAACCAGTGGCTGTTCAACCCCATAGCCAGCCACTTGGTTATCTCCGCCCAAGTAATGCTGCGTAACTGATTCTCCGAGTTAGCCGAAATGATGGTTGTCGAGCCAATCCTTGTCGATGCCATCCATATAGTCAGCCATGACACTAATGCTGACTTACCAATACCACGCCCAGAAGATATTGCTTCCTGCAATACAGAGTAGTCTACTTTGCCATTATTCTTTGCAATATGGTCAGTAATATCTTGCAATACTTCCCTCTGCCATTTTCTTGGGCCAGAGAAATACTCCAGTGGAGTACCCTTAACTCCCCAAGGAAACAAATACTTAACAAAAGCCAGAGGATTATCTTTTAATGCAGGACTCCAAAGTACCGCCATTAACTCTTGTTCATCTTCTGGTTTATATATTGTGGTTTGCATGGTGTGAGTATGTTAATAAAAAATAAAGCACGATAGTGCATGGAGGCGATGGGTTAAATATATATTAAAAAAATAAAAAATGTTCGTGAACGCTCCGTAGCCGTGACCATCGGCGCTCGGCCCTGCCACCCCCCCCAGTAAGCACTCACTAACATCCTGGTTAGTAAGCACTAACTAACATCTGCATCGTCCTGTGCATCCTGTGCATCGGATTGTGCAAGCCGCGGTGTAACGTCCACAACGTCCACAAGGCGTGACTGTGCAGCTTGCAAGGCACCTGAAATGCTGATGCGGGTATCGCTAACGCTCACGTCTAGACGGTCGCCATAGATTTTTGGTGCAAGCTTGCTGAGAAACCACTTGCGGGTATCCACCTGTAGCTGGCGTTGGCGGACTAGAGCGTTATCGGTCGCCCCGTTATCAAGTACAGGCACGGGCGCATCCGCTAGTTCTAAGATTTCATCAGCCATCTTGTCTAGCAAGGCTTGCCTAGCGCGAGCGTATTGTTTCGCTAGCTCAGGGTCGGCGTCAACCGCCCGAAGGAACCTAGCGGGGTCTAGGCCTGTTTTAATGCATGCCTTGCGAAGTGACAACCCTTCAGACACCATTAGGTCAACCGCCAAGTTAGACAGTTCTGCCCTTTGATCTGTTACACCATACATGTTAGTAACCCCTAACTTAATTTACTAACCACTTGGTCAGCAATGGGTGCATTTTAGCCATGCATCCCTTTACACAATGCACATATCCTTAGGATATATGTGCAAAATGTGTAAGAAACGGGCTGTTTTGCCCAAATCTTACACAATGCACAATGTATGAATTGTGTAAGAAATGTAAGGGTAAACACCTAGTAAATAGTGCGATAAAGATTGTTGCACCATGCTTGACTGCGATAGAATCTGTTACATGGTGAAGCAATAGTGCAGCACCTAACTAAGGATAGACATGGAGAACAAAACGGTAGCATGGTCCACAATGCTGCAAGATGCAGTCACTCAACCCGGCATCATCAGCAGTGCATACAGCGCATTCCACAATTACAGCATGGGAAACCAGCTACTGGCATGGTCCCAGCTTACAGCCCGTAATATGGGTTTGTCACCACTGGCAACCTACAAACGATGGTCCGAGTTGGGACGGCAAGTCAAAAAAGGCGAAAAAGCCATTGCTCTGGTTATGCCAGTTACTATCAACAAAAAAGATGGTGCAGGCGAAAAGACTGGTGAATGCTTCCAATGGTTCACCCTTAAAAATAACTGGTTTTCCCTTGATCAGACCGAAGGGGCGGAATTTGCCAATGAAACCATTACGCCAGCATGGAATGCTGATAAGGCATTGCAAACCCTTGATATCACATTGATTAGGTTTGATTCAGCATCTGGCAATTGCCAAGGCTATGCTACTGGCAAAAATATCGCTATTAACCCAGTTGCTGCACTGCCCCATAAAACACGATTTCACGAATTGGCGCATGTCGTGCTCGGTCATACCCTTGAGGGCACCATGTCGGATGACGAACGGACCCCAAAAGACATTCGAGAAGTTGAAGCTGAGTCGGTAGCTTATATATTGTGCTCAGTGCTCAATCTGCCAGGATTGATTGAATCAAGGGGATATATTCAATCATGGTTATCTGGTGCTGAGATTAGCGATAAGTCAGCACAGCGCATATTCGGTGCTGCTGACAAGATTCTGAAAGCTGGCGCGTAATTAACCTAATGCTCTGCGAGCCAGGGCATTGTGGCAATTATGCCAATTAACCTAGGACAATCATGGAACACGCAACAATCGAAACCACTACAGCCACCATTGACAATGATCTAATGATCATGCCCGGTCATCTTGCAGCCATTGCCATGTTTGCAGCCAAGAAAGATATCCGGCATTATCTAATGGGCGTATGCATTGACACCGGACCTGCTGGCGCGTTTTTAGTCGCTACTTGCGGCCATGCTATGGCAGTGCATCAGATCGACAATGTGGCTCGGCCTGCTGGTCAACTTATCATGCCACTGGTGCCACTTGCCAGCATGATCAAGGCAAACAGGCGCGTCGGTATCAAACTAACCCTGCCTGCTGGTTTTGCAGGAACCTATAACAACAATACCCGTGCGAAACGTCAGGTAACGCTCGAATCACTCAAGGGTGAAATTTCCATAGTGCCCGAAATGGACGGTATTTTTCCCGACTGGCGCCGGGTTGCAAAGTATGACGATGCACCATACCCGCAGCAAGTGTTCTTTAATCCTCATTACTTGGTTCGAGTTGCCGATGCTGCGGACCTGATCAGCGAGCGCAAATTCTCGGTCCAGGTTCGCCCAGGTGGCACTGGTGTAGGGTTTGCCACTTTAGACCATGAGGGGAAGACGGTGGCGTATGTTATGCCGATCAGGGGCACCATTGACGATCTGCCTAGCAAACCCACAATGAACTATTGATCAAATAACCCTTTAACCCTTACCCTGTAAGGGTTTCTAGCTATCATTTTAGGAGTGAACGACATGGAATCATTGTTTAACGTGTGGGCAGATGGTCAGCATTCAAAAACCACCATCTTGGCAAACAGTATGCCCGATGCACTTGATATATTTTGCGCCCGACATGGGTTTATAGACCACGCCGACTATTGCCAAGAAAAGCAATTGACAGAATCCAATATCAACATTCAAGAGGTCACAAGGTGAAAAAACTATTGTGGACCCTGATCCAAGGCCTTATCGGCGCTGCCGTATGGGGTCTACCCTTTGCTTACTATTTTTGGAGTATGAAACCATGAGTTGCTATTCTGTATTTGACCAAAAAACCAATAAGCAAATTCGGGTATTTCATTACGATATTTTGGTTTCAGATGATTGGAAACGCGCAAAGCGTTTGGCGTTTGACATGGCACAAGGTATGCACAAGGGAGGGTATCCCTGCACTGTGGAGCAATTCCATATGTCTAGCATTGTGGGCAAACAGATTTTTAACACCAATGAGGCAACAGTATGACCTACGATGACGATTGGCGCGACGATGCGCGCGATCAGGCCAGACTCATGGCCGATGATGGCCCCGACGACTCAGAGCCGGGTATCTGCCCTGCTTGCAATGGCTCGGGAGAGGGCCAACACGAAGGGACTACTTGCTACCACTGCAAAGGGGCAGGGGAATGCTAGACCACGACATTACCGACAAAATCCACCACCTAATGCATAAATATGCATGGTGCCACCAGGAGGCAATGGAGTACCTGTATTACGAACCGCACGACCCGGTAGACTGGCTCGGCACCCGGTGGGAGGGTGAACCATGCTCTTAGCCGCCCTATTTGCCGCCCTGCTGGCTCTGCTGCTTAACCTGTAACGATACCTGAAACGATTATTCCAACCTAATGCCCACCGAATACAAGGTGGGCTTTTTTACGTCCTCTATTTGCCGTTTAGCATCCTCAAAGCCCCTGCCCACAATCACGCGGTGGCCGATACTCTCTAGGTACGCGATCCAGTCCTTTTGTACTGGCGACACCACGCCGCCTGCCTCACGCTTGAGTTCCACCCATAGGTTCCACTCAGGCACGAAAAGGTCGGGCACCCCTGCCTGTACCCCTTCGGCCTTCAATGCAGCCCCCTGAGAAGCCCCACGATGGCCCCCATTGGGTATTGCAAAGACCCTCACGCCGGGGTAAGTCTTGCGAAACCATGCCACTAACCTGACCTGCTGTAAATGTTCGGACTCCATCAGAATGGCACCTCCCACTCCCACAAGGCGCAGCCCCCAGGCTCGGATGCGAATTCTGGTGGTGGCGTATCGTTATATTCGGCGCAGACACCATCGGGCCTGTAATGGTCGCACGTATGGCAGACCCTCGGCGGCTCGGCGTTCACGGTGGCGCGGTAGTGTGTAACGATTGCGGGTTCTGGGTGACGGGTATTCATTGGTTCCATGTCCTCTTTAGTACGGTAAAAAAACGGCCTTCACGCTTAAATTCAACGGCGCTGGGTGGCCTGCCCTCGCTCATCTGTTGCGCCATTTGATGCAGTTCCGATACCCCATAGTCCAGCGTCACGCCTGCCTGATGGGCAACCTCGGCCAGCAGCCTGCGCGACTTTTCGCCTGCATATCCGTCGTGAGTCACTGCCAGATATTCGGTCACTGGCGGGTCTGACAGTCCGCCGTAGTACGTCACGCTCAACATCTCCCGGCCACTGGCTCGGCTTATATGCTTTCGCCATGTCCAGCTATTGACTTCCAAGTCAGTACCGTCCTGCCCCATAATGTCCAGGTTATGCAGGCGCAGCGCGGGGCGCTCGGGTTCCGGAAATGCCTCACCGCAAGCTGGGCAGACCCTGACCGATAAGGCGCATATCTCTTGACAGTGGTCACACACTTTCACCGGCGCTTCGCCTTGCTTGTCGCCTTTTTTCGGCGGCGGTCTGACTGCGGTGATGGGGCCATGTTGCTCCACCACGCCAGCAAAATCCAACACCAGGCAGTCCGTCTTACCCAGCGCAATTCGCAGGCCACGCCCTGCCATTTGCACATATAGGCCCGGTGACATAGTTGGCCGCAGCATAGCCACCAGATCGATCCCAGGTGCGTCAAAACCCGTTGTCAATACATTGGCATTGGTTAAGGCCCGAATGCGCCCTGCCTTGAAGTCGGTCAGTATCCGGTCACGCTCATTGGATGGCGTCTCACCGGTCACGCATTCGGTGTTAATGCCTTGCGCCTGCAATGCGGTGGCAATGTGCTGGGCATGGGCCACCCCGGCGCAAAACACTAGCCAAGATTTGCGTTCAAACCCCAAGCGCACTATCTCAGCGGCCACCTTTCGGTTCTTGTCACTGGTGTCCACCGCTGCCTGTAATTCGCTTTCAATGTATTCCCCGCCACGTTTGTGGACCCCGTCCACTTCCAGTTTGGTGCGGGTCAATTTACTGCGTAAAGTTGATAGAAACCCCTTGTGAATAAGTTCCTCTATGCTCACCGGCTCAATCAAGGCGTCAAAGATGGCGGGATCGTCGGTGATGTAGCCGTGGCCTAACCTGTACGGGCTGGCGGTCAGGCCCACGATTCGCAGGTTTGGATTGATGGCGCTCAATTCGGCCAGCAGGCTTCGATAGCCGCCCTCGTCCTTGTGGCTCACTAGATGAGCCTCGTCTATAATAACTAGGTCAACGTGGCCTATCTGCTTGGCCTTGGTTCGCACCGACTGGATGCCTGCAAAGGTTATCGGTTCGCCCAATTCCTTCTGGCGCAACCCGGCAGAGTAAATTCCCATCGGCGCGTTCGGCCAGTGTTGGCGCATTTTTTCGGCATTCTGAGCGATCAGTTCTCTGACATGGGTGAGCATCAGAATGCGAGTCTCAGGCCAGGATTGCAGCGCATCCTTGCACAGTGCCGCAATGATGTGGCTCTTGCCTGACCCGGTGGGCAGCACCAGACAAGGGTTGCCTTGGTTGCCTGCCTCAAACCATGCGTAAAGCTGGTCGATGGTGCGGGTTTGGTAGTCACGGAGCATCAAACACCAACCCTTCCATCGCACGAAAACGCGCTAATTTATATGCGTGATTGGCGCAATTAACTGCATATTCTTCAATTTCAGCTTCCCCCATCAATGTTGGGGGCATGATATTGGTGCGTTTTCCGTTTTCATTAAACAACAATAAAAAAGCCTGCAAAGCATGATCAATGTCATCCTCATCACACCAAACTTTTTGACTTAAATGTTGGAACCAATGCACAAAAACACATTGTCTTGTTTTTGTTTTTTCTGACAAAAGTTTTGGAGCCAATTTCCATAAGTCTTTTGCTGGAACGTGATAAGTTCCATCACGGAGTTCAAGTCCATACATTGTTACTGACCATTGTTCTCCTTGCCACAATACAAAATCCAGTGCTTCTCCTTTATTGTGGACTTCGCTGCGAGTCTGAGGGCAAAACTTAAACCATCCAAAATCGTCTTTTGTTTTAAAATCATTCACCCCACTACCCTCCCATCCCACTCTTTCCGAAACGCCATAACCTGCGGATCAGCAGCCACGCAGGCCTTGGCATTGGCTAACAGTTCCTTGGAGCCATACACCCCCTCACCCGGCTCACCATTGGCAATGCCCTGCCCGTCAATCTCATAGACTGCAACCCAGTCGCTTGGCCCTTCCAGGCGTTTCCAAGGCACCAAGTCAGGATGAATAACGTGGCTCTCGCAGCCTGTAAGCTGCGCGTCAGTTGGCACAATGGCGTCCCACTTGGCGCAGTGCCATGTCGAATCTGACAATGGCGTGATGTGGGCGCAGGTACGGCAGTTGACTTGTTTAGTGGTTTTGCTGCCGTGGCAAAAGTCATGGCCTGCACACATCTTGCATTCAAACCATGTTGGGTCGGTGCTGATGGGTGGTGGCAGGCGGTCAGTCAGCGCCAGCCTTTGGCCTCTGTCAATTGCCTTGATGGCATGGTCTTTGTCATACTCTAGGCGCTCGGTGTAGATGCGGTCATCGTCTTTGCAGATTGCCACATACAAGGCGCGTTTCAACTCAGTGCCGTGCATATAAACCTGACACTGCGTGAAATGCTGAGGCTTACTCTTTGCCACGCCATTCTTCTCAAGGTCATTGAATGACTTTAGAGAATGGGTTTTAAACTCCAGTACGTGTTCAGTCTTTGGCGCACCAGGAACTCCTTTGCCAATGCCGTCTAGGCTGCCCGATACATGGCTGCCAAAGTTCACCCGGCGCTGGGTGCCGCTCACGCTCATGCCAATGGCGCGTAGGTCACTGATGATGGTGGCTTCCTCATTGAAGCCACGCCTGAAAAGACGGAGAATCCGTCCTTGGAACTTTTCCACCACTGCCCAACGGAATGACAGCCAAAGCCAGCGCTCACAATGGTGGCCCAGCGTACTGCACCCCATGTGAGCGCGGGGTTTCTCAGTCCGTTCCTGATGGGCGGCGTCGATCAGGGAAGTTATGGTAATCTCTGGTTCAGGTATTTGCACGGTGTTTTCTCCTGTTAGTTGTTGCTTACATTGACCCCGCCGTCACAAGCGGGGTCTTTTTTTGCTTACTTCTTAGCCCACGGTGGCGCAGACTTAGCCGGTGCAACCTGCATTACCGTCGCGTTTTTTTCTCCTAATGGAATGTGAGCTGCAAAGGAAGCAGGCCCAACAGGCTTAAACGGTGCAACCGCAGCCGGTGTCACGCCGCCAAAAGATTTGTAACCCTTGATCTCATTCCCGGCGTACTCACCAGTCTTGACCACCAGCTTGATGCCCAGGTTGCCGCCAATCAGTTGGTCGGTGTCGGTCACCTTTGCCAAGCCAATGGCTCGCATGATCTCGCCCAACTGCTGGCGTCCGATCTCCTCGGCCTTGGTGCTGGCGTTCTTGATGTTCAAGTTGCCGAACACCACGCGCCCCTGATGCGACGGCCCGGTGATGGTGTACTTGCAGGCAATGTACTTGCCGTCGCCTGCCTTGGTAGACTTAATCTCAGCGCCCGTAATGCTGGCGTTATACCAACCTTCGGGCAGTGGCTCAAAGTTGCTAGTGTTGCCTTTCGGCAAAGTGTCGAGGGTAAATTCTTCGTCAAGAAAAGCCATGATTAATCCTTAGTGATAGTGAAAGTGGGGCGTCCAGGGGTGGACGTAATAGCACCAAGCAGCGGCCCGGTCACAGCGTCAGCAGCCGCGCCCCAAGCCTTTGCATTGATCTCGGGTTTCCAGCGAAAGAGGCTGGACAGGTGTTCGCTCAGACCGGCTTCAGCAGCCAACATCTGGAGTTTGTCAGCGTCGATCTTCTTGTTGATTCGGCCCTCGGTCTTGATGACGTAACCGTCAATGGCGTGTTTGACAGTGCCATCCAAGTCTTTAGGGATGGCAAAGGTTTCAACCATCAGGTCTTCTAGTTCCCGGCGCTCGGCAACTGCCGTGGCTTCTAATTTTTTGGCGTCAAGCCAACGTTGATATAAAGTGTTCATTGGGTGTACTCCAGTGCTTGCAGTTTGCTGATCTTTTCGTTGATCTGGTGGATTGATTTGTGGAACGCTTCTTGCGCCTTTTCTTTTTCGACCTGCAGTGCCGCAATCTTTTGCGCGGTGGGATCGTAGTTTTCAGGTATGTCAAACTCAACATCCTGTTCGCAAACAAACGTCATTGATTCAGTGTCAGCAGTGCGAAAACTGAAAGCTGTCCAACTGCCTGTAGTCTCAAATGAGTACTTAGAAAAGTACACGTACATCCGGACGATCTTTTTCATGCCACGCCGCCAATCTTGTTGATGATCTCGCCCAGGTCAGGCGCTTCCCAGCCACCCAGCTTGCCGCTACGATCCTTCGCTAGCCACAGGCCGTCGCTGTCGCACATCAGTGCGCGTTGAGTGTTGCCCTCGGCATCCTTCTCAACCCGCAGCGCAAGCACCTCGTCGAAAAAGTAAGGCAGTGCCTGCCCGGTCTTAATACCCGGCATGGAAGGCGAATACAGCACCCGGCCCATTTCATCCTGAGTCTTCTCCAGCTTGGCTGTCATCAGAACATGGCGTCCAGGCAGGTCACGGAAGGCCCGAATGATGTCGGCCATCTGTTCCTGCATTGCGCCATAGGCAGCCCTTGGGTCTTTGTTGACCTTTTTCTCATGGTTCAAACAGACCTCCGCAATCTCCGAGATGCTGTCTAGCGCCACTGACTTGTGGTCAGAATCCGCAACCCAGGCGTAAGCCTCGCGCAGATCGTCCATGCTGGTGATTTCAAGATACGGCAAATCAGCGTCTTGGATAGACAGCAACCCACCCTCTGCTGACAGTACCACGGGATGCGGTAAAGTCTTGATCAAGCTGGTCTTGCCAGCCCCTGCTTGCCCGTAGACAAGCAGCTTGACACCGTTGGCTGCAAGGCCGCCGGTGCGTTTCAACAAAATAGCCATGTTGGCTCTCCTAGTTTGCGCTTCCGTCTGTAACTCAGTTCGAAGCGTGGCTAGATCATAGCATAGTTCTGTGCTACAGTGTCAACAACTTTATTACGAAAGATGGAAAAGATGAGTGACCCCTTCAAAATCAACGAACCAACCTGCATCAGCTTCAGTGGCGGCAGGACAAGCGCCTATATGCTTTGGCGTGTTTTACAGAGCAATGGAGGGCTACCGGCAGAGGCCGTTGTGTGCTTTGCCAACACCGGCAAAGAGGACGAGGCAACCTTGCGGTTCGTGCGGGACTGCGCGGTGAATTGGGGGGTGCCGATTGTTTGGCTGGAGTATTTGGCCTACACCGATGACGAACCACGCTTTAAGGAAGTTACGTTTGAAACAGCCAGCCGTGATGGCGAGCCGTTTGAGGCGTTGATTCGCAAGCGCGGCTATGTTCCAAACCCGGTGGCGCGATTTTGTACTGTGGAACTAAAAGTCCGCACCATCCACAGGTACTTAAAGTCTATTGGCTGGACGGAGTGGGATTCAATGCTTGGCATCAGGGCAGACGAACAGCGTCGGCTTGCCAAGATTGGTAATCAGGACTACGGAAAGCATGAAGAAAAGCAGGCCCCATTGGGAAGCGCAGGCATCACAAAAGAGGATGTTGGCGCATTTTGGCGAAGCCAGCCATTTGACTTGGGCCTGCCAAACAACAACGGCGTGACCATGCATGGCAACTGTGATCTGTGCTTTCTTAAAGGTGGCGCACAAATACTTTCACTAATTGCAGAAAAGCCAGAACGTGCAGTATGGTGGGCGAAAATTGAGGCGTTGGCGTTGGCGTCCAAGCCAAGCGGGGCGCACTTTCGCACAGATCGCCCATCCTACGCACAAATGCTCAAGTTCTCACAAGAGCAGCGGGATATGTTTGACCCTAACGAAGAAGCCATAGCCTGCTTCTGTGGAGATTAATTTTCATGGCAGACCTCTCAAATATTCTCGGTGGCCCTTGGTCGCCACCCCCTCAAAAGCACGTTGATGCACCTGACATTCAACTCAAAGACGCCATGCTTGGCGCAGGGCTAAAGCCACCAGATGTGATCTATCTGGACGGCAAACTGCACCGCTTCAATAGTGGCACCAAGGGCGAAAAGGGCCACGACAAGCCGGGTTGGTACGTAGTCTTTAGTGATGGCGTACCGGCAGGGCGCTTTGGCTGCTGGCGCTCTGGGTTTGAATCCAGTTGGAAAGCAGACATTGGCCGCAGCCTGACGCCGGTGGAGGAGATGGCGCAGTCCCGGCGACTGGCGGAGGCCAAGACCCAGCGGGACGCCGAGGTGAAAAAGGCGCGTGAGGTAGCGGCCAACACCGTCGATCTTATCTGGTCGCAGGCAGGGGCAGCAAGCCCAGAGCATCCGTACTTGCAACGCAAAGGCATCAAGACGCATGGCGCAAGAATAACGGGTGACGGCAGGCTAATGGTGCCGTTGTACAACTCAGACGGCGAACTCTCCAGTATCCAGTACATTGACCATCAAGGCGGCAAGCTGTATCACCCTGGTGGACAGACCGGCTCAATGTATTGGTTGGTCGGCAGCATGGATGACGCCACCACGCTCTACATTGCCGAAGGATTTGCGACAGCCGCCACCATTGCAGAAGTGACAGGCCAGCCCTGCGCGGTGGCTTACAGCGCCAGCAACTTGGTGCCGGTGACGGGCATTCTGAAAGAAGGCCACCCGACGCTGGACATTTGCATCGTGGCTGACCATGACGCAAGTGGAGTGGGGCAACGCTACGCCGAACAGGCCAGCGCCAAGTATGGGGTACGCATGACAACACCGCCCGTCCTTGGTGACGCCAATGATTACGTCCAAGCGGGGCATGACCTGGCTCTGTTGCTCAAGCCGCCTGCACCAGTGACAGACTACCTAATCCATGCCGACGGCTTTTCAGCGCAGCCTGCGCCTATTTCGTGGCTTGTGAAGCACTGGATACAGGACAAGGCTTTGGTCATGGTGCATGGCCCCAGCGGTGGCGGTAAGACTTTCGTAACGCTGGACTGGATGCTGCACATTGCATCAGGCAAAGCCACTTGGTTTGGTCACAAGGTTAGGCCTGGCAATATGGTTTATCTTGCTGGCGAGGGCCATCACGGCTTGCGTTCACGTATTGCAGCCTGGAAGCATAAGAACAACGTCAGTAACCTGAATATGTGGGTCAGCAAGTCGGGCGTAGACCTCAACACTGCCGAGGGCTACCTGAAAGTGGTGGAGGCTATACGGGCGCTCAAGATCAAGCCTGATGTGATTACGGTAGACACCTTGCACCGCTTCATGGCCGGTGATGAGAACAGCGCTCAAGATGCCAAGACTATGCTGGACGCCTGCGCGGCCCTCATGCAAGAGTTTGGCTGCACTGTCATTCTTGTTCACCATACAGGCGTCAGCGAGGAAGCCCAACATCGGGCGCGAGGCTCATCTGCATGGCGTGGAGCCTTGGACATTGAAATTAGCGTCATACCCGCCAAGGGCGACAAGTCCATTGAGATCGTCCAGCGCAAGAGCAAAGACGCCGAGATGGCAGCGCCGGTCTATGTTGACCTGGAGTCGGTGGCAATACCCGGCTGGTTTGATGAGGATGGCGAGGCCGTTTCCAGCGCGGTGGTGATTAAGGGTGAAGTGCCGGAAACTAAGCAGAAAGATAAGTCGCTGGGGTTTGCCGACTTTGAGAAAGCCTGGTGGTCTTCAGGCGCAGAAGAGCGAGGCGGCGCACCCTACCTCACCAAGTCAGTGATGCGCGAGTATGCGGTTGCCAATGGCATTTCAACATTTGCCGGGGCAATGGCAGCCGGTTCCCGCCGAAACCTGATCGATGGCAAGAACGCCCGGTACATCATCAATCTGTTGGACGCCAAGTTGATTGAAGTTCATGAGAACGGTTGGATTGTGATCGATCCCGGTACAGCATCAGGAATGATGTTGAAGAAAGATTCAACATAACAATTAACTGTGCTAAACTTCTTGACATGAATAGACTAACCCAACTCAAAGCTAAGTTGAGGGCTGCACAGGCCGAACTTGCAATCCGCACCCGGACGCACAACAGTGCGAGTCGGGCTTACAACAAGGTGACTGCCCATATCACCGAACTGGAGAAACGCATTGCTGACCTGGAGAAAATTTCAAAGTAACCTGCCCAACTACAGCGAGGCTGACTTGTTGGCTTTGCTGGATGAGGAACGATTGAAGCACCGTAGAGTGACTATGCTGGAGCGTATCCACCAACGCTACTGCACCATGAGAGCCAATCGGGAACGGTTGGAGATTTTGAAAGAAGGAAAACGACCATGACCCTAATGCAACAATTTAAGAGGATGACCCGTCGCTTGACGCCAGTTGAGATGGCGGCTACTGAACTTGCAGAGGCTGAACTGCACCGCCTGGAAGCTCACAGTGCTATGGAATACGCCAGCAGTGTGGTGTCCTACGAAGACGCGCGTATCAAGCGATTGAGGAAGTTCTTAGCAGACGCGGAGAAGGCAGTATGAGCATCTGGCCCTTCCCAACTGAACTACCGCCTAACCGGCCTGTACCGCCAATGCCTTTCAACCCTGCAAACCATGAAGAGAGTCCGCTATGAGTATTTTGGAAGAGATCAAAGTCAATCGCACACCGACTCACATGGTGCGTACCCCGAGCCTCACCTTGAGCCGGGAAGCTCGGCAAAGCATGGGTAAGTACACCGAGCGCAAGAAGCTGGCTGGTGAAGTCAAAGCAGCAGAGAACGACCTGTGGCAGCGCGGCCAGTACAAAACGGGTGACGGCGACTACACCGCACAGGTGCCACGCGAGGGTAGCTTGAGGGCGTTCAGCTTGCCGAGCCGGGGGAATCGGACATGACACCAAACACAGGTGGTCCGGCGTTTCCTACGAGGCACACCGGCACAGGCATGACCCTGCGCGATTACTTCGCGGCCAAGGTGATAGTCCAATTCCTTGAGGTTTGCTCCACCCATACGCGGGCGGCTGAAGAAGCCTACGCAATGGCAGACGCCATGCTGAAAGCGAGGGAAGCATGAACGACCACAACCAAGACGACGAGATCGAAGACCTCTACAAACCCGACTGGCTTGCACTCAGTCTTGCGGTAGCGATCACCACGATCTCACTTGCTGCTTTTTGTTTCCTTGTGGGGTACTTGACATGACTGACCTAAGACAAGCCGCAATGCTGGCGCTTTCGGCTATTGATTTGTACCAAGGAAATGAACACTGCGAGAATGCGTTCTTAGCAGCGGGAGATGCCCTCCGCACCGCACTGGAGCAGCCAGAGCAGGAGCCGGTGGCGATACCTGACTGCGGAGAAGCCGGACACGCTGACGGAGCCTGCGGCACCAGCGAGTGTTTGCCAAGTTTTAGGCGCAAAACCACCCCACCCGCAGCACAAGCTGCACCTGTGCAGGAGCCGGTGGTGTTCTATCGTTGTAATGGTTGCGGTCATGCGTATGAGCAAGTGCATCCAACAAGCTGCGACTGCATGGGCGCTGGCGGGTTTGATCGGGTTGAGTATTTCACCACCCCACCCGCAGCACAGCGCCCGTGGGTAGGGCTGACGGATGAGGATGTAAACCGAGAGTCTGCCCCGATTACTTCACAAATGAAGCTGGCATTTCACGCTGGGATGTATGTAGCCCAAAAGATTCTACAGGAGCGCAACACATGAGCATCAAAGAGATTATTCAACAACTGCGCGTAACGATGGATGACGCCAGAGGGCAAGAATCACATTTTGATTCTTGGTTAACTCAAAACGAAGGTATCTGCCAAGCAATTGATTCGCTGAAAATTCTTGACACCACACCCGCAGCACAGCGCCCGTGGCAGGGGCTGACGGAGGAGGATTGGGATCATATTGACAACACGAATGGCACATCACAGGACACGTTTATACAAGGCGCTGCATGGGCAGCGGCGAGACTGAAGGAGCGCAACACATGATCACTGAAGACGATGAATTCAGGCGCATCGAGCGCGAGATCAAGTGGCGGAAAGAGAAAGCTGACGCCGAACTTATGGTGGTCTACTCATTGAGGCTGACCAAAAGCCAGCGCATCAAGCTACTACAACTAGGTGGGCCGCAGTGGATAAGGAATCAGATTGAACGATCTGCCTAACTTCTCGGCCTGGGAGCGTCAGACGCTGGACAGGTTCGCCCTGGACGCTTACCTGAGACTTCAGCAGCAGCAGGAAGCACTTGAGCAGCTACGCCAAGACTTGCGGGATGCCATGAACTTGCTACGCAAAAACCCGAGTTCCCTGTCGGTCGATAACTAACGCTTGGAGCCGAGGCTTGTCGCTGATGCTGATGTGCGTCCAGGCGTCATACTCGCGGATGATCTGATCAAACGGCAACTTGGCTGCGATGATCGTCCTCACAACGGCATCAGGAGCCATCCCAGGCACTCGGAAATCACAGGCTAGTCCTTGCCTATGCTGGGAGGTATCTTTGCTGCCTACAGCGTCATTTACGGCCTTGCTGCGAAAGGCTGAGTTGATCATTATGGGCTTGCCGCCCAGTGTAGTTTTGACAGTCTCCAGAAACTCAGCCAATCTCTGAAGGTTTGCCAGTTCCTGCGCGTTGGGGGTGTTGTCTAGACTGCGGTGATCAGTGTGCGTTAACTCTGCAAGTGTGAAATGCGGGGTCATTTTTTGCTCAACAAATCAGTTTTGGCTTGGCTGCCAGCAGAGGAACCAAAGTAGTAAGCAATGATGCCCGTCCAGGCTGTACCAAGACTGCCCAACATCATCAGGATAGCTGGGTTGGCGCTGTCAATCTTGTTGAAGAACATCATCACCATGATGCTAAAGAATCCAATGGTGACAGCGCCAGCAAGCAATGGCGGCATCATTGAGCGAGTCGTGGCCTGCATATCTCTTGCGCTCTTGCGGTCTTCAACCTCTAGCTTTTCAAAGTTCAAGCCAAGTTCTTGCGCCTGCTTTTGGAGTTCAATCTCAGCCAGCTTGACTTGCGCGATCTGGTCGGCGGTTAGCTTGTTGTTGCTGATTAGGTCACCTACCTTTGCTTCATCCACGCCAATCGCCTTGGAGATAGCAGACACAGCCATGCCAGCCAGGGGGCCACCAAGCGCCGTGGCAATCGTTGGTGCAATCTGTTTAAGCCAGTCCATTATTTCTCCAATAAAAATGACAAGTTTGCATGGCGAGGATACTGCACCACTCGCTCACCCTCTGGGCATTTGTACTTGATCGTTGCCAACAAAGTTGCTGCTCCAGGCGCAATCTTCTCTTTTCGCACCATCGTTAACTGGTAGGTAAACGTATCAATCTGTGGCCCTGCTGGGCCGCTGAATTTGCTTGCTGTTGTCGTTGCTTCATGCACCATCCCAGCGGCATCTCGGATGCTTGGCGTAAAACTCTCCACTGAGCAATCATCACGCTTTTTGATTCGGGCCACTGTGACGTTGATGGGCTGTCCAGCGGCTGCTGTAATCTTAAAATGCTCTGGCGCCCACTCCAATATAGCCCGGTCAAACCAGCCAAACTTGTCTGCCAAGGTGTAACCGCCGCCAATGGCTGCAATGCTGGCCGCGACTGCTCCAATGGCCTTGGTGACGTCAATCATTTCTTCCAAAACTGTACAAGCGAGAACACCACCGCAACCGCCGCCCATATGCCGACGCCACGGTTAACCCACTGATCGACTTTGCGGTCAACGCGCTGCAACATGGCATCTTGCACACTTAGCTGCGCTTCAACAGCACCGATACGGACACCTTGGTTAGCTTGCCGTTCTTCAATCAAGATCAGCTTGCCCACAGCGTCGGTCAGCTTGTCAACTTTGCTTTCAAGGCGACGGAAGTCATCGTCAGTCATCTGAATGTCCCGTTGTTGATAGCGTCCAACAGACGCTTGCCGTACTTCTCCACCGCCGCCTTGGTGATGACGTACTCACCGCCCTGTAACGCCCCGTAGCCGTCATCTGGAGCAGGCGCACGGCCCATCAGACGGTCGGGCGTAACCATGCCGCCTTGGTTGTAACCCAGATCAGAAGCAGATTCAGGACTGCCGCCAAATTCACCAGTGCCAACGCCGCCACCAAAACCGCCACCAGCGCCAGCAGGACTGCCACCAAATCCGCCGCCAAAAGTGTCCAAAGCCGTTCCGGTAACAGATGGCTGCGACACTGGTGAACTCATAGCTTCATAAGCCATAGGGGCCAAACCCGTCCCAGTAATGCTTGGTTGCTCCATTGGGCCACCAACGGTAGGGCCACTAAAGCCTAGCCTGTCGCCGCTGTCATCAACGTAATTATCAACGGTTGGAGCATCGTACAAGCCTTTCTCACTAGCCTGAAACCCCTGCCTAGCCACATCCATCGCCGCATTCGCAGGCGCAAGCTGAGACTTGTCATACTGAGACATGGCGTAGCTGGCTAAATTTCCAATATTAAGCGCCTTACCAACACCGGGAACCATGCTAAGACCAAAACGCGCCCCTGGCGACATATTGTTATAGAAATCCCGAAAGCTAGACCTATCTTGCGCGGGGCCTAGCCCCATTGGGCCAGATGGCGGGGTGTTACCAACACCTTGATAGCCCTCGCCACCCATCATGTTCTGCCGCTGACGCTTACGCAGCATCTCGTTGAAAGCATTGAGGTAGTACATATGTGTTCCTACTGCGTCATGGCGTTTTGGTTCTGCGGCATAGGTTCGGCGCGGCGTGACATTTCATTGCCTAATTGCGCCGCAGCACGGCCATAAAACTCAGGCATTTGATTCATTTCGCGCCCCCGACGCAAAAGCATGGCAGACTCTACCATATCAGCGGCCTTGGCCGGACTGGTCATTTCGCGGGCAATTTCCATTGCAATTTTGTCGTCCATCCTAAGCGCAAGTTTTTTAAACGTATTGTTAAAAATTGTGATTGGGACAGATAAAAAATTAGGCAATGGCAAGCCTATTTCGCGGCCTGTTTCAGTTCCCAACCCGCGCACTTTTATGTCAGTTTTTGCGCCTGCGTCAACAAGACGCTGATAATTGCCTTCGCGCAACAAGTCATCACGAACCGAGTTTACGTGCGACAGTTGTTGAGGTGTAAACCCTTTAGTCAACTCAGAAATTCGTTTTTCAATTGCCAGAGCATTTGAGCCGGGGGGCAGTGGCGGCGCAAGTTTGTTTTGGCTAGACGCTGCAAGCAATTCAATTTTTGCTAAACGGGCTGCATCTTTAGCCACTGCATCTAGTCGTGGGCTAAGGCTCATGCCCGCACCATCCAAAATGCGAATTGGGTCAGCGTATTTCTTTAAAAATTTAGCGTGTGCGTCTGGTGTTACCCGGCCTGCTGCGTCAGTAACCTCTCTGCGGTACAAATCTTCAATGCCTGCCCGTGCTACGCGAGTTGCGTCGGCGTTTTTACCAAACATCGTCACAAACTGCTGGGCTTCCCGTTCACCTTTAGGCTGGAAATAAGTCTTGATTACGTCGTCAGGATTAAGCCGAGGTTCGTTAAGTGATGTTTGCTTGAATAGGTTTGCGTTAACGCCAGTTTTAAACTTAGGCGCGTACTCTGTGCGGTATGTGTCAAGCGCCTCTTTGTACAGTGTTTTTGCATCCGCAGGCAAGGTAGAACTACCATTAACAGCATCGTCAATTGCTTTATGTAGTTTGCCTAAATTTCGGAGCGTAACGGCTGCTGAAGGGTCACTAGACCTAGCTGCGGACGCAATATCAGCGTTAATGGCTTTGCGAACGTCATCAAGTTCTGCCAATGTAACTTCAGGCGCAGGCTTTGAAGGCGTAGCTGTTTTTATGCGGGACGCCACTAAACCAGAACCAATAGGTTTTGCTACAGGCGCGGAGGGCTGTAAAGAAAGCAGCTTAGAGACTGTTGATGGCGCGGTGCTTGGGTCAAACGTTGACAGCTTACGACCAAGAATAGATTCGGCCTCGTCGATCACGTTTGTGACGTTAATCTTGGCATCGCCAGCCGCCGCAAACGCTCGGTTGTACGCAGGTTCGGTAATTGTTGCTTTAGCCGTTTGTTGTTCAGCCTTGGCCGCATTAAGCAAAGTTTGCCCTGCATCACGTTGGCTTACCGAAGTTAAGCCTCTGTCAATTTGCTGTTTGATCCTATCTGCGGAAGATTTGAACTTTGCTTCAGCGCGAGTTTGTTGAGCCAATCGTGCTTGATTTGTTTGCGCCGCCATATCGGCATAAGTGTCGGTCATGGCAGGAACTTCTAACGCTTTGGCTTGTAGCGTAGAAAACCCCGTGCTGCCTGCTGGCGATGCAACTTCACCTGCTGTTGGGGCAGCGCCAGGAACGGCTGAAGGTCGGCCCCTTAGAGCGTTAACAATGTCGTCGCCTTTGTTGCCAATGGCTTTAAGGTAAGTATCCAACTTGATGTTACCCAACTTGCTGCCGTATTCCATAGCTTTGCCAACCGCAGGCGCAATAAGGCCTCGCCCCGCAGCTTCTTCAGATGCACCCACGAGTACATTTTTTGCTTGACGAACAGCGGATTCAGACAGCGTTTCTGGCGCAGCGTTGCCTGCGGCCAGACGCATAAGTTCTTTAGCGCCTGCGTAACCAGCGCCAGACCCAAGCACCATGCCCGCCGGGCCAGCGGGTATGCCTAATGCCCCGCCGCCAACAGTGCCCAAGGCTTCAACAGTAGGCGCTATAAATTCCGCAATTGCTTGCCTGCGGGTTGGTGCAGAGTTTTGCCGAGCCGTGGCCGCAGGAACTGGCCCGCCATAGCCCGGTATTTGTTCTACTAGAGATTTAGGTTGTGCAGGCGCAGCGCCAAATGTCTGAGCAGCAAACGATTCAATTTGAGCAGGCGTTGCATCATCTGGCCCTTCAAACACATGAACCGCGCCATCCGGGCCTTGAACACGGTATTTAGTAGCCATTATTTGCTTTCTTTACCAAGATATTTGAACCCGCTAGTGCCTTGTGGGGCCGCCGCAGCCGCAGGCGTCTTGGTCTTAATTGCTGATTTTGGCGGGGGAAGATTAGAAAACTGAGGGAACCTTTCAAAATCTTCACCAAATTGTCGTTGATACCCATCTTGAATGCGTTCCATCGCACCTTTTGCTTGCAATTCAACTAAATCTAATTGATTTAAAAGTGGCCCCGTACCTTTTACAGGATCAATATTTGCAATTTGATCAGAGAGAATTTTCCATTCTACGGTAGCAATTGATCCAATAGCGCCGCTAGCCGCCGCCGCCGCTTTACCAAGCGCGGTAACTTTGCCTTTTAAGTTGGCTAATCTTACGTCGGCAGATGCGGCTGCGCCTTCAGAAAAAGATGGTAACTGGCCTGAAAAGCCAGTTGCGCGAGACAAGCCAGGCTCAGATTTTACAAACAGTATGGAATCAAGAACATCTTGAGTTGTTTGCAAAGCACCTTGAGCATTCTTAAATTCTTTTCCAAGCGTGTCTCGACGCTTGGTTTCTTGCGCGGCAGTTAGCGGCTTGGGTTGTGCTGCCGGTGCCGCTGGGCCAGCAGAGCGTTCTTGCGATTGCGCCAACTGCGCTTGTGATGGCGAAATATATTGTTGCGTCTGACGGTCAAACACTAGCCGTCCTACAGGCACAAAACGATCTGACATCGTAGGGTTGGCAACTTTTAGAGATGCTTCATACTCTTTTGACAACCGGGTTACCATTGCTTTCGCGCGGGGGTCAGATGACTCGCTAAGAGTGTCAATTTCAAAAGCTATTTCTTGAGGTGTTCTACCACCAATTGCAGGCGCAACCATTGCGTTAGCTTGATTCTGGTTTGGCATCATTTGGTTAGAGCGCACTGGAGATGTTACCGCGCCACTAGGTTGTAAACCGGCAGGCGCAGCAGCCATGCCAGATGGGCCACCCTTAACTCTTGCCAAAAGGTTTTGAAACCCTTTTTCAGACGCTTGGCTTTCAATAAACTTGTCAGCGCCTTTGGCTTCTCTTAGCAAGTAAGCCTGAAAAGCAGTAGGCTCGTCAGGAACTTCAGCCAAGTCTGCTTCTACGCTGCCAAACTGTTGACTAATCCGTCCCAGATACGGGTCGTTATGTCGCGCCCGGACAATGGCACGGGCCTCGTCTGGAGTACGAGCGCGGAGCAGCGCATCACGGGAAGCCAGTGTTCGTTGTGTGACCATCGCCGCATCAGCCGCTCGCTTTTTATCAGCCTGACCAGCGGCAAACTCCTGCTGGCGCATACCAAACTCTTGCTGGGCCTGCGCTGCTCTCTGCTGGGCCATTGCATTGGCCTGCATTTTCTCTTGGCCTTGCGAGTAGCCCTCAAAGAAATTTGTCGGGCCACCTTGGTCAAGAACTCCAAAATTAAGTGCCATGATATGTCCTTAACCGTAGTTATATGGGTCGATAAAGTTAACACCCATTCTTTGGTTGTATTGGCCGGGGCCGTAAAAACCACTGACTAGGCTGTTAAAACCACCAGACCCAAAGGCTTTTCCAATGTCGCCGTAAGCCGACTGCCTAGCGCGTTCGCCAGCTAGCATAGCGTTGCCAGTGTTATAGCCTTGGTTGGTCATTAAATTCCCAGCGTTAGTCGCGTAGTTTTGACCGGCAGTGCCGATTTGAGTGCCTGCTGTTTGGCCTACATCAGCAAGCCCCGCCAAACGGTTGTAGCCAGTGTTGGAACGCGCTACGTCAGCGTTGTAGCCTGTTAAAGCGCGGTTGTAGGCGTTGCCGTATTCTTGCGCTCCCATGTCCTGCCCATAGCGCGTAGCTGCTCGTAAAGCACCGCCAGAGATCAGGCCGCCACGGGCTGCTGCTTGTCGGTCAATTGCCCTTTGGCCTTCTGCAAGCCTAAACGCATAGCCTGGGTCAGCTTGGTAGTCACTTGCGCCAAACCTAAACGCCGCTGGTTGTGCAAACGCGCCACTCTGCATTTGAGCTAGTGCGTTGGTGCCTGCTGCCAATCTTGGTTGTTGTCTAGCAACGCCTTCCTCGTACATCCGCCTTTGCAGTGCCAATGCTTCGGAAGATTGAGCGTTGGCTGCATTGGTAGCTTGTTGAATAGCACCCGTTGCCCCACCGCCTGTGGCTTCTTCAAGACCGCCACCAAGTGCAGCACCCGCAGCAGCGCCTGATGCACCACCAAAATAATATCCCGCCGCAGCGCCTAATAGTTGACCCCAACCCATAATCGTTCTCCTTGTTACCCAACCTAAGTCGCAGGAGTTTGCGCTGTAAGCAAACCGTTTGTAAAAGTCATGCTGCCGTCTGCGCCGAGTGCAGTCAGTTTAGCAGTCACAATTGTGGCGCTAACGCCAGCGGTAGAAGTACCTGTCCCACCGTTGGCTATGGGCAGGATACCACTGACTTGCGTAGTCAGACTCACCCCACTCAGCGTACCACCAAGGGTCAAGTTGCCTGCTGTGGTGACTGTGCCTGTCAGCGTGATGCCATTGACCGTGCCAGTACCGCCTACGCTGGTCACTGTGCCAGCACCTAGGTTGGCTCGGGCTGCTGCGGCTGTTGTAGCGCCAGTGCCGCCGTTGGCTATTACCAATGTGCCTGCCAGCACCACCGCACCAGTTGTTGGGCTGCTGGGCGTAAACCCAGTTGTTCCTGCGCTGAAACTTAACAGGCCGCTGGATGCCACGGTTATCGTCCCAGCGCCGTTGGTCACGGTGATGCCAGAGCCAGCCGTCAAGGTGTTGAGCGTGTAGCCCGTGCCGTTGCCGATTAGCAGTTTGCCGTTGGTCGGAATTGTGCCCAGCCCCGTGCCGCCGTTGATTACTGGCGTGATGCCGAGGCCAGAGCCGGTGATGGTGTAGACGTTGTTCAGCCAACGAAACCATTGGGTCGTGATCTGCCCGTCTTGGGTAAAAGCAACCCGAGGCGCAGGGATTTGGGTGATGTCTGCCATATCAACTTGACGTTGGACTCAGCACCAACTCAGCGCCCATGATGGCAATCTTTACCGGGTCAGTGCCGCTGACCTCGTAGACCCGATCCCTGGACGAACCAAGCCGCCGCCAAAACGTGCGGTAGCCGTACTCACCGATCTTGCCCATGCTAGTCCAATGCTCACTTGACCAAGTGTGACCGCTATCGTCGCTCCAACGCAGCATGACCTGCGGGTCATAGCCTGGTGTGGCTGGGAATTGCTCAGTAACAATTTCAGCGCCAGCCGTATCAGGCCCAGAATAAGCAAAGGTTACTAACGATTCAAAACCATCGCCAGCTTCGGTAGTAATCTCAAGGCCCGACTCGGTTGCCAGATATTCCCAATCAAACTCAGCAATCAGTTGGTAGCTTGGCCCTGCTGGTGGGACGTTTGCCGACTCAGTAAGGATGCCGTCAGCCGTTTGCTCTGGTGTAACGCCCAGCCCTACGCCTGTTTCAGCGTCAAGTTGCAAGGTGTGGTGGGCTGTGCGTTTTAGGTTGTTCTGGCCTGACGGCAGCGCCCTCCATGAGCGCAGCCACTTTTGGATGCCGCCGTTGTCAGCGTACACATCCAAGTCAAAAGCGTAGATGTTGCCGTTAACGTAGTCACCAACCACAATTTGGCTGTTGAACGCTATCTGGCAGTTTGACCTGTGGCGCATAAACAAGCCATTGTCAAACCCAGCACGTTCGTGCCATGCCTGCGTAGACACATCGTAGACCCAAGTAGCATTGCCAGTGGGGAATGTCAGCACATAAAAAGCATGGCCTTCTTGCTGGTAGGTGTAGGCAATTGCGTCAGAAATGTCGCCGTACTGGGCAATGGCAAACTCAATGGCATGGGTGCTGACCCGAGTGCCGGTGTAGCCATTGGCCCGGTAAACGATGCCTTGGCCTCGCGCATCTGCGCCTAGCCAGAAGATGCCGTTGTCCAGCTTGGCAACAGAGAAGGTTGCAGCGCAGCCAATCTCATTGAACGCACCCTGGATCCGAGTCATAGGGAAGTCGGCGGCGCCAGAGTCGTACCAGACCTCGACTGAGTTAGTGCCAAACAGCCAAATCTGCCCGTGGTCAATGATCATACTGACCAAACCGTCAGGCGAACCCTCGGCGCTGGCGAAGTCAAGCGGGTCAACGGAGGATCCGTCCAGCAGTTGCGTTACCCAGAATACCTGGCTGTTTGGTTGGATGAAGACAAAGTATCCGTCTAGGTAGCCAACTACCAACGCGCCAGCAAAGTCAACGTCAGTGATCTGGGCAAAGACTGCCGTGCTGCTGTTGTAGATGTAACCCGGCCCATTGGCTGCAATGAACAACTGAGTGCCGTTGTCGCTCATGCTGACCGGGCCAGTGCCTGCTACCGTGCCGCGCAAGGTGGCTACATAGGCCGTGGTGAGGCTGTAGAGTTCCGTGCCACTAACCACATAGGCAACGCCGTTAAACGTCCACAAGCCCCGTATTGGCCCTGTCCCAACCGTTGCCAGCAAGTCAAGCCCAGGCGCCCGGTTTAGAAACCCGCCTGTCTCTCCTCCGTCTGGGACGACTTCTGGGAAAAGGTTGACCATCCTGTTATCCGCAGCATTAACGCTACGGGCAACATAGGCGCTGCCCAATATAGGCGTTTTCATTACGCAGCTACAGCCTTGATAACGGCAAAGTTAAAGACCGGCGTTTCAGTAGTAGTGCCGCCAGTGGTGCGGAATGTCAGGTTAAAACTCCCTGCTGCCACTGCCGTAACCATCAGGTCGTACAGATCCGTTCCTGACTTTTGGTTCAAGATGATGACATCTGTTGCCGCTACAGTGCTGTTGGTCACGGTAAAGGTTGCCGCAGTCGTTGTTCCTGCTGCGCTAAATAAGGTGATTGCGCCTGTGGTTTTGTTCAGCGTTACACCTGTGGTGCGGCTGGTTGCTTGGGTAACAGTACCGCCTGCGCCTGTTGCGTAGCCAACGCCTGCCGTGCCAGAGGATGTAATTGCGCCCGTTGCTGCCAAACTCGTTCCGGTGGCTGCACCAATTACTGGTGTCACCATGACCATGCTGGTCGATGTGCAGGCCGAAATGACGCCACTGGCAACCGTCCCCAACGCAGGCGTCACCAATGCAGGGCTGGTAAACAGCAGGGTCTTGCTGATGCTCTTGGTTGTGCCAGATTGGACAAACGGAACAATGTCAGCAGCGTTGATGACGGTAGCAACGGGCAGACCGGAGATGGCAACGGTAGTCATGATTAAAAGTTCCCAGCGTAGATGTTGTAGCGTTGACGATTGGCAACAATGCCGTAGGGCATTGCCATCACATCGTCAGGGTTGTTGATGCGCTTGATGTTGCGCTTGGAGGTCATGGCAATGCGCGAGACTTGGGGGCTTGGCTCGACGCCAAACTCAGCGGCAATCTCACAGGCTAGATTGAACCTAAAACATCGTAGGTAGCCTGGAGGGAAAGACAGCGTAGTCGCCAGCACTGCTGGCTGCGTCAATTCCTCTACCGACACGATGTGCCATTCCAGTGGCGCAGTAGGCACAGGGTACACCGTCATCGTAATGTCGGGGTAGCCCATGTTGACGTACAGCACCTGCGGGTAGGTGCTGGTTGTATTCTTGACAGCAATGCCGTTGTACTGCTGCTCGTTGATTATCTTAATGCCATACGAAGTACCGTTTGAGGTATCTTTGAAGTAGGTGGCATCGTTAACCAAAACAGGCCGATTGCCAACAAAGTTACCTGTCGGGCCTAACGTGCGTGTAGCTTGATTTACAGGCCAAGTGAACACTTGGTCTTGCGTGGTGAACACCGACAAACGCTCAGTGTTCCATGAGTCGATCATCTGGTTGAGCGCCGACAGTGCGTCAGCAGAGGTAGCGGCTGAAGGTGTCTCCGCCTCTGCCAACATCCCAATCAGGCGTAACGCCCCGTTTATCTGGTCGCCAGCAGATGTGGTCATACCTATGCTCCTACGTCAACAACCTCAACTCGGGGTGGCCTGCCACGGGGACGTTTCATTTCGTTCACCGTGACAGGCTCTGCATCTACATCAAACCTCACCCAGCCGTTCTTTTCGTCATAAACGGCTTCTGCTTCCATACACGCAACTTTTGTCCCATGCACGGGGTGACGTAAGTAAATGACTGCCATCTAGCTTACTTCAAAAAGGCCGAGTAAGCAGCATCGCCAGTTTTTACGAAACGGTAAGTGTGTGCGCCATGACGGGCAATTGTTACCGAACCAAAGACCGTGATACCTGTGCCGGTTGTGACCGGAACAGTAGAAGAAGCACCAGAGTTGTTGTCGTTGCAAATGGTCAGTTCAAAAGACGAACCAACTTTTGCGCTTGTGATAGCTGCGTCAAGCAACGCTGCGGTGGGCAGCGTTACAGTCAACGTAGCATCCGAGGCTTTTTTGCAAACAACCAAACCAACTGCCACTTGATCCGCAGTCAAAGTTGTGTCGCCGGTCAAAGTAGTTGGGATGGTTTGAACCCCCATTACTGCTTCAAGTAGGTTGCCGTCACCAAGTTGTTGACCGCCTGCACCATTAGGGAGAGCCATGATAATTTCCTTTCAAATGAGTTAGATCAACCCCACAGACGGCAAGCCATCTGGGGACGAATAGTGCTGAAACCGTACAGTACGTCAATACGGCAAGGCATACGGTCGTTGTTGATGTCGTAAGCACGAACCACACGCATACTGATGCCGTTGTGGTTTGCACGAGCAGCCATGTCAACGCCCTGGGGCATAACGAGGTCAGCAGTAGCAAACGTGATGGCGTCCTTGTGGTAGATCATGTTTTGCGGATAGGCAGTAGACGCCGTACCAACAAAGGTCACGGCAGCGTTGTCAGCGGGAAAGCTGTTAACGGTAGCCAAGGCGCTTGTGCTGGTGTAGATTGGTGGGCTGATTGCCATGTTTGCCAAAGCATTGCTAACGCCAGTTTGTGCGGCGGTCACAACAAATTGCTGTAGCGAACCAGTTGACTCACGGGTCTGTGGGTTAACTGCAAACACGTTTGCAATCGTAAACACATCACCAACAGTCACCGTGTCAGTCGCACCAGTCAGGCCGTCAATGCTGATGGTCGATTGGCCTTGGGTGCTAACAGCACCGTTAACCAAAATCGTACCAGCACGGGAGCCGGTGGTATGAACCTTGATGGACTGGCTCATGTTGATTTCGTCAAAGCCCAACACGCCAGTACCCATCATGCCGTTCTTAAACTGCTTGCTGATGGTGTCGGTAGGATTAAAGAAACCAGACAGGCCGTTGACCAAGCCAGCGTTAGCAGCAGGGTTGACGGTAGCGTAGCGAGGAGCCATACCAGCAGCCGATTCGTTGAGTTTCTGCTGCGCTTGCAACAGAACCAAAGCGGTAGCGGGAGAAGTGCCGGGAGTGCCTACGGTGTTGAAAATGGCTTTGTAGGCATTAGCAACGTCAGCGTCGATGCTGGAGGCCAACTGAGAGATACGGGGCTTGAGAACCCGGTCTGCAAAGTCATCCAACGACAAAGTCAACTCAGCGGTGGTGAAGTTCACACCAATGTGCTTTTGGGTAGAAACCGTCAGCGTGGTGCTTTGCTCGGCATCGTCCTGCACTTGCAGGGCTGCACCGTCAGTCACCAGCGCCCGATCAGGCAGGCGAATACGCAGGGTAGAGCCGATTTTTGCACCACTAACAGCAAAGCTGTCATCGTACTGTCGGTTTACGTTGCGGGTGATTACTAGGTTGTTCTCAAGAATCTCAAGAGCCTTCCGAGTAATCATGTCAATGGTAAGAATACTGTTAGCCACGATTTTTCCTTAGAAAATAAATTAAAACTTTCGCGCCTGCAACGCTTTCATTTGTCGCGCTCTGTCGGCCTCAATCCACTGGCTGGTCGTCATGGTCTTGATAGACCGTGGGTCAGTTGTGTCAAAAGACCCAGAACCCACCCCTCGGGCGGTGACTGGTGAAATCGGTTCAGGCGCACCAGAAGTGCGCTTTTGGACGGGGTTCTCGGCTAACCTAGCCTCAAGCCGTCCAATCTCTTTGGCCTGCAAAATAGGCGCTAGTCGAGAAATACGATCTGCCTCTTTCGGATTTGAGCCAAGGTGATAAACCAAGTCAGGCCCAATGTCCGACGATTGAATCGTCTGTGCCATCACGGTTGTAATCTTCAGGCTGGGGTTGTAGGCAACTTGTTCAAAGTCGCTGTACTTAGCCCTAGCCGTTTCTTCACGCTCGTGATACCCATCAAGAATCTCAGCTTGCTGTTTCTGGAGTTCCCGCTGCTCAATCAGTTTGTAAGCCTTGGCCTCTGCGTAAGCATCAACCGACTCAAACTGATCTTGCGGAGGTAAGTCCACTGCCACTGCTGGCGCAGGCTGTCGCTCTCGTTCCCACTTTCGCTGCTCTCTTGCGAGGCGTTTACCAATAGCGGCGTCAAGTTCCTCTTGCGAGAA
>Ga0208360_1000068_pt1 | contig 35413 bp, 33 predicted proteins | sample LakMenE27Jul10ns_FD_150739 | JGI IMG/M metagenome (GOLD analysis project Ga0208360, IMG submission 150739) | Freshwater microbial communities from Lake Mendota, WI - 27JUL2010 deep hole epilimnion ns (SPAdes) | ecosystem: Environmental > Aquatic > Freshwater > Lake > Epilimnion/Euphotic zone ...
TGATCAGGTGCTGGTAATTGGCCAATACATTGATCAGTTAGATCAACTATCTGAAGCGTTATCTGTACCTGTTATTAAAGGTGACACACCAATTAAAGAACGAGAACGGCTTTATGCTTTATTTCGCACCGGTGAGATTAAATGTTTAGTTGTTTCCAAAGTTGCTAACTTTTCAATTGACTTACCCGAGGCAACAATTGCTATTCAAGTCTCTGGCACATTTGGGTCAAGGCAAGAAGAGGCTCAACGACTTGGTCGAATTTTGCGGCCTAAAGCAGATGGCAGAGGTGCCAGGTTTTATTCACTAGTTGCACGCGACACGATTGACCAAGATTTTGCTCAAAATCGCCAACGCTTCTTAGCTGAGCAGGGATATGCCTATCGGATAATTGATGCCGATGAGATTATAAAAAAGAATTAACTATTAATTGCTTTAGTAAATCTAGTTAAATCCACTCGCCAATAATCATGAACCTTTTCATCAATTAAAATCACTGGTACCTGTTCACCGTACTCTTTTTCTAACTCACTATTGTTATCAATCAATTTAATCTCTAAACTAAAATTGTTCTCTTGTTTTACCGATTTAATTAGATCGATAGCTATTTCACATAGGTGGCAACCAGTACGGGAGTAAACTGTTACTTTTTTCATTTATGAACCCCAATTAACCGCCAATTTCCCTGAGCCAAAATACGCCAGATGTAGTTTTGCTTAAATGTTGCTGATAGATCAACTGGTGGCATAGACCAATCATCGCAGACTGTTAGCCTTGAGCCTATGCGCTTGAAGTCGATGATTACCTCACTCTTAGTGGTCACCTCTTTTCTAGTTGCTCCGATCTCAAACTCATCTGCGTTAGAAATTAAAGTAGCACCCGCTAATTGGGGTTACATCTATGCCAGTGGTAATTCTGTATCGGTACAAGCCACCCCGAGGTTGCCATCGGCAAACTTGGAGAAGAAGAGTAATTTTCTCATCACCTTCAATACAGTGCCTTCGCTTGCCAGGCCTGCAGTTCAAGCTGCGGTAGATATCTGGTCTGAAAACTTTGCCTCCACTGTGCCGATAAATGTAAATGTTAAATGGGGCAGCTCATCTAGTTATGGAGTTTTGGCATCAGCGAGTGCTAAAAATAATTTCTCTAATTTCAATGGTGCACCTGATAAAACTCTTTACTACGCATCTGCACTAGCCAACGCCCTTGCTGGCCGAGATTTAGATCCAACTTCACCGGAAATTGAGATTTCAATTACTTCAAATGCTCCTTGGTATTACGGAACTGATGGTAACTGTCCAGCAAGAAGTTTTGATCTGGTCTCGGTGATTTTGCATGAGATGGGACATGGCCTGGGATTTGTTTCTGGTAATTACTACGATGCATTTTCAGGATTTGGCAGAGTTGATCAGCCAACTCCATTTGATGCTTACGCACAACTTCCAGATGGCAGACGTTTAGCCGATATGCCCTCACCATCTCTTGAGGCCGGTAAAGCAATGACCTCTGGTTTAGTTTGGTCTGGCGAGAATGCAGTCAAAGCTAATAACGGTATTAAGCCAAAACTTTACACGCCATCAACATATGAACCTGGCTCTTCAATCAGCCATCTAGATGAAGCAACCTTTTCTCAATCTGCTGACAATGCGGTAATGACTCCAAATTTAGATTCTGGTGAAGTCTTTCACCTACCTGGTCCATTAGTACTAGCCATGTTTGAAGATATGAGGCAAAAACCACCAGCTGGAATAGCCGCCGGAACTCCACAACCGCCACAAAATGTTAAGGCCTTAATCGGTGATAAAAGTGCGATTGTCAGATTTGATCCGCCAGTAAATTTTAGATCAGCTCAAGTTTCAAAGTATGATGTTACAAATATTCAAACCGGGAACGTAGTTAGTGTTTCTGAAAGTCCGGTAACTATCTCTGGATTAAAAAATGGTACTAAGTACACATTTTCAGTCTCTGCCACAAACTCATTAGGAACCTCAAACTCGGTTAATACAAATTCAGTCACTCCACAACCGGCATGGAAGAGTTCAATAATTGATGCCACGGCTGATGCCAAATACCTAGCCACGGCTACCTATGCAGGTAAACCAGTTATTGCTTATAGCGATAGCAAAAAAGGAGATTTAAAACTTGCCACTTTTAGTGGAAATAAATGGGGCATCAAAACAATTGATGGAAACTCCACAACTTTAGGTAAAACTACTAATGATGTCTCCGGTTACATCTCTATGTGCACATCAGTGGTTGGTAGAACTAATTATTTGCATATCTTTTATTCTGACCTAAAGGATAAAGATCTTCGGTATGCCGTCTACGATGGTAAAAGTTGGTATTACGAGATCGTTGATGGTGATGCCCTATCAATCCAAGATTACAAAGAGTTTCCAAGAAAGCGTGGCGGCTCTGATGTAAGCGTTTCAAGTGCTTGTGCTGTCACCGCATCAGGAGTTCAAGTATTTTACCGAGATGAATCTCAGGGAATTTTGTTGGGCGCAGTAAAAGATAAACTTGATTGGCGCTATGAGATTGTGGATGGCGATAAAGACACTGAAGATCGAACAACTGGTGATGTCGCCTTCCATTTGAAAGCAACCACTGTCGGAAAGAAAATTCATTTAATCTACGACTCGGTTCGTGGTTTTGATATGGATCGAAATGTCACTCGAAGTGAGATGAGATATGCGACGAGAAGTAGTGCATTTGTTGAGGACTGGACCTACAAAACTTTAGATGTACCTGGTAATGGGGTTTCAGTTGCCGGTTATGACGTAGCAATTTTCAATGGTGCAAGAGGCATAAATACTGGTTGGTTTACTGGAACTGGGGCATCATTTCCAAACCCAGACCAAGTCAGATATCAATTATTCGGTGCCACTTCATTTACGGATGCCAAATCTGTTGAGTATGGAGTACCAAACTCTCCAATTGTTATGGATGATAGAACCATCATGTTTGGATGCCAGCTGAGGTTATGTGCATTAAATCAAGCTAATCGCTCAGTAAGTTTAATTTCAAATGGCACAGTTCAAGAAGGTTCACTAAGTAGCTGGATCACCTTAAATAAAATTAGATACGCCGTTGCCGGCGTATCTGGAAAATTAACTCTGTTTAAACCCTAAATGGGTTTTACTTACTTAGCGTTGCGGCGCTGAATTCTGGTCTTCTTAAGAAGTTTTTTATGTTTCTTCTTAGCCATGCGCTTGCGACGCTTCTTAATTACTGAACCCATTTTGCTCCTTTATTGATTCTAACTATGGCCAAAGATTACTAGTTAACTACTACTAAACCAAAACTCACACCCGAATCAGTGATTACTACAGTTCCAATTTCATTATTTGATGCGATTGCAACTGCTGGGGCTGAGAGAGAGTGGGCGGAGATAACTTCACCCTTCTTGCCCAATTCAAGGAGTACTGATGAAGCTGTCTTAGGTTTCCAGGTAGGTACGCCTTTAATCGCTCCCGATGAGACAAATGTGGCCCAAGTATTCTTACTTACAGTCGCCAAAGCAGATGACCTAGATAAGTATCTAACATTCCAAACTGGTTTATTTAGAGCAGAAAATTTGGTTACCGCTGCTTCTTGTTTATTTGAATATAAAACCCGACCAGCCTGCAACAAACCAGCATCAATTGAATTCCAACTTCTAGTTGTATTCTTCAAAGTAGCTCGAGCCACCTGCTGTAATGAACCTGAATTAGAGATTCTTAAAGTGATTGCATCTAATTTGCTTATCGGCTTAACTTTTAACAGTAGTTCACCACTTGCACCAACTGCGGTTAGGCCACCATCGGCATTTAAAATAGCATCATTAATTTGAGTGTTTTTGGATCCAATTTTAATAATTGGAGAGAACGCCCCTGCTTTGGTAGTTGATAGATAAAAGCCTGAGGTTGCAGTCTTCTCATATAGATTGCCAACAATTATTAAATTACTACCTGATATCAATACTTTCCTGGGAGAGATAATATTAGGTGAAAGATAATCATATGAATTTAATAGATTTCCAGTGTTACTTACCTGCCAGAGCTTTATTCGGTTAAGCGGTGTTGTGGCAGATTGAGTAGGGTCAATAACCACATTATCTGGGTTTAAGACTCTTGTTGGAGATGGTGCTGGAGTTGGTGCTATCTGTGATGAGCTTGCACCAACTATCCAAATACTTCCATCTGCATCAATTGCAGCAGTGGTGGCGATTTCATCACTTACTCCAGGCAGTCTTAAGTTCCACATAGGTGCACCAATTGATGAGTAGCTGGTGACAAATCCATCACTTAAACCGGTAAGAGCACCAGAAAGCCAAGGTGAAGACGCAGATTCAGTTGTACCCACCAGCACAATACTTACTGGGGTAAGCAATACATCACTTACCTGATCTGACTTGGTGTAACTCAATTCAACTAAGGATTTTGTCACCTTCATAGTTGCAGCATTAGCTGGTGTCAGTGGAATTAATACAGCAGCAAAAATTAGACTTAAGATTTTTTTCAAGCTAGCTCCTGGGCCCGATTCTTAGCAGCACTCATAGCTTTTAAAATGATATTTTCTAAATCACTATTGGAAAAAACCTCAAGTGCTGCTGCGGTAGTACCTTTTGGACTAGTCACATTTTTACGTAATGTAGCCGCATCTAAATTACTCTCTTTTAACATTGCAGCTGAGCCAGAAATTGTTTCGATTGCTAACTTACTGGCAATTTCATCTGTTAAACCAAGCTCAACTCCCGCTTTCACCATCGCCTCGATAAAATAGAAGAAGTAGGCAGGGCCAGATCCACTTAAGGCAGTTACTGCATCAATTTTATCTTCTGTGACCACAACTACTTCGCCTGTAGTTGAAAATAACTCTATAGCAATCTTTAATTCATCACCGCTTACTTTTGCACCAGCTGCAATTGCTGAAATTCCCTTACCAATTTGTGCCGGAGTATTTGGCATAGCTCTGATAACTGGATTATTTGTCTGTAATTGATCCTCGATAAACTTGATTGTTTTTCCCGCAGCAATTGAGATAACTACTGTTTCTGGCTGGATTGTCTGCTTTAACTCATTTAGTACATCGGCTAAATCCTGAGGCTTAACTGCAAGAAAAATTACATTGCAGCTCTTTCCAATTGCTGCAATCTCTTTTACTTCAACCTGGTATTGGCTCTTTAGTTGCTCTAACTTCTCTGGGCTCTTATCGGCAATACAGATTTGATCACTAGTGATTGATTTCATCAGCAAACTCTTTATGATTGAAGAGCCCATCACGCCAACGCCAATAAAGCCTATGCATTTATTTGTAAGTGATGTACTCATACTTCAAGCCTACCCAATTAGTCTTTAACCATACTTAACCCTTAAACTATGGCGTTATGGTGAGCAAAAGCAGAGATAAATCCAAGCTATCAAAGAATGAAGTTGCTCCCAATTTTGTGCGGGATTGGGTTGAGTTTGAAAACCCAGCAAATCCTGAGGAATTATTCAAGTGTGATTTGACCTGGTTAACATCTTATTGGCAATGTATTTATGGAAATGGTTGTTGTGGAATTGATGGTGACAAGCCAGATGCCGGTTGTTGCTCAGATGGTGCTTACTACACTGGGAAAGAGGATGAAAAGAGAGTTTTTGAAGCAGCCAAAAAACTAACCAGAGCTGATTGGCAGTTTTATGATCAAGCCAGACCAAAAAAAGCTGGTGGTAAATTACAAATTACCGAAATAGGATTAGATAAAGATCGCAAGACTAAAAAAGTTAAAGACTCCTGCATATTTTTAAATCGTGTCGGATATGAAGCACCTGGATATACCGGCTCCTTCGGCTGCGCACTCCACCATTTGGCAATAAAAGAGCAAGTACATTTTGTTGATACAAAACCAGATATTTGTTGGCAATTGCCTATTCGCAGATCTTGGGAGACTCGGGAATATGGAGATGAGCAAATTACTGTTGTAGTAATTGGTGAGTACACCAGAACCGCTTGGGGAGAAGGCGGTGCTGATTTTGATTGGTACTGCACCAGTAACTCTGAGGCCCATGTTGGCAGAGTTCCGGTATATCAATCTAGTGAAGTTGAGTTAACCAAAATGATGGGTCCAAAGGGCTACGCCGAACTAGTAAAACTATGTGACAGCCGAATGGCTGCGATATCTGCCACTCGTAAAGCACAGAAAAAGCGTGAACTTCCACTCTTTGTGATTCACCCTGCCACAAAAGCTGCGCAAGAAGGACGATAGTCAGCGCTAGCCATTAGATTAACGCCATGGCAAAAGCACCAGCAAAAGATCCATTTCGATGTGTTGAGTGTGGCTGGAGTGCAACAAAATGGGTTGGTAGATGTGGTGAGTGCCAAGCTTGGGGAACTGTTGAAGAGATCGCAGCTCCAAAGAAACTTTCACTAGTCGCAGGTTCAATAACCTCAGCTGCTAAACCTATTGGTGATGTTGATTTAGCAAGTGCGAAAGCTAGAAGCAGTGGAGTTGGTGAACTAGATCGAGTTTTAGGTGGTGGGTTAGTACCAGGAGCTGCAATTCTGCTTGCTGGTGAACCTGGAGTTGGTAAGTCCACATTACTTCTAACAGTTGCAGCAGAAACCGCCAAACAAGGAATTCTTGCTTTATATATAAGTGGTGAAGAGTCTGCCTCTCAGGTTCGCTTACGGGCAGAAAGATTAAATGCAATTGATAAGAATTTATGGTTAGCAGCAGAGTCTGATTTAGGCGCCGTTATTGCCCATATTGATTCAGTTAAACCTGAATTATTAGTAATTGATTCAATTCAAACTATTTCAAGTTCAACCGTTGATGGCGCACCAGGTGGTGTTACTCAAGTTCGTGAGATCGCTGCAGCTTTGATTCGAATTGCTAAAGAGCGATCAATAACTTTGGTCTTGGTAGGACATGTAACAAAGGATGGCTCTATTGCAGGCCCTCGCTTGCTTGAACACTTAGTTGATGTAGTTCTTAATTTTGAAGGAGAGCGGCACTCTCGACTTAGATTAATCAGAGCAATCAAAAATCGCTTTGGAGCATCCGATGAGGTTGGATGTTTTGATTTAAATGACTCTGGCATTGTTGGATTACCTGATCCAACTGGTCTTTTCACATCCCGTCATACAGATCCAGTTCCTGGCACCTGTGTGACAGTTGCGTTAGAGGGCAGACGTGCCTTGCTAGCTGAGATTCAATCACTAGTTAGCGCACCAAACTCAGATGGTAGAGATTGGGGAAATTCCAGGCGAGTAACAAGTGGATTAGATAACTCACGGACTGCCATGACGCTGGCGGTGTTAGAGCTTCGCGCAGGAATTAAAATTTCAGGCCGAGATGTTTATGTTGCAACCGTTGGTGGTATGAAAATTAATGAGCCTTCAGCTGATCTTGCAGTGGCGCTCTCTGTTGCATCTGCTGCTAAAGGTTTAGCCCTGCCAGCTGATTTAGTTGCAATTGGTGAGGTTGGTTTGGCTGGTGAGATTAGAAAAGTTACTGGAATTACTCAACGAGTATCAGAGGCTGCGCGGCTTGGCTTTAAAAGAGCAATCGTGCCAGTAGGTAGTGATTTAAAGATTGCCGGAATTGAAATATTGGAGGCTAGTCGCGTTGAGCAAGCAATAAGTAAGGTGAAGATTAATTAGTTGGTGGGTCTACTAAGAATAAAGTGCTGGTGAAACCACCATCTACTGGAATTGCAACACCCGTTACAAAATCACTGTCTGAACTTCCTAAAAACTTTGCTATACCGGCAAAATCTGCTGGTTCACCCCATCTACCGGCTGGAGTTCTATCAAGTACTTTATTTACAAAATCTGGTAAAGATCTAGTTTGTTCAGTTAGTTCTGTTTTAATCCAACCTGGAAGCACGCTGTTTACTTGAATATTATCTCGGCCCCACGCATTGGCTAAGCTCATAGTTAGTTGTACAACCGCACCTTTAGTTGCTGCATAAATTGGTGCTATCCCAAAGCCAAACACACTAGTTAGTGAACCAATAGTTATTATTTTTCCACCACCGCGCTTTTTCATTGCCGGATAAACTGCTTGGCAGCAATCAAACACTCCTGTGAGATTAACTTTGATTATTTGATCAACCTCATTAGGTAAGTAGTTTTCTGGGGCTTTGCGAATATTTATCCCAGCATTAGCAACTAAAATATCAACACCACCAAACTCTTTTTCGGTATCGATCATTCCTTGGTTAATTTGATTTTTATCTGCTACATCAACGTTAAATGCTTTTGCATTAACCCCGAGTGACTTAATTTTCTTAACAGCTACTTCGCTTTTTTCTATATCACGAGCCCAGATTGCGATGTCAGCACCAGCTTGTGCCAGACCGGTAGCAAATCCAAAACCGATACCACCATTGCCGCCAGTAACAACAGCAACCTTCCCCTTAAGGGACATTAGGCAGAGGCTGGGTCAGTTAAATCTTCAAATGTATCTGGCATTGCAGATTTTGGTGTTCCTTTAAAGGTAAAGGTTGCCGCATCAGTTTCATCTGAAACATCTACCAAAATAATCTCACCAGCCTTTAGATCACCAAAAAGCATCTTCTCAGATAAAACATCTTCAAGCTCTCGCTGAATTGTTCTGCGAAGTGGGCGAGCGCCAAGTACTGGGTCATAACCACGCTTTGCCAGCAATGACTTAGCCCCAGTTGTTAATTCAATTCCCATATCTTTTGCCTTTAGTCGCTCATCCAATTGCGCAACCATTAGATCGACAATCTTGACGATCTCATTTTCAGTTAACTGGTGGAAGACCACAATGTCATCAATACGGTTTAAGAACTCAGGTCGGAAGTGAGTCTTTAACTCATCGCCTACCTTTGCCTTCATCCGCTCATAACTTCCCTGCGCATCTGCCACATTGGCAAAACCAAGTGAGAGTGATTTAGAGATATCACGAGTTCCAAGGTTGGTTGTCATAATGATGATGGTGTTTTTAAAGTCAACAACTCGACCTTGGGCATCAGTTAGACGACCATCTTCTAGTACCTGAAGTAATGAGTTGAAAATATCTGGGTGTGCTTTTTCAATCTCATCAAATAACACAACTGAGAATGGACGACGACGAACCTTCTCGGTTAATTGACCACCCTCGTCATAACCAACATAACCAGGAGGGGCACCAAACAAACGAGAGGCGGTGTGTTTTTCAGAGTACTCAGACATATCTAATTGAATTAATGCATCAGCATCACCAAATAAGAATTGTGCCAAAGTTCTAGATAGCTCTGTCTTTCCAACACCGGAAGGTCCAGCAAAGATAAATGATCCGCCAGGACGTTTTGGATCTTTAAGTCCAGCACGAGTTCGTCTAATTGCTTGTGACAAAGCTTTAATTGCTTGATCTTGGCCAATTACACGGCGGTGTAGTTCATCCTCCATCTTAAGCAACCGAGCAGTCTCTGCCTCAGTTAACTTAAATACTGGAATACCAGTTGCAGTTGAAAGAACCTCAGCAATTAACTCCTCATCAACTTCGGCAACCACATCAAGGTCACCTGCTTTCCAATTCTTCTCTTTGTCAGCCTTTTCGGTAATTAATGATTTCTCTTTATCGCGAAGTGAAGCTGCCTTTTCAAAATCTTGTCCATCAATAGCAGACTCTTTTTCTTTGCGTGCAGCTGCAATTTTGTCATCATATTCACGGATTTCAGGTGGCACAGTCATTCGACGAATGCGAAGACGAGAGCCAGCCTCATCAATTAAATCAATTGCCTTATCTGGTAGATGACGATCTGATACATAACGATCAGCAAGGGTTGCAGCAGAGACTAGTGCGCCATCTGAGATGGAAACCTTGTGGTGGCTCTCATAGCGATCGCGAAGTCCTTTTAGAATTTCAATTGTGTGGGCAACTGTTGGCTCAGCAACTTGAATTGGTTGGAAACGTCGCTCAAGTGCAGCATCTTTTTCTAGGTGCTTGCGGTACTCATCCAAAGTGGTCGCACCAATTGTCTGTAACTCACCTCGCGCCAGCATCGGCTTTAATATTGAAGCTGCATCAATTGCACCTTCAGCTGCTCCTGCGCCAACTAATGTGTGAATCTCATCAATAAACAAGATGATATCTCCGCGGGTGCGGATCTCTTTTAGTACCTTCTTTAATCGCTCTTCAAAATCTCCACGGTATCTAGAGCCGGCAACTAATGCGCCAAGATCTAATGAATAAAGTTGTTTATCTTTTAAAGTCTCTGGAATATCACCTTTAATAATTGCTTGGGCTAAGCCTTCAACAACTGCTGTCTTTCCTACCCCTGGCTCACCAATTAATACTGGATTGTTTTTGGTTCTACGAGAGAGCACCTGCATGACGCGCTCAATCTCTTTCTCTCTGCCAATTACTGGATCTAACTTTCCTTCTCTTGCTGCTTGGGTAAGGTTTCGGCCAAATTGATCTAAAACCAATGATGTAGATGGTTGACCCTCTGCTGGTCCACCAGAAGTTACCGCCTCTTTGCCTTGATATCCAGATAGCAATTGAATTACTTGCTGGCGAACTCGAGATAAATCTGCGCCAAGTTTTACAAGAACTTGTGCTGCAACTCCTTCACCTTCACGAATTAAACCTAAAAGAATATGTTCAGTGCCAATGTAATTGTGGCCTAATTGCAGAGCCTCACGAAGTGAGAGCTCTAAAACTTTTTTAGCACGTGGTGTAAATGGAATATGCCCAGAGGGTGCTTGTTGGCCTTGGCCAATAATCTCTTCTACCTGAGAGCGAACCGCCTCTAATGAAATGCCAAGGGATTCAAGTCCTTTAGCTGCAACGCCTTCACCTTCATGAATTAAACCTAAAAGAATATGTTCAGTGCCAATGTAATTGTGGTTGAGCATGCGTGCTTCTTCTTGCGCCAGCACAACAACGCGTCTGGCACGATCAGTAAACCGTTCAAACATTGCTCAAACCTTTCTTACTCGATGTAAATAGCCTAATACCAAGTTGGGACATTGTGCACTTCGATTAGGCTGTGAATAACTCACCCATATGTTGGGCCTGTTACGGCTCTATAACCCCACAATTGGGGTGTTTATGCCCGAAAACTTAAAGAATTTTAAGCATTCTGGTATTTCCCAGGGTGTTAGGTTTAACACTCTCAAGATCTAGGAACTCAGCAATACCCTCATCATAGGATCGAAGAAGTTGGGTATAAATCTCAGGTTCAACTGGTGCACCTTGTATTTCTTTAAATCCATGAGAGCCAAAAAACTTTGTTTCAAAGGTTAAGCAAAATACTTTCTTTACCCCAACCTCTTTTGCTCTTGCTAAAACATTTTCTAAAATTAAATGACCAACGCCTTTACCATGCATTTGCTCTACTACCGCGACAGTTCTAACCTCGGCGATATCCTCCCAAAGCACATGTAATGCACCACAACCAACTACTTCACCGTCAACTTCAGCAACTACAAACTCTTGCACGCTTTCAAACAAAGTAACTGTTTCTTTAGAAAGTAGTTTTCGCTCCACTGCGTAGGTGTCAACAATTGCTCTTATCTTTTTAACATCAGTTGTCTTAGCAGCTCTAATTACAACTGACATTACTCATCTCCAGCAGTTGGTTTTACTAGTGGAAATAAAATGGTCTCCCTGATTCCTAATCCAGTAAGTGCCATCAATAATCTATCTGCGCCCATTCCCATGCCGCCCATTGGTGGCATGCCATGCTCCATTGCCTTTAAGAAATCCTCATCTAATCCCATTGCCTCTAAATCACCAGATGCACCAAGTTTTGCTTGCTCAACCAATCGCTCACGTTGAATAACTGGATCAACCAACTCTGAGTAACCAGTTGCCAACTCAAAGCCTTCGACATAAAGATCCCATTTTTCAGCTACGCCAGGTGTTTCACGATGGGCTCTAACCAATGGTGAGGTGTCAATTGGAAAACCCATTACAAATGTTGGGGCAGTTAATTTCTTTATCGCTGTGTGCTCAAAAATCTCTTCAGCAATTTTGCCCTTAATCCATTTTGGATCAAGCTTTATTCCTAACTTTGTGGCTATTTTCTTAAGCTCATCTACTGTGCTCTCGCCAGTAATTTTTTCACCAACGGCTTCAGAAATTGCCTCAAAGAGTGAAATTTGATTCCAATTACCACCAAGATCTAACTCTCTACCATCATGGTGCTTAACTATGTGAGAACCAAAAACAGCTTTGGCAGCATCTTGAACAAGATTTTTAGTTAACTGTGCCATGGTATGCCAATCACCATATGCCTCATATGTTTCAATCATGGCAAACTCAGGTGAGTGAGATGAGTCAGCGCCTTCATTTCGGAAATTTCTATTGATCTCAAATACCTTTTCCAGGCCGCCAACTACACACCGCTTTAGATACAACTCTGGGGCGATTCGCAAAAATAGATCCATCTCATACGCATTACTAAATGTTTTAAATGGCCTAGCTGCAGCTCCACCATGCATTACCTGCAACATTGGAGTTTCAACCTCGATAAAGTTTTTGTCGCTAAATGTCTGGCGCAGTGATTTCATAACTGCTGGGCGTAATCTGGCATTACTTCTTGCCTCTGGTCGAACAATTAAGTCCACGTAACGCATTCGAACTCGGCTCTCTTCAGAGAGTGGTTTGTGCTCAACTGGTAGTGGCCTTAAAGATTTTGCTGCCAACATAAATGAGTTTGCCAGGATAGATAACTCACCACGTTTGGAGGTAATTACTTCACCCGTTACCGAAACAATATCTCCTAAATCAATCTCAGATTTCCAGATCTCAAGTTGGGCTTCACCAATTTTGTCTAATGAAAACATTGCTTGTAGCTCTGTTCCATCACCTTCGCGCAAATTTGCAAAACACAACTTGCCGGTGTCTCGCTTAAAAATCACACGGCCCGTAACTGATTCAATGATTCCAGTTGCTACATCAATTGGTAACTCTTTATGTTTGGTTCTAATCTCTAATAGCGAGGTAGTGCGTGGAACAGAGACTGGGTAAGGCTGGCCACCCCGACTTAATATTGCAGCCCGCTTTTCTCGTCGGATCCGCAGTTGTTCGGGTAGATCATCCTCATCAGCCATGATGTGTTAAATCTTAGCGTGTGCAGTGCGCAGTTATGAATTAATTTCGCTCATGTACTAAGCGCAATCCGATCAATGTCAGATCTGGTTCATGAAATTCGATCATCTCGCTAATTCCAAGTACTAATGGCGCAAGCCCACCAGTTGCAATTACGCAGACATCACCAGAATCTGGATATAAATCAGCTAGCTCATCAATTATTCGATTAACCAATCCATCTACTTGGCCAGCAAATCCAAATATGGTTCCAGATTGCAGGGCCTCAACAGTATTTTTACCAATTACTGACCTTGGTTTTACTAATTCAACTTTACGAAGTTGAGCAGCTCTTGCAGCTAAAGCATCAACTGAGATCTCAATCCCGGGAGCTAGCGCGCCACCCAAGAACTCTCCTTTTGGAGAAACCACATCTAAATTTGTTGAAGTTCCAAAATCAACCACAATGGATGGACCATCAGCTCCATAAAGAGTAAATGCTGCCAATGAGTTAACAATCCGATCAGCACCAATCTCTTTTGGATTATCTACTAATAGAGGTACACCAGTTTTAACACCTGGCTCAATTATTGTGGTCTTTACATCTTGAAAATGATCATCTAGTAATTTTCGAATCTCTCTAAGGACTGCAGGCACAGTTGAACAAATTGCCACCCCGGTAATATCAAAACCTGTAACTAGAGCTGAGTACTGAAGCCAAAGCTCATCTGCGGTATCCCGTGGGTCAGTTTTTACTCGCCAGGATTGTTCTAACTTATCCTTATTAAAAATTCCCAAAACGGTATTGGTATTTCCAACATCTATTGCAAGTAACATTATTTTCCCTTTCTAAAATCTAGGCCAATATCTAACGCAGGCGATGAATGAGTTAGTGCCCCAACCGCTAAATAATCAACTCCAGTATTTGCATAAGCTTTTGCATTTTCAATTGTTAAGCCACCTGATGCTTCTAGCTTTACACTCCCGGCTGTAATTGCTACCGCCTCCTCGCATATTTTCACACTCATATTGTCAAGCAAAATCAAATCTGGTTTTAATCCAAGTGCTTCTTTGAGTTGTTCAAGTGAATCGACCTCAATCTCAATAAACTTTCCAGGATACATTTTTTTAATTGCATTAAATGCGGAAGTGATGCCTCCTGCTGCTGCGATGTGGTTGTCTTTGATTAATGCAGATTCAGATAGTGATTGGCGATGATTTACAGCGCCCCCAATCCGAGTGGCAAATTTTTCTAAGCTGCGCAATCCAGGGGTAGTTTTGCGGGTATCTCTAATCTGACATTTTGTACCAGCAACCTCAGCAACCCATTTGCTTGTTAGTGTAGAAATTCCACTTAAGTGGGATAAGAAATTAAGCGCAGTTCTTTCAGCAAGTAAAATCTTTTGAGTGTTTCCTTGGACAGAAATCAACACTTTACCTGCAGAAACCTTAGCTCCTTCATCGACTAAAACTTCATAATGATTAACACCGCAGTACTCAAGGACGGCAGCGGCCACATGTAATCCGCTGATAACACCTGCACTTCGGGCAACAAACTCACCAGTTGCGACTTGAGAAGATGTAATTGTTGCCACTGAGGTTAAGTCTTCACCGCCTGCTAAATCTTCACTAATTGCATCCTTTACCTGTTGGAAAATGTGATTAGGTGATAGGCCTAATTTTTTTAAATTATCTCGAAGCTGATTCACTTAAATCACCCCCACTTCATTTTTCCAATTACCAGATGAATCTATCTGTTGAATGATTCTACTCAACCACTTCTCTTGGCTACTTGGATAATCACTTCGCCAATGTGAGCCTCGAGATTCAGTTCTGAGTAAGGCTGACTTCACAATCACAGTAGCTAGTAAATGAAGATTTGTTGCCTCCCAGGCCTCAATGCATGGCTCTGTGCTTGTTAACTTAGATAACTCACCTAAAGTTTGTAAGGTTTTAGTTAAAGAAGCCTCTGACCTTAAGACTCCAGCTCCTTCGCTCATTGCTATTTGCAGCGGCAAAAGAATTTTAGGATCTAGCAATATACTTTTTTGATCATCAACTGCCTCTTGCTGAGCAGGTAATTCTTTGGATAATGCTGCAGCAATTCTTGCGCCAAATACCAACCCTTCTAACAGTGAGTTAGAGGCAAGTCGATTTGCGCCATGAGCACCAGTGCAAGCTGATTCACCACATATATAAAGCCCATCAATAGATGACTTTCCATTTAAATCAACTAACACACCCCCTGATGCGTAATGTGAAGCAGGTGCAACTGGAATCTTCTCTTTAGTAGGGTCAATTCCATTTTGCATACAGGAGGCATAAATTGTTGGAAATCTATTGGCAAAATCTTTAATTCTTGTTGCATCTAACCAAACATATGGTTGGCCACTTAATCGCATTTGATTGAAAATCTCAATTGCTACTACATCTCTAGGGGCTAAATCAGCTTGCGGATGTTTGCCAATCATAAATTGTTCATCTTTAGCATTTAACAAAACCGCACCTTCACCGCGGACTGCTTCGCTGATTAATGGTTGCTGCCCTCTATTTGCTAGATCTCGCCACAAAACAGTTGGGTGAAATTGAATAAACTCAACATCGGCAACCTTTGCACCCGCTCTTAGGGCTAGTGCCACACCATCTCCAGTTGATACTGCTGGATTAGTAGTTTGTGAGTAAACCTGCCCAAGTCCGCCGGTGGCGACCACCACCGCTCTAGCTAACGCTCTGCCAACACCATCTCGACTTCCAGCACCAATTACATGCAAAGTCACGCCGCAAACTCGACCTGTTGCACTCTTTAGCGCATCAATAACAAGTGCATGTTCAATTACCTCTATACCTGCATCCTCATTTACTGCAGCAAGTAATGCTCTAGAAACCTCTGCGCCGGTGGCATCGCCCCCTGCATGCAAAATTCTATTTCTTAAATGTCCACCCTCTCGAGTTAATGCAATCTCACCTGTTTCAGATTTATCAAATACTGCTCCTTGTGCAATTAATTTTCTTACCGCTTCTGGTCCCTCTGAAACTAAAACATCTACCGCCTTGATATCGCACAAACCAGCACCAGCTGCCAAAGTGTCTTTTTTATGTTGATCAGGTGTATCACCTGGTCCAAGCGCTGCTGCAATTCCTCCTTGCGCCCATTTTGTTGAACCTTCATCAATTCGCGCTTTAGTAACTAACAAAACTGATAAACCATAAGAGCGCAGATTTAATGCAGTGGTAAGTCCTGCTACACCAGAGCCAATAACTATTACATCAGCTGATGTGCTCCAGCCAGGTAAGCCGGTTAACAATTTCATTACCTACCCCCAATGGCTTTATTGTCGATCAAGCGCACCTGATTCACCCAACCGGCGATAATTAGACGCTTGTTTTCAGTTGATGGGTGAGCATCTGCAAAAGTCTTTTCATCTATTAAATTCAGATAATCTAATTTAAATGAAGGTTGGCTATCAAGTACTGCTTTAGCTTGTTCCAAATTCTCAGTACTCAGAGCCTTAAAAATCACACTTGCTGTTTTCTTCTCACTTTCTGTAAGTTTAATATTTCGTGAAGATAAAGCTAGGTTATTAAGATCTCTAATTGTTGGGGCTGAAACTATATTCACAGGTATGTGAAGCTTTTTTACCATCTCTTTAATTAAGAAAAGTTGCTGAAAATCTTTTTCGCCAAAGACTGCATGCTTTGGCATTACTAAATCAAACAGTCTTTTAACAACGGTTAGCACCCCAGAGAAGTGACCACTTCTAGCTGCACCTTCATAGAGATCCCCAACTGCTCCAGCATCAATTCTTTTTATCTCCCCTGGGTATATCTCTTTTTCGGAAGGGACAAAAACCGCAGTCGCACCAGCCTCTTTGGCCATCTGCAAATCAGCTTCATTAGTTTTTGGGTAAGTATTTAAATCAGTTTTATTCTCAAACTGCAGCGGATTAACAAAAATACTAACCACAATCTTTTCGCCATAATTTTTGGCGAGTTTAATTAAAGATTGATGTCCAGGATGAAGTGCGCCCATAGTGGGGACTAAAACATCCCATTTTTGGCGCGCTAAATCATCTGCAGATTTAAGAACTTCAATCATGGCTCCAGTCCTTTCCGGGTACCGGGCTAGAAGGAGAGTTTAACTTGTGCTTTGAATACTTGCCAACAAAGATTTAACCGCTCCAATACCTGGGATTTCACCTTCTGGATCAATAGCTAACCAAGGTATTAGTACAAACTCTCTTGAGTGAGCAAGTGGGTGTGGCAGCTTTAAAAAAACTGTATCTACGACCTGCTCTCCATAAACAATCAAATCTAAATCAATGATTCTGGGCCCCCACTTAATTTCACGCACACGACCCATTTGGTCTTCAATTTTTAACAATTCAGCTAGCAATATTTCAGGAGCCAGATCGCAATTTCCAATTACAACTGCATTTATAAAATCATCTTGATCTGGCCCACCAACCGGTGTGGTTTCAACATAAGGTGACACCTTTAAATCCTGAAGTAATACCTCCAGGTGAGTTATTGCAATATCTAGATTTAATTTACGATTTTCAAGATTTGAGCCAAGTGCTACAACAGCCTTCATCTACTTCTTTCAATCTCAACTGAAACATCTTTAAATTTTAAAGGAATGGGAGCATGAGGTTTATGTACTGTGACCTTAACTTTTTTGATCTTCTTAAACTCTTTTAAAATTTGCTTTGCTATGTCCTCTGCCAAGCTCTCAATTAACTGACGAGGTTCACCAGTTATCTCATTGTTTACAACTTGAGCAACTTCAGCATAATTTACAGTTCTACTAAGTTGATCATTTAGATTTTTCAGTGGCAGGTGTAACTCCACATCAACGCGAAACTTTTGTCCACGCCTGCGTTCTTTTTCTAACACACCGTGAAAGCCTTTAGCTTCTATGCCAGATATTTTTATAACATCACTCATTTGCGCATTTGCTCCATAACACTAATAGCATCCTGATGAGCTCTGACTGCATGGGTGCGCACACCCCACACCTTAAGCCTTGCCATTTCAGATGTTAAAGCAATTGTTGCCGCCTCTCGTTTATCTGGTTCTGGTGCGTTAATTAACTCACCTAAGAAGCGTTTTCTAGATACGCCAATTAGCAGTGGATAACCAAGAAGCTGCAAGCGCTCAATATTCTTAAGTAATTGCCAATTATGTTCACTCTCTTTAGCAAATCCAATTCCGGGATCTAAAATAATCTGCTCAGGATTTACACCAGCTTTTAGTAATGCAGATACTCGATCATCTAATTCATCTTTAACCTCTTTGACCACATCTTTATAAACTGCCTGGCTCTGCATATCTTTAGAGTGACCACGCCAATGCATCACGATGTATTGAATTTTTGGATGAGCTGCAATTAACTCTGCCATTTTTTCATCAGCTAAACCACCACTTACATCATTGACATATGTTGCACCTGATGCAATAGCTTGTTTTGCTACTTCAGCCCGCATAGTGTCCACGCTGACTGTGGCACCATCTTTTACTAGTTCAGTTATCACTGGAATAACTCTGGCTAACTCATCTTCCTGACTTACCCGCTCAACACCTGGCTTGGTTGATTCACCACCGACATCAATAATGTCAGCTCCTTCTGCAATTAATCTTCGCCCTTGGGCGATTGCATCCTCTTTTGCTAAGTACTTTCCGCCATCAGCAAAGGAGTTTGGTGTGACATTTAGGATTCCCATTACCAGGGTTCGTGACATCTTCTTACCTGCTTTGATTAATTAAAGAGATTGCTTCGGCTCTAGTGGTTGGATTTAATAACTGACCACGCACTGCGCTAGTGGTAGTTCTAGCTTGAGATTTTTTTACTCCACGCATTGACATGCACAGGTGCTCGCAATCAATAATCACAATCACTCCACCTGGTTGCAAAATTTCTACCAATGCATCAGCAATTTGAGATGTTAGTCGCTCTTGTACTTGCGGCCTTCTGGCGTATAGATCAACAACTCGTGCTAACTTTGAAATTCCAGTGATCCGACCACTTTCTCCTGGTATGTAACCAATATGTGCAACACCATGAAATGGCGTCAAGTGGTGTTCGCAATGAGAGAAAACTTCAATTTCCCTGACAATAACTAGCTCTTTATGGCCGATATCAAAGGTTGTAGTTAAAACATCCTCAGGTTTTTGCCAAAGACCTGCAAAGTTTTCAGCCAGTGCTTTTGCAACTCGTTTAGGAGTGTCTTTTAAACCTTCGCGATTGGGATCTTCTCCAATTGCATGTAATAACTCAGTTACTGCTTTTTCTGCTCTAGCTTGATCAAACTCCTTCTTAGCACCACCATCATGTGGTCCCATTGATACGGAGTTAATCTCACTCATTTACATCCTTACTAATTTCTTTATCAACTTTTTTTGTGCCAGCTTTTTTTGCTGGTTTTTCCTCTTCAATTACCTTAACTTTGGCAGGCTTTAATGCAACTGGTGGTTGATTTGAAGGAATGCGCTTTTGAGAACCAGTCCAAGCAGCTCTTGGCTTTACTTTTCTAACTTTCTTAAACACTGCTGCAATTTCCTCTTTATTTAGAGTTTCATTTTCAAGCAACTCTTCAACTAAGCGATCTAGAGTTTCCCGATTAGCAACTAAGATATCAAAGGCTTCTTGGTGGGCATTTTCAATCATCTCTCTTATTTCACTATCTACTACTGCGGCAATACTTTCAGAGTAATCTCTTTGATGACCGTAATCTCTGCCAAGGAATGGTTGCGAATCTGAAATACCAAGTTTGATTGCACCAAGGCGTTGGGTCATTCCATACTGCGTAACCATTGCTCTGGCCAAATTAGTTGCTTTCTCAATATCGTTTGAAGCACCTGTTGTTGGATCATGGAAAATCAACTCTTCAGCGGCTCTGCCACCCATTGTGTATGCAAGTTGATCTAGCATTTGATTTCTAGTTACTGCATATCGATCCTCATCAGGTAAAACCATTGTGTAACCAAGTGCTCTACCTCTTGGCATGATTGTTACTTTATGAACTGGATCTGTATGTGGAAGTGCATGCGCAACTAGAGCATGACCGCCCTCATGATAAGCAGTAATTCTGCGCTCTTCCTCAGTCATTAATCTGGAAACTTTTTGTGGCCCAGCCATTACTCGGTCTATAGCCTCATCGATATCAGAGTTTCTAATTGCTTTGCGATCTTGTCTGGCTGCTAGCAGAGCTGCTTCATTTAATACATTAGCTAAATCTGCTCCAGTAAAACCTGGAGTGCGCTTAGCGTAGGACTCAAGATCTACATCCTTAGCAACTGGTTTATTTTTTGCATGCACTGCAAGTATTGCTGCTCTTCCCTTTAAATCAGGCCGGTCTACTGAAATTTGACGATCAAATCTTCCAGGGCGCAGTAACGCTGGATCCAATACATCAGGTCGGTTAGTTGCTGCAATCAAAATAACCTGACCGTTTGCTTCAAACCCATCCATTTCAACTAGTAATTGGTTCAAGGTTTGTTCGCGCTCATCATTTCCGCCACCTAAACCAGCACCTCGTTGTCTGCCGACTGCATCAATTTCATCAACAAAAACTATTGCTGGCGCATTTTGTTTTGCTTGGGCAAACAAATCACGCACTCTTGAGGCGCCAACACCAACAAACATCTCAACAAACTCAGAGCCAGAGATTGAATAAAACGGAACCTTTGCCTCACCAGCTACTGCTCTGGCAAGTAATGTCTTTCCAGTTCCTGGAGGACCGTAAAGTAAAACACCCTTAGGAATCTTGGCACCAATTGCTTTGTATTTATCTGGACTTGCTAGAAAATCTTTTATCTCTCGCAGTTCAGCAACTGCCTCATCCGCTCCTGCCACATCAACAAATGTGTTGGTGGGCATCTCTTTATTTTGTAACTTTGCCCTTGATCTGCCAAAAGATAGAACACGACCACCTTGGCCACCGCCCATAAATAACAGAAGTAAGAAAATGATTAACAAAATTGGCAAGATACTAAAGAGCAAAGATACAAAGAGTGATTGCTTTGGAACCTTAATATCCCAGCCGGCAGCTGGTGGATTGCTTGTTAGTAATTCAACAATTAATGCTTCTTGACCAGCAACATATGATGCTTCGATCTTTGCTGATCCATCAACAAACTCACCATCTTTTAAGATTACTTGTACTTTTTGATCACGATCGATAACTAATGCAGACTTAACATTATTAAGAGATATCTCATTTAAAATGGCTGAGGTTTCAACCTTTTTATACTCTTCACCGGTTGCAGAGATCTGACCAAATACGCTTACTGCAATTAATGCTGCAATGATCCAAAATAGAGGTCCGCGCAGAATTTTCCTCGCAGATGGTGGTGACTTTGCGGCAGGCTTTTTGCCACTGTTAAGTCCTTTAAATTTAGGGAACTTAAAACTCTTTTTTTGCGTCACCAGTTACATCGCTTTCTTTAAAAACAGTTATTAGGGGCTTAAGAATAAAGGTGTTTGGCAAGAACGCCAATAAACGGCAAATTTCGGTACTTCTGATTGAAATCTAAGCCATAACCGACCACAAACTCACTTGGTATATCAAAGCCAACATACTTAGCTTCAACTTTAACTGTGGCAGCATCAGGTTTACGCAAAACAGTTAAAACCGAAACAGATTTCGCACCACGTGAAAGTAGATTCTCAGTCAACCAAGAAAGTGTTAAACCTGTATCTAAAATATCCTCAACAATCAGAACTTCTCTTCCTAAAATGTCACTATCTAAATCCTTTAAAATTCTAACTACGCCACTTGATTTAGTGCCAGCGCCATAGGATGAAACTGCCATCCAATCCATATCAACATGTCGTTGTAGGTAGCGAGAAAAATCTGCCATTGCCATAACCGCACCCTTTAAAACACCTACCAAAATTAAATCGCGACCGGCATAATCTTTATCAACTTGGGCAGCTAACTCTTTTAATCTATTTTGAATCTGCTCCTGACTTACAACAACTCTTTCGATGTCATTTCCAAGTGCTGATAGATCCACGATTCTCCTTATGTGTTAGCTGAGAGGACAATTCTGCCTGAATTTCGTAAAAGCTTCACATTCCCTGGAAGTGATACCTCTTTTTGCCCATGCCAATTGGAGATTAACGCCTCTGCAGCTTCAATATGTTCAGCCGTCAGTGAGCCTGATGGTGCACCTGCTTGATAAATAGCTAATCGCAATACTCTGCTCCTGATTGCTTTAGGTAACCGTTCTAGATCTTTTACCTCTAAATTCTTTGGGTCTACTTGGGCAAAAAACTCATTTGCAAAACCATCCAAGGCATCAGCATCATCTCGCAACAAATCAGCTGTTCTAACAAGTGCCTCAGTAATCCCAGGTCCTAAATTCTCCTCCAGTGTTGGCAGAACATTCTTACGCACCCGAACTCTTGCAAATTTTAAATCTTGATTGTGTGGGTCAGACCAGAAATCAATGCCTGCTTCAGCACATGCTGCCTCACTCATTTGCCTAGTAATTTTTAAAAGTGGTCTAACAAAAAGATTGTTTTGAGTTGCCATGCCAGAAAGTGATCTTGCCCCTGATCCTCTGGCTAATCCAAGTAAAGCAGTTTCTGCTTGATCATTTAAAGTGTGAGCTAGAAAGAAATACTTTGGTTGATAGCTATCAATGAATTGATGAAAGACTTTATATCTTGCTCGTCTAGCAGATGCCTCTAATCCATCAGTAACAATTACTTGAGCAACTGCAGTTTCAACTCTTTTGTATCCGATAGTTTTTAACTGCGCAACAACTTTTGCAGTAATCTGATCTGAATTTAGTTGCAGCCCATGGTCGACTACGACTGGAATTACTTTCTCACCACCGCACTCTGCAAACAATGCAATTGCTAGCGCCATTGAATCAGCACCGCCTGAGCAACCAAATAAAACAGGTTGGGTTAGATCATTAAGAAAAGGTTTTAAAGCTTTTCTAATCTCCCAAAGGTTTGGTGTATTTGAAGTGCTCACACCGACAAGATTAGACCCGACCCCCGTAAGGCATTAAACCCTTGACGCTATAGATGCTAGAAAAGAGCAAATCCTTCTCTTTATTGTGTGCCTCCCACATCATGCCATCGCCAGCATAAATTCCAATGTGGTGAATTGTGCTAACTGTTCCCTTGTATGAGTAGAAAACTAGATCTCCTGGCACCATTTCATTTAATGGCACACGTTTAGTTGCCACCCAATAAAGTGATGAGTTGAGACGATCCCAGTTTGGCCATCCAAGACCTGCTGCTCGGTAGGCGGCATAAACCAAACCAGAGCAATCAAATGCATTTGGTCCTTCATCTCCCCAAACATAAGGTTTTTTAGCTAACACCTGCTTTTTGGCATACTCAACTGCAGCAAGACGCATAGCTTCGGTTGATCGAGTACTACTTCTGCCGGTAAATCCAGTATCTCGCCAAATCTTTGCCTGATCTGGTGTGACAAGTGCTCGTCCAGCATTTGCCTCTTCTAACAATGCAATCTGTCGTTGTTGCTCCAGAGTTAATCTAGTTTTTTGTGCAACCGCTAACTCTTTGGCCAACTTATCTTGAATTACTTGTAACTTATCAACCTCAGCTTGCTGCATCGCTGCTGCTTCATCAGCTGCTTTTTTAGCAGCCGCAACTTTAATTGTTGCCTCTGCTTGTGCTTTTCTGGCTACATCTGCCGCCTTTTGCGCAGAGGATGCAACAACCTCAGCTGCTTTAAATCTATCCAGCGCGTTGGAATTATTCTCACCCAATGCATCTAATGCATTTAGTCGATCAGCTAAATCTTGTGGGCCATCTGCATTTAATACTGAATCTAAATCTGTGAAACCACCACCCATTACATATGCATTTAACGCTAACTTTCCAATTGTTCGCTTACCGGTACTAACTGATGCTTGTGCAACTTGCAAATGCGCCATAGCAATTTCAGCTTGTTTAGTTTTTGCCTTTAGCTCATTTTGAGCCGCGATATAAGCTTTGCGCTTTGTAGTTGCAATAGCAGAGAGCTGGCGCAAAGTTGTTTTAGCAGAGTTTAATTTTTTTGCAGCAGCAGCTGCTGCTGCTTTCTTTTCTGCCTCAATCTTTTTGGCAGCATCGATCTGTGCTTGGGTTGGCTTTGGCGGCGCGGCTATTGCTGAAGCTGGTATCAAGCTTAGTGAAATTACTAGGGCGACTATCTTTTTATTTATCAATTTGATACATCCCGCTTCTTAAATAAAAATGCCACAATAGCTAAGCCAGCAAGTAAGAAGGCGTATGAAGTAAAGAGTGCGTACTGATATGAGATGCGATCATTGCCACCACTTGCAACAATTGATAACAGCTGTCCTGGGAAGTATCGATCGATGTTATTAATGAAAACTGATAGTAAACCTTCAATAATTAAATTCCAGATTACTCCAATAGATATTGCAGAGATTGGTGATCTAAATAGCAGACCCAAAATCATGCCAAATATTCCAAAACCAATTGTGGCAAGTAGGACATTTACAAAGGTTTGAATAACCGCTATCTGAGCATCTTGAGTGCTCCAAGCTTTGGTTGAAATATCCATAACTCCAGCAAATACATATGAGAGTGTGACTGCAAGTAATGCTGAAAGAGCTACCATCGCAATTGCAAATAACTTCATTGAGCCTAATTTGCCGATCAAAATTTTCATTCGAGATGGCTGGCGTACTAATAAATTACGCAGTGTTCCGTAGGTGTACTCCTGAGCTGTTTGAGCTGCAAATATACAAAGGGCAACAATGCCTAGTAAGCCTGCGGCATTACTAAAACTTAAAGTGACCCCACTAGGTAGAGCTAAAACATCTCGACCAATTCTTACTCCTCGCTCACCATTTCCCTCTGGTGAATCAACCAATAAAAATAACAGCGAGGTAGTTAATCCGGTAACAAAGGTGACAGCAGCAATAGTTGATAGAGAAAGAGATGGTCTTTTTAATTTAGTAAGTTCAGCTCTAAATACATTCCACATAATTAATTACCTGTCATTTCAAAAAATGTATCCTCAAGGGAAGCACGAACTGGCGTAAGGCTTGCTAAGACAATTCCTGCCTCAAAAGCTGCCTTATTAAATTTCGCAGAGAAATCACTCTCTCCTGTTACATGCACAGATTCATCAATAACAGTTGCATTGTGTCCGGCACTCTGTGCAATCTTTACTAACTTATCAAGATCATTTCGATTTTCAGGCTTTGCCACAATTACTGGTTGTTGTTTGGCCAGTAACTCACTTGTTTTACCAGAGAAAATAACCTTGCCAAGACGAAGCATCACTAAGTAATCACTAATCATCTCAATCTCAGATAAAAGGTGGGAGGAGACGAAAACTGTTGTGCCGTTATCGGCTAACTTTCTAAGTAATGCTCTAACCTCTTGAATTCCTGCTGGATCCAAACCATTTGTTGGCTCATCAAGAATAAGTAGCTTTGGATTTGGCAGTAATGCTGCAGCTATACCAAGGCGTTGCTTCATACCCAATGAGTAAGTTTTATACTTTGAGTCACCTCTATCTCCAAGGTCTACTAAATCAAGTAATCCTTGAATAATGCCGGTATCAAATCCACCTAATTTTGCTAACACCGTTAAATTCTGAGTACCAGTTAAAGCTGGATAAAAAGCTGGTCCTTCAATCATTGCGCCAACATTTGGTAAGTATTTTTCTGGCTCAGAGATTGATTCACCTAGTACATGGCCACTTCCCGTAGTTGGCTTAATTAATCCAAGCAACATCCTGATAGTTGTAGTTTTTCCTGAACCATTCGGGCCAACAAAGCCACAAATACTTCCCATTGGCACTTCAAAATTGGCATGAGATAGCGCCATTCGATCGCCATACTTTTTGGACAAATCGGCAACATCAAGTGCTAGAGGGAAGGACATGGGAGAAATTGTCCCATTAAAGTATTGGAAAACTACTTAAGTAACACACCGATTACTAATAAAAATGAGTAAATGCTGAGAAAAACAATTGATGCTTGGAATAATTTCCCAGCATTAACCTCACTTGGCTGCCTAGTTAATTTAATCAATTGTCGCTTCCAGCCAGCAATTAGTAACAAGGTGATCACTGATAGCCAGATTGGCAACTGCGCACTTTGTATTACCAATAGGGAAACTACCGCCATCGCAAGTGAGTGAAACCACATTTGATTTATTACAGATTTAATTGGGGCAACTACTGGCAACATAGGAATTCCAGCAGCTTTGTAATCATCCTTATAGCGAACTGCTAATGCCCAAAAATGTGGTGGGGTCCAGAAAAATACAGTTAAGAAAAATAGCCAAGAGGTGAGGGTTAGTGAGTTGGTAACTGCTGCTTGCCCAATTAATACCGGCATGCAGCCGGCAATTCCTCCCCAAACAATATTCTGTGAGGTGTGTTTTTTGAGTGCCAGTGTGTATCCAAATACATAAAAAGTGATCGCAAGAAATGTTAATAAGGTTGCAAGAGGTGTGGTGAAGGCAGCAAAGATACTTAAGGAAATAACTGAAATTACGGTGGCGAAAATTAACCCATTTGTTTTAGATATCTCACCTGTTGCAATCGGTCGCTTTGCAGTTCGCTTCATTAGTAGATCAGATTTAGCCTCAATCACCATATTAAATGCATTAGCCCCACCTGCTGCAAATGTTCCACCTACTAAACACCAAACAGTTACCGCTAAATCAGGCACACCATCACTTGCTAAAAACAAAGCAGGAAGAGTGGTGACAAGTAGGAGTTCAACTACTCGCAATTTCATCAGCGAGATGTAATTTTTCATTTGCACTAACTCTACCCTTGATAAGGTGAGTAATTTTTACGGATTTGTTGTGAAGGGATTACTTTCTGGCACTGGTGGTGTTAATCCGCTCACAGCTGGCTTGGTAATTGTTCCCAGCATTCGATCAATTGCACTACGAGCTGCATCTTGCAATCTTCTTGTTCTGCCAACATCATCAGCTAACACCACAAAGACATACTCTTTATCACCAGAGGTTGCAAAGCCAGCAAGTGAAACCGTGTTTCGAATTGAACCAGTCTTAGCTCTTACTAAACCAACCGCTTGTGGTGCTGTTGAGTGGTATCTACCTATTAACGTGCCGGACTCACCACTTATCGGTAGTGAATCATAAATAACTTTAAGTTTAGGCTCAGTTTTTAACTTTAATAACAACTGGGAAACTGTTACCGCACTTACCCTATTTTCACCACCAATGCCTGAACCATCAACTAATTTCATCCCAGTGGTATCAACGCCGAGCTCACTGATCTTGTCGTTGGCCATTTGATTTAAGCCAGTTCTAGTTAAAGGATAGCCATTTTTACCAGTAGCTAACATTGCAAGTCGTTGCGATAAAACATTGTCGCTATAAAGAAGTGCAAATCTGATCATTTTGTGTAATGGCGGAGATGAAACCTCTGCAATCTTCTCAGTTATTAAAGATTCAACCTCAACAGTTTTACTTATTGGTTTATAAGCTACTGATGACTTTCGCTTTAATGCCCGTTTGGCATATAAAATATCGGAGTTATTAACCCCTTTATATATCAGATTTATCTTCTTTAAGGATTTATCAGATGCAAATGCAGCTTTAATCAATGCTGGCATATATGCCCGCTTATTGGCATCTCGATACTTTGCATTTGAGGTAATCCAAGGATCATTGTCTCCCCAGATAACAAAGACGCCCTTTTTCTCAGTTTTATAGATCGCAGTCTTAAAAACTGTTGAGGTATCTAGTGTTAGTGCAATTGCAGAGGTTGAAATAATCTTTAAGACCGAGGCTGGCTTTCTGAGTTTGCTAGCTCCATCTTGATAAACAATTTCATTACTAGCACCATTAATTAAGATAACACCAGGGCTTCCCAAGTACTTTGAGCCTAGGTACTTGAAAAATGGCTCAGGTAAAACATCAACTGCATTTGCGGGTTGTAAGTTAAATAAAAGTATGAATAAAACAAGTACAGAAACTCTTTTCATTTACTAACCACCTTGCGCTTTAATCTGCCTTGAGTCATAGCTGCACCAAGTATTACAAATACTGCACCAATTGGTTCATGCCAAGTTATCTGCTCTCCTAAGAATATCCAACCAACAATAACTGCAACCACTGGTGTTACATATGTAACGGTACTAGCAATCGACCCACCTGCTGCTGCAATTATTGAAAAATTCCAAATATAGGCAAAACCACTTCCTAATACTCCTAACGCCAGCACAGCTAATAATGGTGTTAGTCGATAATTTTCTTCTGCAATGCCATCAAACAAATAAAGTGGCAACAATGTAATTGCTGCCATGCATAGTTGAATAGTTGCTGCCGCCTCAGGTTTTAAACCAAGTGGCAATATCTTTCGAGTGGTATATGGAAATGAGTATCCATAACAAGAAACAGCTAGTAGAAGTGCAACCACGCCTATTAATTGGTTATCGCCTATTCCTTTCCAGATTCCTAAGACCACCATAACGCCAGTTGCACCTATAAGTAAGCCAATGATTTGTTCACTCTTAAGCTTTTGTTCTCTGAAAAGCAGCAACATAAATACCATCGTCATCAGCGGGGTTGTGGCATTAATAATTCCAGCCACTACGGAGGTTACATATTGCTGGGCAAATGCAAATAAAATTCCAGGCACAACATTAAGCATCAGGGCAACAATCCAAAGTTTTCGCCAAGTACTTTTATCTTTTGGTAGCGCAATCTTGCGCACCTTTACGATAATTAATAAGGTAATTGCTCCCAACGCACATCTGACAAAAGCAACCCCAAATGGAGTTAAAAATTCAAGCCCAAGTTCAATAAAGATGAAGGAGCAACCCCAAGTCACACCTAGCGCAATATAGGCAGGAAGCCATGATTTTCTCATCATTACTCCTTAGCCCTTAAGGTTTACTTATGACACAGTCATCTGTTGGACCTGGTGAGTTCTACCAGGTGGTTGGCGTAGGCCCACACTCTAAACCATGGCCGACTGAGAATCACTTTGATTTAGAACTTCTTGAGCATGGTGATCGGAGAAATGTCTTAGATAAATATCGATATTGGAAGGTTGAGGCAATTGTTGCCGATCTTGATACCAAGCGACATGATCTACAAATTGCAATTGAAAATTGGCAACATGATTTAAATATTGGATCAATTGTTAGAACAGCAAATGCCTTTAATGTTTCAGCAGTTCATATTGTTGGAAAACGGGATTGGAATCGACGTGGTGCAATGGTGACTGATCGCTATTTAACTGTGCACCATCATGCAACAGTTGAGGAGTTTAAAACCTGGTGTGATGAAAATAAATTACCAATTATTGGAATAGATAATCTGCCGATCTCAAAATCACTAGAGAGTGCTGATTTACCCAAAAAATGTGTGATGTTATTTGGCCAAGAGGGTGCTGGGATGAGTGATGAAGGGGTAGCTGTTTGTTCAGTTGTCCTTGCGATCTCTCAATATGGCTCAACTAGATCAATGAATGCATCCGCAGCTGGTGCGATTGCTATGTATGCCTGGGCGATGCAACATTTAAATCCAATCAATCACCCAAAAAATTAAACCTCGTCAATTACCTCAGTAACAGCATCTAATCTTCTAATAATTTCATCTGCCTCATTTTCACGTCCTAATTTGCGAAGGGTTAGGGCAATTTTTCGCTCAATATCAATAATAAATTCAAAGTCCTTAAACTCAGCCTCAGTCACACTCTCTAATACATTCTCCAGTGTCATAAGCGCCTCTTCATATTGAGCTAGTCCCATCTGGGCCTTACCCAACTCAAAGGAAGAGTAGGTCTCTCGTCTGTGATCATGAGCAGTAACAAAAACATCTAGAGATTTTTGAGCAGAGATTAACGCCCCTTGCGCATCCCCTAACTCAGTTAAGCAGTGGGCAATCTTTTGATCACATCTTGCCACATTAATTACCTCTTTTAACTTCTTAAATAACGCTCTTGATTCTTTAAAAGCCTCTAGGGATTTTTCATAATTTTTTAATTCGCGATAGGCGCAACCTATGAGATGAAGATCATTTGCAGCTCCTGAGTCATTGCCATCTACTAAATGCTCCTGCACACACTCATTCATGCACTCAATAGTTTTTTCATACTCCTTTGAGTTAAACCACCACTCACCTAATGTGCAGGCAAGCTCAATCGCCATTGGCGACTTTGTCTCTCGTAGTAAATCAACCGCTTTACTCATTGCATTTGCAGCTTCATTCATCCGCTTAAGTTGATTTAAGTTGTAACCAATTGCTGAATATGCTTGAGCTAAACCTTCAGTTGGTGCGATCGCACCTAAATCTGCGTAAATATCTCTGGCAGTCTCAGCCAGTGCTAGCGCTTCATCATATTGACCACGTGCATAAATACGGGCACTTAATTCGTAATAGGTATTTGCTCGATCTAAACCTTGGACCTCAGGGATTCTCTCCCAAAGCATCTCTTCAGTAATTATCTCTTCAGAGTTAATATCTTCATTCTCTGAGTTATCTGACAACTTTGACCTTTCACATTCACTAGTTGGCGCCTCTCATAACCCTAGCATTTACTAACCTCGCCTTGGGTGGGAATTGGCTAAGAACGCACCCACAGGTTGATGCCATTAGCTGCCCGCTCAACCATCGCAAGCACCTTTTGATACTCATCTAACTGCTGGCCGTAGGGGTCTGGAACTGAAAGTAAGTGGGCATCTGCGCCATCTGGATCAATCTCTGAAAGTTCTGGATCAAAGGATCTAAACATAAACACTTTCTCCAGATCTAAATCACTTTCTGCCATCTTTAAAATACTCTCCCGGTTACTTAAGTCCATTGCCAATATCAAATCATGTTTTGCAAAAAAAGATTTATTAAATTGTTTAGCAGTGTGTGAGTACTTATAACCTGCCATCTGCCAAACCTGTTGGGATAAATCAGTTGCACCCTCACCCACATGCCAAGGACCAGTTCCTGAGCTGTCGACTATTACCTTTGGTTTTTTTATATCACTTGTCTTATTTGCCACCACCGCATTGGCCATAGGTGAGCGGCAGATATTGCCAAGGCAGACCAGGTGAAGGTGAAGGCGCTCTTTGCTCTTCAAATTACGCAGGTAATCTGAGCTGTCAATGGTTGGCATTTAGAGCGAGTATAGTTTTCCCACGTGCGTTTCATAAATAACCCAAGCCACGACCTGACCTATGACGATGTCTTCATGGTTCCCTCCTATTCAGAGCTTGCCAGCCGAATGGATGTTGATTTAACCGCTACCGATAAAAGTGGCACCACAATTCCGTTGGTAGTTGCAAATATGACCGCAATAAGCGGGCGAAGAATGGCTGAGACTGTTGCGCGCCGCGGTGGCATTGCAGTTATCCCGCAAGATATTCCACTTGAGATAGTTGCAGATGTAATCGCATGGGTTAAATCACGACATCTAATCTTTGATACCCCAGTTACCTTAAATCCAAATGAAACTGTTGCTGATGCAATTGATTTAATTACTAAGAGGTCACATGGGGCGTTAATTGTGGTGGAAAATGATATGCCGGTTGGAATTGTTACTGAGGCAGATTGTGAAAATGTGGATCGCTTCACCCAATTAAATAAGATTATGTCAAAAGATCTAGTCACCTTAAATGATGATGTAACGCCAAAGGCAGCCTTTGAGTTTCTAACTGAAAAACGCAGACGGCTTGCCCCAGTAATAAATAAACAAGGCAAATTAGTTGGAATTATTACTAGAACTGGCGCGCTAAGAGCGACGATGTATCAACCAGCGGTAGATAAAAATGGGAAGTTAAAGGTTGCTGCAGCAGTTGGTATCAATGGTGATGTGGCAGGTAAAGCAAAGGCATTACTGGCAGCAGGTGCGGATGTATTAGTAGTTGATACTGCCCATGGTCATCAAAAGAAAATGGTTGAAGCGCTTAAAACAATTAAAGCTTTAAGCCCTAATGTGCCATTGGTGGCAGGAAATGTTGTAACCGCAGCTGGCACAAAGGAGTTAATTGAGGCTGGTGCTGACATTGTTAAAGTAGGTGTTGGACCAGGTGCAATGTGTACAACACGTATGCAAACTGGTGTTGGCCGCCCACAATTTTCTGCCGTTCTTGAGTGTGCAACTGAAGCGAAAAAACATGGCAAAACTATTTGGGCAGATGGTGGCGTTCGCCATCCAAGAGATGTAGCCCTGGCCCTTGCTGCTGGTGCCTCTCAAGTAATGATTGGCTCATGGTTTGCTGGTACATATGAATCCCCAAGTGATTTAAGAAAAGATTCAGATGGCAGGCTTTATAAAGAGTCCTTTGGCATGGCATCAGCACGAGCTGTAGCAGCCCGAACTGTAAGTGAAGATGCATTTGATCGCGCCCGTAAATCTTTATTCGAAGAGGGAATTTCTACCTCCCGGATGTATATCAACCCAAATCGTCCAGGAGTTGAAGATCTAATTGATGAAATCATTGCCGGACTTAGATCCTCCTGCACATATAGCGGTGCTAAGAATTTAATTGAGTTTAATGAAAAAGCTGTAATAGGTATTCAATCTGCTGCTGGGTATGCCGAAGGTAGGCCACTATTTACATCTTGGAAGAATTAAACTTCCTGTTTTTTTATCTCACCTCTAGAGATCAAGATGTGACCAATAAAACCAATAAGTAAGGCTGCAATCACGCCAAGATTGGCGTAAGCCCATTGACCCTCTTTGCCGCCAATTGGTGAGAGTAAATAACCTTGCCAAGATAACCAGGAAGCAAGTGAGTTTGTAACTAATCCCCAACCAATTATTGTGCCAAAAACAACTAGCCCAATAGATTTGAAGTTATAGGCACCGTATCTACCATTTGCATCAAATAGCTCTTTTTCGGCATAACTCTTACGAAGCAATACATCTGCCACAAATAATCCAGACCAGACAGCAACTGGCACGCCTAAGGTAATTAAAAAGCCTTGAAATGGCACAAAGAAATCACTTGCAAACCAAACCAAATAAATAGTACCAATTGTCATTATCAGCCCATCAATACTTGCAGCCACATATCTTTTAACTGGTAGGCCAATTGAAACCAATACCAATCCAGATGAGTAAAGATCTAAAATCGCACCACCTATTAACCCAAGAATTGCTACAAAAGCAAAGGGAATTAAGTACCAAGTGGGTAGCAATGTAGTTAGAGCGCCAATTGGGTCGGTTGCTACTTGCTGGTTTAACTCATCACTACTTGCTGCAAGAAGTGATCCATAAATAACTAAGACAATTGGCACGATAGAGGCACCAAAAATGGTCCAACCAATGACTGCTCTACCAGAGACTGTTCTTGGTAAATACCTGGAGTAATCAGCTGCGCAACCAACCCAACCAAGTCCAATTCCAGTTATTGCGAAAATTACTGCGCCAATAAATCCAGCAGTTGTGCCATTTTCAATGGTAGAAACCTTTGCCCAATTAACTGAGTCAATTGTTAGCAATATGTATCCGGCGGTCAACGCGATTGTGGTTATTGTAAGAAAAAATTGAATTTTCATAATTACTTTAAAACCTAAAACGCCACCAATAATGGTTAATCCACCTGCTAGTAAAAAGCCAAAGATTTTTGATAGATCAGGATCAATGTTTCCAACTCTGGTGAAAACGGTTTCAGAGGCTAATGTGGCAAGTGAGACTAAAACTGTCTCCCAGCCAACAAATATTAAATAAGATAAAAAGCCAGGTAATCGATTTCCTTTAACACCAAAAGCTGCTCGAGATAATGTCATGGTTGGGGCGTTAGCACGCTTACCTGCCAAGGAAGATATCGCTACTAATGAAAAACTGCCCAGTGTGCCAATTACCGCTGCAGCAGTTGCCTGCCAAAATGAAATACCAAAACCTAGAAAAAAAGATCCGTAAGAGAGTGCTAGAAAAGAAACATTTGCTGCAGCCCATGGCCAAAACAAAGAGCGAGCAGTGCCTCTTCGCTCTGATTGATCAATAAAATTAATACCGTTTGATTCAATCTGATTTGCTATCGATGCCATAGGAGAGGTATTTAACTAAACTTCTTAACTACCTTGGGCGCTTTCGACGCTCATGTGGGCGTGGTCGGGATTTCTTTTTCTTTCCACCGCCCCTAGATCTTGATCCACGGTAACCACCTGATCTTCCCCCATCATCGCTTTTCCCACCTTGTGCGCTGATTACTGGAATCCCAGAAGGCTCTGCTGCTCCAGTTACCTTTACTAAGTTTGCATCCATTGGTCTAACTGTTGATTCATTTAATCTAACCCCTGCTCTTGCAGCTAACCCATGCACACCTTTTCGTTGCTTATGAGTTGCAAGAGTTACCACAGTTCCAACCGCACCTGCTCTAGCTGTTCTGCCAGCTCGATGTAAATAATCCTTGTGATTTTCTGGCGCATCAACATGCACAACTAGTGAGACATCATCAACATGTATGCCGCGTGCTGCAACATCAGTTGCTACCAACGCGTTTGTCGCACCTGATTTAAATGCTTCAAGCACTCTTGATCGTTGCGCCTGTGTTTTACCACCATGCAGAGCACCAACGGCAACGCCAGCCTCATTCATGCGTTTAGTTAATTTGTCTGCACCATGTTTAGTTCGAACAAAAAATATGCTCTTTCCTTTTCTGGCTGCGATTTGGGAAGTGATTAAATCTTTATGAGCTTGCTCCAAGATTAAAACGTGATGGGTCATATTTCCCGCTGTTGACTTCTCATTTGCAAGAGAGTGAGTAACAGGATTTTTTAAGTACTTCTTAACCAGTGAGTCAACATCCTTATCTAATGTGGCACTAAATAGCATTCGTTGACCACCTGGTTTAGTTAAATCCAAAATCCTTTTTACATCTGGTAAAAATCCCATATCCGCCATTTGATCTGCCTCATCTAAGACAGTTATTTCAATATCATCTAACTTTATGTGCTTCTTTTGAATTAGATCAATTAATCGACCAGGAGTTGCCACCACAATTGGTACACCTCGTTTTAAAGCTTGAATCTGTTTTGAGTAGGAAAGTCCACCTGCAACAACTTGTGAATTTAAATTAACTGATCGTGACAACGGTGCAATCACATCACTGATCTGCATAGCAAGCTCTCTAGTTGGTGATAAAACCAATGCCAGGGGCCTCATTGAGGCTGCTGTTCTTCCAGCAAGTCTGGTCATTAACGCCAAGCCGAAGGCAAGAGTTTTACCAGAGCCAGTCTGACCTCTACCTAAAATATCTTTACCAGCAATTGCATCAGGCAAGGTTGCTTTTTGAATTGGGAATGGTTTTTCAATTCCAGAGGAATGCAAAATTTTAGTTAGCGCAGCATTAACGCCTAAATCTTTAAATGACATATATCAACCTAACAAGACATGATGCGCGTCTTGGTGGCGATTTGAGATTAAGACTCGCATGGCACTTACAAAATGTAAGTACATGGGGAACAA
>Ga0208360_1000069_pt1 | contig 35297 bp, 34 predicted proteins | sample LakMenE27Jul10ns_FD_150739 | JGI IMG/M metagenome (GOLD analysis project Ga0208360, IMG submission 150739) | Freshwater microbial communities from Lake Mendota, WI - 27JUL2010 deep hole epilimnion ns (SPAdes) | ecosystem: Environmental > Aquatic > Freshwater > Lake > Epilimnion/Euphotic zone ...
GATCCTGGACCCTGAGCTTCAAAGGCTCATGTGCTAGCCACTACACAATGGCGGAACCTGAATTATCCCTTATAACTGGTTAAATTAAAAACTTTCAATTATTCGTGCGCCAGATACTGGTCCGCTTGCTCTAACCACTGATGAAACAACCCCACTAGCACTTAATGCAACAGTTAAATCCATTGCATGCTCTTCACTTGATACTAAAAATGCAACTGTCGGGCCTGAGCCAGAAACGATTCCACCTAATGCACCGTAATCAACACCAACATCTAAAATTAATCTAAGAGCTGGCCGCAGTGAACATGCCGCCGATTGCAAATCATTTGTTAATGATTTTCCTAGCGCCTTTGCATCTCCGGCCCGAAGTGCTTGCATTAATGATTCACTTACTTGTGGAGTTGAAATTGATAACCCTTCCCGCAAGCGATCACACTCTTGATAGACAGCAGGAGTAGATAAACCTTGGCCAGAAAGTGCTAGTGCCCAAAAATAAGTTCCCTTAGCAAGTGCTGGAGTTATTTGATCTCCCCGACCAGTACCAATCGCGACACCACCACAAATTGAAAATGGAACATCGCTACCAATTTGGCTACCGATAGATTCCATTTCATCCCGAGATAGTCCTAATTCAAATAATGAATCTAAACCAACAATTACTCCGGCAGCATCGGCACTACCACCTGCCATGCCACCTGCTACAGGAATTTCTTTCTTTAATTTAATTGCTAGATCTTTTGGCAGATCATAATTTTTTATCATTAACTCAGCCGCCATGATCGCTAGGTTAGAACTATCTACCGGCACGCCCTTTGAAGTTTGGCCTGAGATATCAATAGTTAAACCATTACCAATTGCAGCTGTTGCCACACTCACATCATCAAATAGAGATATCGCTTGGAAAACAGTTGTGACTTCATGGTAACCATCACTTCCTAAGGGCCCAACTGATAATTGCAAATTTACCTTTGCCGGCACCCGAGCGATAACACCTCTAGATCTCATGATGCCAAAGCGTATTGGTTTAGTAACTTACTTGGTGGATTTATCGTTCAGTAATTGCTTACCAATTTTAAGAAATTGCTCAACAGTTAGCACCTCACCACGGCTTGTTGGATCAATACCTGCTTGAATCAACGCCGATTCAGCATTTGAATTAAATAATTGTGAAAGAGCGCTCCGTAGCATTTTCCGACGTTTTGCAAAGGCATGATCAACAACAGTGAAGGTAGCAACTCTTTCAGCTTCACTTCCAGCCGGTAGGTGACGATCAAATCTAACTAGGGATGAATCAACATTTGGGATTGGCCAAAAAACTGATCTACTCACATTACCTGCGATTTTAAGATGTGCCCACCAATTAGCTTTAACAGTAGGTGAGCCATAATCTTTATTATTTGCTACCGCCGCTAATCGATCGGCTACCTCACTTTGCACCATTACTACACCCCGAGTAATTGTTGGAAAGTTCTCCAAAATATTTAGAAGTACTGGAACTGAAACGTTGTATGGCAAGTTTGCTACTAAAACTGTTGGTTTAAAGGCCAGCTCTCTTACCGAGATCGCATCATCATTGATTACCTTTAATTTATCCTGATCAAAACCTCGCTCGGCTGCTGTTATAGGAAGTTGATTTGCCAGTCGAGAGTCAATTTCAATTGCAATTACCTGACTTGCTTCTTCTAGAAGAGCTAAGGTGAGTGAACCTAATCCTGGGCCGATCTCTAGTGCAATATCTGATTTTTCTACTGTTGCTAACTTAACAATCTTTCGGCAGGTATTAGCATCCACCACAAAATTTTGTCCTAGTTTTTTTGTTGGCTTTAAATTCAATTGATCAGCTAAGGCCCTAACCTCTGCTGCACCTAATAAATTACTCACTTAAAGCTGCCAAAAATCCGCTCAGAGTTTTCCGAGATCGCAGCAGCTAAGTAATCAGCAGATATGCCTCTTACATCTGCAATAACTCTTAAGGTGTGTGGAATTTGTGCTGGGGTGTTTAGTGCTCCTCGATTTGGCATTGGACAAAGAAAGGGTGAATCTGTTTCAACCAGCATTAATTCGATCGGCGTAAATTCTGCTGCTTGTCTTAATTCTGGCGCATTTTTAAATGTAACTGTGCCGGCAAAGGAGAGAAAATACCCATTTGATACACACTCTTTCGCCATTTCAAGATCTCCTGAAAAGCAGTGAAAGATAGTTTTTTCTGGCGCTCCCTCTTCAAGTAATAAATCTAAAACTGCCCTATGTGCGTCGCGATCATGAATGACTAAAGCTTTGTTATTTTCTTTGGCAATCTTTATATGGCGACGAAATGAGTACTTTTGTTTCTCTTGTAGCTCTGGTGGGGTTCTAAAAAAATCTAACCCAGTTTCCCCAATTGCTCTAACTCGGGGATTCTTAGCTAACTCTTGGATTATCTGTAAATCTTTCTCTAAGTCATCAACAACAGGTGCTTCATTTGGATGCAGTGCTACCGCTGCTAATACTCTTCCTACAAAAGCCTCTGCACATTTCACAGACCAAATTGATTGCTCTGCTGAATATCCAACTTGAACAACTCGATCTATTCCAACGCTGGCGGCTTCATCTAGAGTTTCTTTTAAAAGTGGTGAATCTGGCTCGCTATTGTGAATTAATTCTAAATGGGCATGCGAATCAACTGTTTTACTATTTAATGGAGCAGGAAGTGGAGCTGGCTTTCGATCAAGATCGCGGTTATGACGATCTGCCATAAAATTATTTAACCTCTTCTAGTCTTGGGAATAAAACATCTGTTTTTGTTACAACACTTCCTGCGGATAATTGCCCCCACTTTGAAACATCCTCAATTTTCTGATTTGCAATTGATCCAATGCAAGTATTCGCGCCAAGACTTTGCCAAAGTTTTTCAGTCACCTCGGGCATAACTGGATGAAGTAATACCGCTAGAGCACGCAGTGACTCTGCCGTGTTATATAGAATTTGATCTAGCTGTGCTTTATTAGCTGGATCTTTTGCCACTACCCAAGGTTGCTGTTCAGTGACATAGCCATTTACCCGCTTACAAAAATCCATGATTGCATTTATGCCACCTTGAAAATCTAACGCGCAAATTGCAGTATCAGCTGATTTAACTGTTGCTGCCAGCATCTTTGCTAACTCTTCATCCTTAGCTGGTGCTGGGATTTTGTTATCACAGTATTTTTCAATCATGGCAATCAATCTTGAAGCAAGATTTCCAAAATCATTTGCTAACTCACTGGTATATCTAGCTGCCATATCCTCCCAGGAAAATGAACCATCAGTTCCAAAAGGAATAGCTCTTAGAAAATAATATCTGAACGCATCCACTCCAAAATCTTTAGTGATATCACTTGGTGCGATTCCAGTGAGCTTACTCTTAGACATTTTTTCACCGCCAACTAAAAGCCAGCCATGTGCAAAGACTTTTTTCGGTACCGCAACTCCGGCAGCCATTAACATTGCCGGCCAAATAACAGCATGAAAGCGCAAAATATCTTTTCCAACTAAGTGAACATCTGCTGGCCATGTACTGGCAAACTTTTTGCCACCCTCTGAAGCAGGATCATCTCCTAAACCAACAGCAGTGGCGTAATTAAGTAAGGCATCAAACCAAACGTAAATAACCTGTTTTGTATCCCAGGGAACTGGGATTCCCCAGTCAAAGGTTGATCTAGAGATTGAAAGATCTCTTACTTCACCTTCTAAAAATGCGATGACCTCGTTACGAGCACTCTCTGGCTCACACGCCTGAGGATTATTTTTATAGTGATCTAATAGTGGTTGGCGAAAAGCTGATAATTTAAAAAACCAATTATCTTCACTTAACATTTCAACTGGCTTTGAGTGTATTTTGCACTTACCCTCAATTAAATCACCCGGTAATTTAAATTCTTCACACCCAATGCAGTATGGACCTTCAAATTTTCCAGCATAAATGTGACCGGCATCTTTTAATCCTTGTAGAAATCTCTGTACCCGCTGCGTATGTCGCTCTTCAGTTGTTCTTATAAAATCATCATGGGCAATATTTAAATCTTGCCAAACTGGCTTCCAAGCTGATTCAACTAACTTGTCACACCAATCTTGTGGCGCTGTGTTGTTACTTTGGGCGGTATTTAAAACCTTTTGACCATGTTCATCGGTGCCAGTTAAAAACCAAACTGACTCACCTTTTTGCCGATGCCACCTGGTTAATACATCACCAGCCACCGTTGTGTAGGCATGGCCGATATGGGGTGCATCATTTACATAGTAAATAGGAGTAGTTAGATAAAAAGATTTGCCAGCCATGATCAGATCTTATCGCCACTCTTATATGCCACCATCGCATCAAAAACTACTCGTTTTGCTACGCCGTTTTGCTTTGCAACTTGAGCAATCGCCTCTTTGCGGCTTTCACCAGCGTTTTCCTGTTCAATTACTAATCTAACTAACTCTTCCTGCGAAAACTGGCGAGTACCTGGATCAAAGCCCTCCACCACCATGGTTATCTCACCTAAAATATCTTTAGATTCTGCCCAAGTAATTAGTTCAGCAATACTGCCACGAATTACCTCTTCGTAATGTTTGCTCATCTCTCGGCAAATAACACCACTTCGATTTGCACCAAATGCTGTTTGCGCATCAATTAAGGATTCAACAATTCGATGTGGGGCTTCAAAGAAGATAATAGTCCGCTGCTCTTGTGCTAAATCTTTAAACCATTTTTCTCTAGCTGCTTTTGTGCGAGGTGGAAAACCCTCAAAGCAAAATCGATCAGTTGGTAATCCAGATAATAAAAGCGCAGTAGTTACCGCACTGGGTCCAGGCAGAACTTTAATTTGAATATTTAAGGCAAGTGCTGCTCTAATCAAACGATAACCAGGATCGGAAATTCCAGGAGCACCGGCATCGGTTACTACCAAAATATCTTTATTAGAATTTAAAATCGCAGTTAATTCCTCGATTCGTTCACTCTCATTACCTTCAAAGAAAGAGATTACTTTGGCATTGTGTTTAATATCTAAATCTGAACATAATCTGGCAAATTTTCTCGAGTCTTCGGCGGCAATATATTTTGCTTGCGCAATTGACTCAATTAAATGAGCTGATGCATCGCGCACATCACCAATAGGTAGGCAGGCCAAAATTAACATTTGCCAATTCTCTCAGGTTATCTTCCGGTCTGCTCTCACTTCTGTCTTAGGCTGATCCCATGAGAGTTGAGCGACTACTTCAGTTTGGGCCGATTACGGCGATTTTCACCTTTGCACTAGCGCTTCGACTGTGGCGACTAAATCTTCCAAGTGGCTATATTTTTGATGAGGTTTACTATGCAAAAAATGCTGCCTCGTTAATTACCGCAGGTGTTGAGTTAAATGATCAAGGAGAATCTGAATTTGTGGTCCATCCACCACTTGGTAAGTGGCTAATTGGTATTGGGATAAGAATTTTTGGTAATAATGAGTTTGGTTGGAGATTTTCTGCCGCAATCTTTGGCAGCTTCGCTGTTCTATTAATCTACTTAATTGTTAAAAAATTATTCGCTTCAGAGTTTTTAAGTATTACCGCTGCGCTGCTTTTTGCCCTAGATGGACTTAATCTAGTGATGTCACGAGTTGCACTATTGGATATATTTTTAATGGTATTTATCTTATTAGCTTTTTACTTCCTCTTATTAAACAATCACTTAGCGGTTGGTATTGCGTTGGGCTTGGCTCTGGCAACTAAATGGAGTGGTGGCTTTCTAATTCCAGTTTTTCTACTCTTTGTAGTGATTGAAAATAGAGCTAATTTAAAAAATCTTTTAAAGCCAATTGCTCAACTAATTCTGCTACCAGTGGGTGTGTACCTAATCTCGTGGAGTGGCTGGATTTTTAGTGATAAAGGCTGGGGTAGAAACTCAGAATCAAATCTACTCTCCTCCCTTTGGAGTTATCACATGCAAATTTTAAGTTTCCATCAAGATCTAGTTGAGCAGCACTCATATCAAGCTAACCCATGGAGTTGGCTAATTTTAGGTAGGCCTACATCATTTTTTTATGAGGACTCTGCAACTTGTGGGCAAGCAAAGTGTGCACAAGAGATATTAGCGATGGGAACACCATTTTTATGGTGGAGCGCAGTATTTGCTGTAGCAATAACTATTGGATTTTTTATTACTAATAAAGATCGAAAGGCAGCCATTATTTTACTTGGCTTTGCCGCCACCTATCTGCCTTGGTTTTTAATTCAAGAACGAACTACTTTTTATTTCTATGCAATTAGTACTCTACCATTTCTAATTCTGGCAATTATTTATTGTTTTAATCTATTACTTGAATCAGAAAAAAATAAGAAGTATATAAAGATATATGTAGCACTTGTAGCATTAAATTTTCTTTACTTTTTACCGATTTACTTAGGAATTAGTATCCCTTACTCGGAGTGGTTAAATAGGATGTGGCTAGAGAGTTGGATTTAAGCTACTCGTTTACCGCTCTATCCTCATCTAATTCAGTAATTTGCGATTGATCAAATAAGTCATCATCTCGACCAGATAATGCTTTAACTCTTTCTTGTTCAGCACTCCATTGGCCTGGTGTAGTTAAATCTATGGTGCGCCTACTTGGAATAGCTTTTGGTGCTGTTGTGTAGACCGGCTTTGGCACAGTTGTTGGCTGCCAACCTTTTCGTTCTTTTGGCACAACAATTACGCCAGTAATCTCCGGGCGCTCAGAAAATGGAATCCAATGATCATTGGATTTACCTTCGGTGACTTCTTGGGAAATTATTTCAGTTGGAATTTTTCTATTTGTAATCTTTTCAAGAGCGGCTAATCTGCGCGCCCGAAGTTGGGATGCGACAACTTGTTTTCTAACATTTACAAAGTAAATAAGTAAAGCTGTTAGTGGAATTAAAGTTGTACTCAATGCTAGAAAACCAACAAATGCAAAAACGTTTGAGAATAAATAAATTGAAAATAAAGAAGTAAAAATTAATTTGCGGCGAAGGAATATTTTATTTTTCTCTTCAATATTTATTTCATACTTTATATTTTTATTATTATCCGCCACAACCTGCATTGCATTTTTATATCGTTCAATTGCTTTTCCAGAGCTCTCTTCATGTCTACTAATCCATTGGGGTAGGAAATAGGCAGCCCACATGCCAATGATGACTAAATAGATAAAACCTGAACTCATAAAGCACAACAATAAATGTCAGGTTGAGGATTTTGGGGTAATTAATAGGGTATGTCCTAATTTAATTTTATTTTATTTCTGGGTTCTCTCTAACAAAAGTTATGTGATCTCGCCAATCCCCAGCGATGTGTAGATATTTACTACGTGATCCTTCCAGAATAAAACCAGCTTTTAATGCAACCTTTTTTGATGCCTCATTCTCTGGTCGTAAATTAATCTCAATTCTATGTAGCTTTAAATCTTCAAACCCAAACTTGGTTAATAATTTAACTGCTCTAGTTGTGTATCCCCGATTTGAATACCGTTGATCAATCCAATAACCAATATGCGCTCCGCGCATTGCACCAAAAATTATTCCACCCAAAGTAATTTGACCAATTAAAGTTTTATTTCTGCCATTATTAAGCCAGATGCCAAGTGAGATTGATCTGAGGGCTCGCATTTCTCGATTTAATTGCACCACCATGCCGTAGTAAGAAGGCAGTGGCGACTTGTTATCTACATTTGGCCTAGTTGCCTCCCATGGTGAAAGCCAATCTCTGTTTACTGCTCTAACTTCATCCCATAAGTGTTTATCTCTAAATTTTATCGGCTTAAGTGTTAACTCACCATCAATTAGTATCTTCAAAACTATCCCTGGTTAATCATTATTACATTTACCGAATCACCAGCGCTTAACTTTTTATCCTTTTCTCCTAAAGTTATTAGGCAATCTGCTAAGGAAAGTGTTGATATTAACTCCTGATTTTCTAATGGCTCAACACTGCCATCTGAGTTAATTTTGCCTCGAATATAATTAGCCTTTTCTTGTACAGGATTAATATCTTTATTTAACTTAAGCTTCTTGGTTGCTCTATTTATCTCACTCATAGCTAACATCTTTAAGACCATTGGGCGAATAAATATCTCAGCTGATAAGAAGTTTCCAATTGGATCTCCCGGCAGGGTAACGATTGGGGTTTTATCTGGCCCAATCACTCCGTAGTTATGTTTTCCACTCTCTGCAAGATTTGGAATAATCGTAGTCATCTGGCCAAGTTGAGAAAGAACAGAGTTTATTAACTCAAAGGATTCATCGCCTGATTCACCACTTATTACAATTAAATCTGCTCTTACAAGTTGATCTTCAACAATTAATTTCAATTCCTCACTAGTTTCTGGAATTGTGTGAACCCGAAAAGCATGCGCGCCAGTCTCCTTCATCAGGGTAGTTAAAAACCAGGAGTTACTTTCAAACTCATCATCTTCATCAGCTAACTTGCTACCTGGCTCTACTAAATCATCACCGGCACTAATAATTACTACCCGTGGATGTGGTCGGCATGGCAGACGATCTAAGCCAAGTGAGGCCGCCAGCGCTATTTGAGTTGAATTAATTTTGGTGCCACTTTTTATCGCAACTTTTTCATCAAGGAGTAGATCACTTGCCATAGTTGCCCCATGCGCATCTAAAAGTGGTAAATCAAGGGCTGCCAGCGGAGTTGCCAGCTCAAGCAGACGCTCATACATCTGCGCAACTGAGAGAGTTTCTTCCATACCTAAACCCTACTTTGACCTTGCTATAAATTAAGGTAAGCACCATGGTGATTAGGGAAAATAAATCTCAACTGCGTAATAGGTTTCGACAAGAGCGAAAAGAGCGATTTGTTGAAGATAGTTGGAATCACATCCTGACAGCTACCGAAATGATACTTGCAACAAATATTGCGACCTATATCTCATATGAGTTTGAACCTGAAACTAAGGATTTAAATCAAGCTTTAATCAAATCAAATAAAAAAGTATTTTTACCAAGATTATTACCAAATAATGATCTGGAATGGGTTAATTGGAATGGCTCACAAGAATCTCTAAGTTTAAATGGCAAAGTTTGGGAGCCAGTTGGTCCTGCTATTTCTGACGTAAAGCTTGAGGTAATAATTGTGCCGGCGCTGCATGTAGATCGAGATGGCAATCGCTTAGGTCAAGGTGGTGGCTCCTACGACCGAGCTTTAGCTAGTAGTAATGCTTGGAAGATTGCATTGCTGCATAAAGGTGAGATTACTAATGAGCCGCTACCAGTTGAGCCACATGATCAAAAAGTTAGTGCGGCGGCAACACCAGAGATTATGGTTCGGTTTTAAATAGTTAAGTTATCTAAATTTCTAGCCATAACAATTCGTTGAATTTGATTTGTTCCTTCATATATCTGAGTTAGCTTGGCATCTCGCATCATTCGTTCAACTGGATAATCACTTACATATCCATAGCCACCAAGTATTTGAACTGCATCAGTAGTTACCTTCATTGCAACATCGGTGGCAAAACATTTACTGGCAGCTGAGAAGAAGGTTAAGTCGCTCTCACCTCTTTCACTCTTAACCGCTGCTGCGTAGGTAAGTTGGCGAGCAGCTTCAATTTGCATAGCCATATCAGCCAACATAAATTGAATAGCTTGGAAATCAAATATGGGTTTACCAAATTGCTGGCGTTCATGGGAATACTTTTTAGCTACATCAAATGCGCCTTGAGCAATTCCTAATGCTTGAGCTGCGATGGTAATTCTGGTGTGATCTAACGTTTTCATTGCAAGTGAAAAACCTGTGCCAACCTCACCTAACCTTCGATCATCGCTTAGTTTTACATTATCAAAATAAACTTCCTTAGTTGGTGAGCCTCTAAATCCCATCTTCTTTTCATGTGCACCAAATGAAACACCAGTATCATTTTTCTCAACAATAAATGCAGTAATTCCTTTGGCACCCTTACTTAAATCAGTACTTGCTAGGACGGTATAAAACTCAGATACACCGGCATTTGAAATCCATTTTTTGCTGCCAGATAAAATCCAATTATCACCATCTTTAACCGCTTTAGTTTTCATAGCAGCAGCATCAGAGCCTGCCTCAGACTCTGATAAGCAGTAGGAAAATCCCTTTCCAGCTGCTAGTTGGGTTAAATACTTTTTCTTTTGCTCATTATTTCCAGCAATCATTAATGGCACTGAACCTAATTTATTAACCGCTGGAATTAAAGATGAAGAACCACAAACTCTTGCTACCTCTTCGATAATTATTACTGCAGCAAGTGCGTCTGCTCCTTGTCCGCCAAATTCAGTTGGTACATGAGCCGCAGCTAATCCAGCAGATTGCAATGCATCGGCTGCTTCTTGCGGATAGCGAGAGTTCTCATCAACATCATGAGCAAATGGTGCAATTTTTTTAGCGGCCAGTGATGAAACACTTTCGCGTAAATCTTGATACTCCTGCCCAAATAAAGCAGGCATATCTGAGGTAGAGGTCATGGGGTAATTCTATTCTCTAATATCTCTTTGATTTAACTCAGATAGGTACTTGTTGTATTGAGCTAACTCATCATCTTCACCCATAGCAGCGGCTCGATCAGCGGCTCGATCAATCCGATTCGCCTCTTTTTTATCCTCTCTCACCCATTGAATAAAGGTGGCAAGTAGTGCCAGCAAGATCGGGATCTCGCCCATAGCCCAACCAATTGATCCACCAAGTTTTTGATCTGCAAGTAAGTCAGTAGCCCAAGGCCGCTGTAGTTGAGCGAAATATCCACCGTCAATTAATGTCGTAGCGGACATAATTGAAATCGAGAAAAATGCATGAATACTCATTGCTGCAAAGATAATAATTATCTTCACCATATGCGGCACTTTTCTTGGTAATGGATCTATGCCGATTATGATTTGAAAAAATAAAATACCCGCTAATAAGAAGTGAAGTGACATTATAAAGTGCCCAGTATGGCCGCCCATAAGATTTCCAAATATTGGAGTGAAGTAAAGTGCAAATAATGAGCCATCAAAAATCGCTAGTGCAACCACTGGATTTGTAAATATTTTGCCAAATCTAGAGTGCAAAACTGCAATGAGAGAGCCTCTAACGCCACGTTCTTGATCATCTCTACCGATTGGCAAAGTTCTTAGCGCTAAAGTAACTGGCGCTCCTAATACAATTCCAATGGGCGCAATCATTCCAATCACCATATGAGCGGCCATATGAATTGAGAAAGAAAAGTGCGAGTACAGCCCAAGTCCACCACTAGTTGCGTAATCCACCGCGCTAACACCAAGGGCAAATGCAATAGTTCTACCAACTGGCCACTTAACACCCCGCCTGCTTAAAATAATTACACCTTTGATATATAAAGCAACAATAAATATAAGTAGTCCTAGCATTAAACCATCTGGTTCATAAGAGAATAAAAGTCGAGAAAGATTAGGCTCTGGTGGCAGTTGAATACCTGTGACAAGTAGCGCTGGGGTTGTAGTGATCTCTTTATCAGGTGGTGCAACCGTTGATAGCCAACTTCCTACAAATATGGTTCCAGCCATTATAAAAATCTCTGCCGTAACTAATCTAAAAATTGATGGATAATCTGATTTAATAATCCACCTTCTGTGAATCGCGCCAAAGCCAATTAAAAGTACAGCTAAAAATACTTTCAAGATTGTTATTGCACCATACTTACTTTGCCAAGCTGAAAAACTATCTAACCTTGTCCAAGCAGTTGCCGCCCCGCTTGCTGCCACAGCAATAGCGCCCCAAAGTGCAATCTGACTAAATCTAGGCAGTGCAATAATTCTTTGCTTACTATCTAATTGAATTAGGCCAAATAAGCCTCCAACCCAAAAACTTATTGCGATCACATGGATTACAAGTGCTCCTATTGCTAATCCATGGCTGCCAGAGGCACTGCCATGACTTTGAAAAACTGGTGCAATTAAACCAATTAAAGCCAACCCTAAAGATATATAAGCAGCCATTACCTTTCTAAGTGGAACTGCTAATAGCAATAAAATTGCCATGCCTTGAAGCAAATAACTTTTACCTAGCGAGGTTTGAGTCAAATAAGATCGGATTACAGTTATATCTAATGAAGCTAAAATTGATTGATCTAATAAATAAGCAATCTGAATTATTGTGAATATAAATAAAGCAAGTAACCAAAAAATATAGTACTTTTTTATTTTTTTAGTTAGCTCACTGCTTTTAATACTGCCTTTGATATCTTTATCTAAAAAAGCAACTGCAATTATTAGGCCAATACTTAAAACACTGACTAATTGAAGTAAGCCTTTAGCAATTGGGACTAACGTCTCGACCATTTAAGTTACTACTTTAAAAATTTCTTACTGCTACTTGAATTTTTCCTAGGAGTCTTTGGCTTACTTGGCGTATTAAATGTTTGCTTTGCATATCGTGATAGAAACACTAAAACAATAAAAGCAAAAACCATCAAGCCAATTACAAATAAATCAGTTAATCGGTTTGGATTATTTGAGGATAATGGGTCTTCACTCGCAGTTGGGGTTGGTGTTGGGAGTGATACTTCATCAGGGGCGTTGTAGATAAATGTAAATGTGCCAGAGGTTGATTCCTCATCAATGGCCATTAATGTATATGAAACTGTATAGGTACCAGAGGTTTGTAGTGGTTTTAATCCAACCAATATAACTTGGCCTTGAATTTGGATTGCACCATCATCAACTCTAATTCCTTCTGGACTAATTACTTCAACTGTATTTGCACCTTCAACTAAGTCAGCATTTGCTTTGATTGAAATAGCACTCGGTGAGAGATTTAAAATTGAGCCAGCAGTGGGTGAGGTAGTAATGATTGATGTTGCAAAAGCCGGACTGGTCCCAAGCAAAGAAATTATCGCCAAGCTAATTATCTGAATTAAGCGCTTCATTTCTGCCCAACCTTTCCAGTTAGCCCTTATCTTCCCACTTGCTTAAGATTATCCCCTATGCCTACCTATGAATACCTGTGCAACAAGTGTGAACATGCTTTTGAGGTCGTTCAGTCCTTTAGTGATGCAGCTATCGAGGATTGTCCAAAGTGTGATGGCAAAGTTAGAAAGGTATATAACAACGTTGGAGTCGTATTTAAGGGAAGTGGATTTTATAAAACTGATTCAAGAAGTACTACTCCTGCCAAAACCGAAAGTAAGCCTGAGGTAAAAACTGAAAGCAAGCCTGCGAGCAAACCTGAGAATAAGTCTAAAAATAAAACGGATTAGGAATGATGGGGCGGCTTATCTGCCTTAATTTCATCATCTCGTCTTGTATCAACCTCTAAATCAACCTCATCATTTGTTATTTTAGGAAGCAGGTGATTTATTTCACCAGATTTTTGTTTACTGGCTCCAGTAGATTTTTCAGAATTATCATTGTTACTCATTAGAATATAAGTCTACGCCATAATAACTATTAAGAGTAAAAATTGAGGTTGAAATGTTTGAAAAATTAGGTTCATTGATAGTAACTCGTAAGAAATTTATTTTTACTCTTTTTATAGCTTTAATACTTGCTGCTGGCGCAATCGGATCATCAGTATTTGGCAAATTAGATAGTGGTGGCTATTCAGATCCAAAGAGTGATTCAGCGAAAGTTTTTGAATACCTAACAGATGAATTTAAAGTTAAAGATCCAGCCGTAGTTCTGGTTGTAGAGACAAAAAATGGCATTATTTCACCAGAGGCTTCTGCCTCAGCAACCAGATTAGAAAGTCAAATAAAACTTGAACCTGGAGTTGAATCCACACTCTCATTTTGGAGCTCTGGTGGGGCGCCATCATTAAAGAGCAGCGACGGTAACTCTGCATTTTTATTCATCTATAGCGAAAGCACAGACTGGGATGAAGTACAAAATCTAGGTAAGAGAATGCAAGAAAAATATGAGGGTAATTACGAAACACTAAGAGTTTATGCCAGTGGAACAGGAGTATTTGCGCACGCAATTAACACAAAAATTGCAGATGATTTGAAACTATCTGAAGCCATTTCGATCCCATTGACTTTTATATTTTTAGTTTTCGTATTTGGTAGCTTGGTTGCTAGTGCAATGCCGTTACTTGTTGGCGTCTCGGCAATTTTAGGCTCACTACTTGTTATGTACCTATTGACTTTATTTACTGGCGTGAGTGTGTTTGCGCTAAATCTAATAACTGGACTTGGGCTTGGGTTAGGAATTGATTATTCATTACTAATAGTAAATAGGTTTAGGGAGGAATTACACGCTGGAAAATCAGTAGAAGATGCAGTACGAAAAACTGTCAGCACCGCTGGTAAAACCGTGTTTTATTCTGGTTTAACAATTGTTATAACTCTTGCCTCATTAATGCTATTTCCGTTAATGTTCTTAAAATCTTTTGGCTACGCTGGAGTTACCGTAGTAATTATGGCTGTGCTTGGTTCATTAGTTGCACTGCCTGCCTTGCTTGCAATCTTAGGTACTCGAATAAATAAAGCAGTTGTGCGAAAAGGTGCTATCGCTCCAAAAGAGGATGGCAGATGGGCACAGACTGCAAGATTTGTTATGCGCAGACCGGTAGCAGTGGTCACACTTTCATTAATTTTGTTAACTGTTTTAGCAGCTCCGATTAAAGATATTGTATTTACTCAAGTCGATTCCAGAGTATTGCCAGCTAGCAATCCTGCTGCTGCTGCATCACAAATAATTTCAGAGCGCTTCCCTGGTCAAGAGGGAAATCCAATTGAAATTGTTGTGCCAAATGGTGCTCAAATCACAAGCCAGATAGATCAATTCACAACCGAGGTTGCAAAGGTTGATGGCATAGTTCGAATCGGACAATTACAAACCTATGGAAATGATGTCCGAGTTACTGCTATTCATGAGATGGGTCCGAGAACACCAGATGCTGAAAGATTAATCAATGAAATTAGGGATCTACCATCACCTGCAGGAACATTAATCGGTGGCGTGGCTGCAGATTATGCCGATACTCAAAATGGAATTGCCAGAACTATGCCATGGGCATTGTTATGGATAGTAATTGGCGTACTTCTGTTGTTGTTTGTCTTTACCGGTTCGATTATTCTGCCAATCAAAGCTGTGATTTTAAATATTCTCTCCTTAGCTGCCACCTTAGGCGCTATTACTTGGATATTTGTGCACGGTCACCTTCAATGGCTAGTTGGCGAATTTACCGTTACAAATGCAGTTGATACTGGTTCTATTATTTTGGTTGCAGTTGTCGCCTTTGGTTTATCTATGGATTATGAACTATTCCTACTCTCTCGAATCAAAGAAGAGCATGACGCAGGAAAATCTAATGTTGAATCAGTAGCAATTGGATTACAACGGTCTGCACGAATTATCACCGCTGCAGCCGGTCTGTTAGCTATCGTCTTTGCTTCCTTCATGCTCAGTGGAGTTACTTCAATAAAGATGCTTGGTTTTGGTGTGGCATTTGCAATTATTTTAGATGCAACTTTGGTGCGTGCCTTATTGGTGCCAGCATTGATGAGATTATTTGGTGAAAGAAATTGGTGGGCGCCGAAGTCCATGAAGAAATTTACAATTTCCCACTAACTCAATAAGATTGAATATGCAGTTAATAGCAACGCTACAGTGTCAAGATCAGCCAGGAATAGTAAATGCTATGACCTCTGCCATTCTTGAATGCTCTGGAAACATTATTGAGAATCAACAATTTACAGACCCAATCACAAAGCTATTCGTTATGCGAACAAAATTTGATACCGACAAGACCATAAAAATTGCGGAAGAGAAGTTATCTTCAAACTTAAAGAAGTTTTCTCCTAAGATATCGGTTAGAGAAAGTTCAAATAAGAAAAAAGCCTTAGTTTTAGTATCTAAAGAAAGTCACTGCTTGCGAGACCTGTTTTACTTAATGCAGCTAGGTGAGCTGCCAATCGAAATACCACTAGTGATTTCAAATCATGATGTACTGAAGGATTTGGTGGAATCTAATGGAATTAAGTTCCTTAAGATCGAAGATAAAGATGAGTCTGTGATATCTAAAAGCATTGAAGAGTATGGAATCGATTTTGTAGTTCTGGCACGATATATGCAAGTACTTTCAGAATCATTATGCGAGAAAATGAGTGGGCAGATAATAAATATTCATCATTCATTTTTACCTGGCTTTAAAGGAGCCAAGCCTTACCACCAAGCCTATGAAAAGGGCGTGAAAATCATTGGCGCAACCGCTCATTTTGTAACTAAAGATTTAGATGAAGGCCCAATCATTGAGCAAGATATAACTGGTGTTAATCATGCAACAACGCCAGATGAATTGATTTCCATTGGTAGAGATATTGAAAGGCGAGTACTTTCTAAAGCAGTTAAATTATTTGCCGAAGATAGAATTTTTCAAGCAAAAAATAGAACAATTATTTTTAATTAATTACGCGTCCCCGGCGGGAGTTGAACCTGCGACCTACCGCTTAGGAGGCGGTTGCTCTATCCACTGAGCTACGGGGACAATATTAAATTTTAAAATGTTTAAAGTTACCTTAATTGTAAGTTAATACATTAATAATTGATAACTAATCACTATTTGTGCGTAATTTGTCTTTAAATTAACGCTGCGATAGACTAACAATAATTCGTTTGGAGTTGAATGTCATGAAGGCCCTAGTTATAGGTGCCGGTGGAGTTGGTAGGGCGATAGCTAATATCGCATCACGCAGATCATTTATCGAATCAATGGTGATTGCCGACCGTACACTTGCAAGAGCAGAAGAGGCTGTGGCGCGCGTAAAAGATCCTCGGTTTTCTGCTGCCATGGTAAATGCTGCTGAACTTGAAGATGTTAGAGAGTTAATTCGAAAAGCAGATCCCGACGTAGTTATTAATGCAGTTGACCCTAGATTTGTAATGCCAATATTTTTAGCATGCGAGATTGAAAACACTAATTACATAGATATGGCGATGTCTTTGTCACGAAAACATCCGCACTATCCATATACCGAAACTGGTGTGAAATTAGGTGATGAGCAATTTGCTCGAGATTTCAACTGGGATGAGCGAAAGATCTATGCCTTAATTGGTATGGGTGTTGAGCCGGGTATGAGCGATATCTTTGCTAAGTACGCTAGCGAGCACCTATTTAGCCGAATTGATTCCTGCACTATTTTGGATGGCTCTAATTTAAGAGTTGAAGGGTATGACTTTGCACCATCATTTTCGATTTGGACCACAATTGAAGAGTGCCTAAATCCACCAATAGTTTGGGAGGATGGCCGAGGTTGGTATACCACCACCCCATTTTCGGAGCTAGAAATCTTTGACTTCCCAGAGGGTATTGGACCAGTTGAGTGTGTGAATGTGGAGCACGAAGAGGTAATTCTTATCCCGCAAAAAATTGATGCTAAAAAAGTTAACTTTAAGTACGGCCTTGGTGCTGAGTTCATTACTATTTTAAAAACAATCAATATGTTAGGAATGGATCGAAAAGAAACTGTTGAGGTACAAGGTGTGGCAGTCTCGCCTAGAGATCTATTAACCGCTTCCTTGCCAGATCCAGGAACACTTGGTGAGCGTATGCGTGGTAAAACTTGCGCTGGCGCATTAGTTAAAGGTTTAGATAAACAAGGAAATCCAAAAGCTGTTTATATCTACAACGTGGTTGATAATGCTTGGTCGATGAAAGAGTTTGGTGATCAGGCGGTAGTTTGGCAAACTGCAATTAATCCAGTTATTGCTCTTGAATTAATTCACAATGGAGTTTGGAAGCCACAAGGAGTTAATGGTCCAGAGTGGTTTGAATCAAAACCATTCCTTGATCTATTAGAAGAGTACGGCACCTCATGGCATATTCGAGATGAGGATATTTCAGGAATTAAGAAGTAATGGCTACCGCATTAATCACTGGTGCCACAGCTGGCATAGGCGCTGCCTATACAAAATTACTTGCAAAAAATGGCTTTGATTTAGTTTTAGTTGCGCGAGATTTACCAAGACTTAACCGGTTTGCAAAGCAGTTAAAGCTTGATTACCAGATTAAGGTTGAGTTAATTAAGGCTGATTTAACCAAGCCAGCCCAGTTAAGTAAGGTAGAAAAAAGATTAAAAAATAAATCTAAGCCAATTACAGTGTTAATTAATAACGCAGGCTTTGGTATCAAAGATAGCTTTCTAGATTCAAGCCTTGATCGGGAGCAAGAGTTATTAGATGTATTGGTGAGCGCACCGATGCGATTGACCCACTGCGCACTACCTTTAATGGTTGCAAAAAATAATGGTGTGATCGTAAATGTAAGTAGTGTGGCAAGTTGGATTGCAGGCGGTACTTACAGCGCAGCTAAATCGTATTTAACTGTTTTTACTGAGTATCTAAATAATGAACTTAAAGGAAGTAATGTAAAGACTTCTGCCCTTTGCCCTGGCTTTACTAGAACTGAGTTTCACCAACGAGGCAAGATGAAGATGGGTGGGCTACCAAATTTCATGTGGTTAGATGCCGATAAATTAGTAGCTAAATCATGGAAAGATGCCCAAAGAAATAAACCAGTTTCAGTTCCTGGCTGGCAGTACAAAACCCTAGTCTTCATTGCGCAGTATGCGCCAAGACCTTTGGTGAGAAAAATTGGTATCAATGTTCGTAGAAAGCAGCGATAGCTTAAGCTTTAAATGAGTGCGTCCCCTCAAAATCTTTAAGCCCACCTACTTCTTCCCCTTGAATTATTTTAAAATTCAAGGATGTCTGCCATTGCAAAATATCAGATTCTTAAGTGGATTGGCTTCCTACTTTTAGTTGCCCATCTTTTTTTAAGATTCTCATTTCCAGAACCAAATGTTTTTATTGATTTAATACTTTTTAATCTAGTTGGATTAATCGCATCTGCAATCGCATTTAATGCTCCAATCATCAGCGACAAGTTTTCAGCAATCTCATTTGGAAGCGCAAGTTTGATTTGGAGTATCGGCTCTTTCTTTTCAACCTGGAACTCATTTTTTAACTCCGCCATACCAGAGTGGATTTCTGAAGTTTCATACTCATTTTTCTATCCCTTAGTCTTTTTTGCCGTTATTAGAAGTTTTACGCAACGAGTAAAGATTAGAGCTTTGGAATTATTAGATACCACCATTATTGCCTTTGGCTTAACTGGGGTATTAACTGCTTTTCTATTAAAGCCAGCAATGATTGGTTTTGAGGGCAGTGCCTTTACAGTTTTTATCTCAATTCTTTATCCAGTTGGCGATATTGTCATATTGGCGATCGCTTTAGCGTATGCATTACTTAATCCAATAAGTATTAAGTCACTCTTACTATGCGCAGGCTTACTATCATTTTCTCTTTCTGATCTATTTTTTATTTGGTCATCACTAAATGCCACCTATACATTTGGCTCAATCACCGATGATGGTTGGATCGCGGGGTTATTACTAATTTCATTATCACTTTCCTTTGAATCCGGGCAAGGTAAATTCTCTGACAAAATATCTTCTTACTCGGCAACTATCTCACTAATTGCTAGTACCTGTTTATTGGGAATTGCTGCGTTAAAGCCAGGATACTTTCCTAACTTTATTTTGTTACCAGGTTTTATAACTATTGCCCTGGCTTTTATTCGCATGAGTTACGCACTCTCTGAGGCAAACACAGCCGGAACTGAGCGAGCGCTAGCTCGAACCGATGAGCTAACCGGTCTTTCAAACCGGAGAAATTTCTTATCTGAGGCAGCTAAGTTAAAGGCAGGATTTATCTTTTTACTTGATCTAAATGGCTTTAAGAAAATTAATGACCAACTAGGTCATGAGGTGGGAGATCAATTACTTAAGCAGGTGGCACTTAGATTTGCCAGGGCCTTACCGGCGAATGCGTTGATCGCCAGATTAGGTGGGGATGAGTTTGGGGTGATTGCACCCATTGAGCAAGTAGAGGCAGCTGAGCTAGCGCTGGCGCTGCGGGCGACCTTAAGTTATCCGATCACATTAGTTGATCGACAAGAGCGAGTTGATCGTCAGGAGCGAGTTGATGTGAGCATTGGTTACGCCCGGATTGAGCCAGCCTCTGAGCTCTCCCAAGCAATGCGCCAAGCAGATTTGGCGATGTATGAAGCCAAACGAAGTGGCTGCGGAAGTTTGCTCTGGCAAGGTCAGGGTTAGAAGATTTTTAAGTTAATCTTCACTGGCTAAATCCTTTAGCAAAGAAAATGGGGGTCCTAATTGGCAGCACGCTTTGAAAATCGAGTTCTGGTTTTAGGTGCAGGTTCAGTTTCACAATGTGTACTACCACTTTTAATCGAGCATCTAGTTGATGCCAAACAGATCACGATTGTAGATATGCGTGATAACAAGCCACGTGTGGCCGATGCAATTGCAAAGGGTGCAACTTATATTCAAGATCAATTGACCCAAGAAAATATGGATCAATTTTTATCAAAGTACTTATCAGCTGGTGATTTTTTATTAGATCTAGCTTGGAATATTGATGCTAATGCAATTATTGGCTGGGCCCATGATCATGGTGTGATTTATTTAAACACCTCAATTGAGGAGTGGGATCCATACGCAGCAGGTGCCACTAGAAATCCAACTGAGCGCACACTTTATTGGCGCCATATGAAGCTTCGTAAATTAACCGATACCTGGGGTGGTAAGGGGCCAACTGCAATTGTTGAGCATGGCGCAAATCCGGGCTTAGTTTCACACTTAACTAAGAAAGCATTAGTAGATATTGCAACTAAGGCATTAAAGGAGGGTAAAGCCGCAAAAGAGGTTGAGGATGCGCTAGCTAGTGAAAACTTTGCCGCACTTTCGCAAAAATTAAATGTAAAGGTAATTCATATTGCCGAGCGAGATACCCAAATCTCAGATAAACCAAAGTTAGTAAATGAGTTTGTTAATACCTGGTCGGTGGAGGGTTTTTATGAAGAGGGAATTGCACCAGCTGAATTAGGTTGGGGAACTCATGAAAAAACTTTGCCACAAAATGCTTATGAGCATCTGAGTGGACCAAAAAATCAAATCTGTATTGCCCAACCCGGTGCTAAAACCTGGGTTAGATCTTGGGTGCCTAATATGGAGACCACCGGCATGGTTATTCGCCATGGTGAGGCCTTCACAATTAGTGATCACCTAACAGTTTGGGATAACCAAAAGGCGATCTATCGGCCAACTGTGCATTACGCCTACTGCCCAACTGATGCTGCGGTGGCCTCGATGCATGAGCTTGAGATGCGCCAATGGAATCTGACTGAAAATCAGCGGATTATGAATGAGGAGATTATCGATGGTGATGATCGACTTGGCGTATTGCTTATGGGACATGCTTATAAATCCTGGTGGACTGGTTCCTTATTAAATATTCATGACTCAAGAAAATTAATACCAAAACAATCTGCCACCACAGTTCAAGTTGCCAGCGCAGTTTACGCCGCAGTTGCTTGGGCGATGGCTAATCCAAATGCTGGCTACCGAGTACCAGATCAGCTGCCTTGGCAAGATGTTTTAGCTTATGCTGAAAAATACTGGGGCGGCTACCACTCAGAGGCTGCTAACTGGGATCCATTAATGCATCGCAATGATTTGTTTAAGGGTTGGAATAATCGCAAATATGATGAAGCAGATCCTTGGCAATTTAGTAATTTCTTAGTTTAAAAAAATTACTAAAACTTAAACTTCAACGCTACTTAGTAGGTGGTAGTGGCTTGCTCGCTTTAATCTCATCTAAGCGGGCAAGTGATTCCAATCGCTCAGTGGCATGATCAACTATTCGCTCTGGATAATCTTTGAGGTAGCCATCTAGTACCTCCCATGGTTGATGAATCTCAATTCCATTTAAATGGGCTAGCTCTGGCACATACTTTCGAACATAATCACCATTTTCATCAAATCTTTTTCCTTGTTCAATTGGATTAAAAACTCGGTAATAAGGTGAGGCATCTGTGCCACAGCCTGCTGTCCACTGCCAGCCATGCGCATTTGAGGCAACATCGTAATCAACTAAGTGTTCTCTAAAAAATCGCTCACCTAATTGCCACTCTAGATGTAGATCTTTAACTAAAAAGGAGGCTACAACCATGCGGGTTCGATTATGCATCCAACCTTCGCTAACTAATTGGCGCATAGCTGCATCCACAAATGGATACCCTGTTTTACCTTCACACCAAGCTTTAAATTTATCGCCCGGCTGGTCATATCTCATCTTGGCAAATTGTGGCGCGTAGTAATCACTTTCAGTATGTGGATTATTAAATAAAACATCGGCATAAAACTCTCGCCAAGCAATCTCTTTGCGATAAACCTCATGACCCTTACTTTGACCTAATGGGGCCAGCAGGGTTCGTGGGTGAATCTCGCCCCACTTTAAATGCGCACTCATTTTGCTGGTGCCATCGATGCCAGCTAAATTTCTGGCCTCATCATAATTATCTAACCCATTTTTTTGAAAATATTTAAATCTTTCCATGGCATTTATTTCACCCGCTGGAGTTAGAACTGTGCCAGCTGGCAGCTGCCAATCTGGAAAATTGCGCTCATCCTTACTTGGCGTAACGGCGGTGATTTCTTTTGGTTTCTCAGCTGGTTTGCGCCAACCATGAGCAAGCCAGGCTCGATAAAAAGGTGTGTAGACCCGATATGGAGTTTGATCACTTGGTTTTAAAACTCGCCCTGGTGCTACTGCGTAGGGAGATCCAGTTCTAATCAATTTTATGCCCGCTTTTTCGATCGCCTCATCCCGCTTTGCCCCATATGGTTCATACTCCGCAGAGATATGCACATTGCTAGCGCCATACTTTTGCTGTAATTGTTTTAAGCCATCTATTTGATCAGCTGCAATTACATGTAATTTATTATCTAGTGACTCATCTAGTAGCCGTAGTGATTGGCCTAGATACGCAAGGCGCTTGCTGCCTGCAGTTTTAATTAACTTTGGATCTAAAATAAATACCGGCACAATCTCATCTGATTCTGCGATCGCCGCCAGCAGAGCTGGATGATCGCAGATACGCAGATCTCTTCTAAACCAGATAATTGATCTTGTGCTCATAGGCATATCGTGCCAGTTAAATTAGAGTTGAAGTTATATTTTTTAATAGAGATATTTAAGAGTGCAGTGACTCTACGCTCTCATCCCAACCCTCAACATCCTTCGGCTTACGCGGACCAGGGCCAACATATCGAGCCGATGGGCGAATAATTCGACCAGTTCGCTTTTGCTCCAAAATATGCGCCGACCAACCAGCTGTTCTGGCAGCGGTAAACATTGAGGTAAATAGATTTGCTGGTACTTGCGCAAAATCTAAAACAATCGCGGCCCAAAACTCAACATTGGTCTCCAGCACTCGATCTGGTTGACGAGATTTTAATTCAGCAAGTGCTGCTTTTTCTAACGCAAGTGCTACCTCATACCTTGGTGCATTTAACTCTTTAGCAGTTCTACGTAATGTGCGAGCTCTTGGATCTTCGGCGCGATAAACCCGATGACCAAAGCCCATTAATCGCTCACCCTTATCTAAAATTGATTTCACATAGCTTTCAGCGTTGCCAGATTTTTCAACCGCTTCAATCATGGAAAGTACTCGAGCAGGTGCACCACCATGTAATGGTCCACTCATAGCGCCAATTGCGCCAGAGATAGAGGCAGCAACATCAGCACCAGTTGATGCAATTACTCGACCAGTAAAAGTTGATGCATTCATGCCATGTTCGGCAGCGGAGACAAAGTAGGCATCAATTGCTCGAATGTGTACTGGATCTGGTTCACCGCGCCAGCGAATCATCATTCGCTCAACTACGGTGTGTGCTTTATCAATCTCTGATTGTGGAATTGCAGTTGCAATTGTTCCTCGAGCAGATTGTGCAACATATGAAAGTACCATCACAGATACTCTGGCTAAATTACTTCTGGCCTCTTCATCTGAAATATCAAGTAATGGTTTTAATCCCCAAGCTGGAGTTAACATAGCAATTGCAGATTGCACATCTACTCGCACATCACCGGTGTGAACTGGAATTAAAAATGGTTCAGCAGGTGGCAGGCCGGGATTAAACTCGTTATCAACTAATAGGCCCCAAACATTTCCAAAGGTAACTCGGCCAACTAAATCCTCAATATCAACGCCGCGATATCTAAGCGCACTTCCCTCTTTATCAGGCTCGGCAATTTGTGATTCAAATGCAATTACACCCTCAAGCCCTGGCTTAAAATCATCGGCCACGTATCTTCTCCCTTACATACTCTAAAAAATTTCTATCCCGCGCTTACTCACCTACAATGCTCATATTGTGCTACCTCGGCGGTAATGCGACAAATCAGAAGATTAGATGGGTTGGATGCAAGAAGATGAGTAGTCGGGAAGATATCAGCGCCATGCGCCGGCAGTATGGCGAGATTGGTTTGGTAGAGAGTGATCTACCAAGTGAGCCGATCTCACTATTTAACTCCTGGCTTAAAGAGGCCGCCGCTAATGAGGTGGTAGTTGAGGCCAATGCGATGGTGCTATCTACGGTGAGTGAGAAGATTCCAAGTAGTCGAACTGTCTTGCTTAAGGATCTAACTAGTGAGGGCTTTACCTTCTTTACCAATTATGGATCTAGTAAAGCTAAAGCAATTGATGAGAACTCATCAGTTAGTTTGCTATTTCCTTGGTATCCCATGGAGCGGCAGGTAATAATCATTGGTAGTGCTAAAAAGATTGCCCGCCAAGAAAGTGAAAAGTACTTTGCTACTCGTCCACGCGCATCTCAAATAGGTGCTTGGGCAAGTGAGCAATCAACTGTGCTCTCCTCCCGGGAGGAGCTAGAGAAAAAATTTAAAGAGTTTGAAGGTAAGTGGCCAGCGGATTCTCAAATTCCAACACCACCTGGCTGGGGTGGATTTATCGTCAATCCAACCTCAATTGAGTTTTGGCAAGGCAGATACTCTCGCCTGCATGATCGAATTCGTTATCTGCGCACGCCAGATAATAATTGGCAACGAGTACGGCTTAACCCCTAATATCTCCTGGTGAGAGTTAAAAACATATGAGCGAAATTAAAATCCCAGATAATCTAAAACCAGCAGATGGCAGATTTGGTTGTGGGCCATCAAAGATTTTGCCTACCTCACTATCTAATTTAGCTAATAATTATGCAAATGTTTTAGGCACTAGCCACCGGCAAAAACCAGTTAAGGCAGTAGTTGGCCAAGTTAGAGAGGGACTTAAATCTTTATTTTCTCTGCCACAAGGCTATGAAGTAATTCTTGGCAATGGTGGCTCCACTGCATTTTGGGATATTGCAACCTTTGGCTTAATTGAGAATAAATCTCAGCACTTAGTTTTTGGTGAGTTCTCCTCTAAGTTTGCAACTTGTGCAAAAGAGGCACCGATGATTTCTGAGCCAACAATTATTAAGGCAGAGCCGGGATCTCATCCGGCGGCGATAGCTGAAGCAGGAGTTGATGCTTACGCTCTAACACATAATGAAACTAGTACTGGGGTAATGATGCCAATTAAGCGCCCAGCTGGCATAAATGATGCACTGGTTTTAGTTGATGCCACTAGCGCTGCCGGCGGTCTTGATTTAGATATTACTGAATCTGATTGTTACTACTTTGCACCCCAAAAATCATTTGCCTCCGATGGTGGGCTTTGGATTGCAATTATGAGCCCAGCTGCCCTTGCTAGAGTTGAAAAGATTAAGGCCAGTGGTCGATGGGTACCAGCATTTTTTGATCTTACAATTGCAATTGAAAATTCCAGATTAGATCAAACCTATAACACACCCGCTCTTGCCACTCTTATTTTGCTAGCTGAACAAATTAAGTGGATGAATGAAAATGGCGGATTAAAGTTTGCCGCCGGCAGAAGTGCTCAATCATCTAGCAAGTTATATACCTGGGCTGAAAAAACTTCATACACCACACCATTTGTAACCGATCCTGCGATGAGATCTAAAGTGGTTGGCACAATTAATTTTGATGATTCAATTGACGCTCTGGAAATAGCTAAAGTTTTGCGAGCAAATGGCATTGTTGATACCGATCCATATCGAAAGTTAGGTAAGAATCAACTTCGAATTGGTATGTTTCCAGCGGTTGATCCAAGCGATATTGACTTACTAACCCAATCAATCGAGTATGTAGTAGAAAGGCTAGTTAAATGATGAGTCCAAGGTTTAGAAGAATAGTTACCATTGCAATTTTATTTGGCATGGTAACCATGGTTTTAATTAGCGGATTATCCAGCTAGGAGTAATCAAATGAAGCAAGCAATCTTTGTAATAGCCATGGGTATTGTGCTTTGGATTGTGGCTTTTGTATTTGCAGTAGTAATGAATGCCGACAGTAATATCCTTTGGATCTGTGTTGTGGGCGCTCTACTTGGTGTGATTGGACTTCGTTACACAATTAAAAAAGGCAGAACCGAGAAGATTTAATTGCCCTCAATTTGGGCTGCGATTCCGCGCAACACCTTAGCTAAGCGCTCTGCCTCAGTTGCAGATGAAGATCTACCACTGCGAAGTGAATTGCTATAGCGATCTAAAATTTTGATTGTGTCTTCAATCATGGCAGCTAGATCATCATTTTTTCCGCGTGAGCTACCTGAGATTGAAGGTGGTGCCTCCACAATTGTTACCGATAATGCTTGTGGGCCACGACGACCATCGGCAATTGAAAACTCTAACTTTGTGCCTGGCTTAACTGTAGTTACTCCATTAGGCAGAGCTGCAGCGGCAAGATAAACATCTTCGCCCTCATCATTTGAGATAAAGCCAAAGCCCTTTTCTAAACTAAACCATTTAACGCGACCACTAGGCATTGGTATCTCCTTACAAAAATTAGTATTCGTTTAGGCCATCTGTTAAATGGGCAGGGGATGAGTTTATCGCACCCACCAAGATGGTGGTAACTGTTTATTCAGCCTTGATTAACGCCTCCGAGTGCGCACCACAGCCATGATCTATTGAGACAACTCTGGCATCCTCAGGTGAGATCGCATTTGAGCAAACACCAAAGGCACTTCTTAGCGAACCTGCGATTGGGATAAAGAAACCGCATGAGCCACATGGCTTAGGAGCTGCTGCTGCAATTGGAGCTTTTGGCCCACGATCGCCTTCATACCATCGCTTACTTGCTGCATCTCTACCAACAATTGATAACACCCGAGCTCTGCCTAAACCAAACTCAAATAATTGCGCAAGATCTAACTCTTCCTCTCCAGGAAGTGCGTTAGCAACTGGCACTAATCTTTCATCATCTGGTGATGTTGGTACTACATCTCCCACACCTAAATCACCTGGTTGAATTCTTTGTGAGTACGGCACCCAATTTGGTGCCAGCAATGCTTTACTGCCTGGCAGTAAAACTACATCGCAAATTGTTGGGCTGGATTGATCATCAAGTTTTGCAATTGTTACCGCCCATCGCCAACCTTTATAACCTGGCAATTTTGCTTCAAATAGATAGGTTGCAACTCGGTCCTCATCAGAATCTATTGAGTAAAACTCACCAACATATTCAGATTTACCAGCATCTTCAATTGCCGCATTTTTTGCTAACTCTAATGCTGAAAAAATATCAGATTTATTTACTACGACATCAACTACCTCTGGATATGTCTTTGGGGGTGCGATGTATGGCTTTCTAACAATTACCGGTTTTACTGGCTCTTCAATTTTTGGCTTAGCAATCTCAGCAAGTAATGCCTCATCAACTGGTGCCTCAGGTTCTGCCACCAGCGAGGATTCACTCTTTCGCAGCTTTTTAAATAATGATTTTTTCTTAGCCATGTATTAATTGTAATCTGCATATGATTAAAAGAAAAAAGCCCCCGTTTTTACGCGGGGGCTGTTATAACTTCTAGCTGGATTTGTTAGAAATCCATTCCGCCACCATCACCACCTGGCATTGGTGCGGCACTCTTTGGCTCTGGCTTATCAACAATAACTGCTTCGGTTGTTAAGAACAGAGCAGCAATTGATGCTGCATTTAGTAACGCAGATCTGGTTACCTTTGCTGGATCAATAATTCCAGTTTTAATCATGTCTACATATTCACCAGTTGCAGCATTAAGACCAAAACCAGTCTCAAGGCCACGAACCTTTTCCACAATTACGCCACCTTCAAGACCTGCGTTAATTGCAATCTGCTTAAGTGGAGATTCAACTGCGTACTCAACAATCTTGGCACCAGTTGCTTCATCCCCTGTTAGTTTTAATTTAGCTAATGCCACCTTTGAAGCTTGTAGTAGGGCAACGCCGCCACCGGCAACAATTCCCTCCTCCACTGCAGCTTTAGCATTTCTAACTGCATCTTCAATTCGGTGCTTACGCTCTTTTAACTCAACCTCAGTAGCAGCTCCGGCCTTAATCACCGCAACACCACCGGCAAGTTTTGCTAATCGCTCTTGCAATTTCTCCCGATCATAATCAGAGTCACTCTTTTCAATCTCAGATCTAATTTGGTTAACTCGACCCTTAATTGCTTCAGCATCTCCGCCACCTTCAACGATTGTGCTCTCTTCCTTTGCAATCACAATCTTGCGAGCTGTACCGAGTAACTCCAAGGTGGTTTGATCTAGCTTTAGACCAACCTCTTCTGAGATCACAGTTGCACCAGTTAAAATCGCAATATCTTGCAGCATTGCTTTACGGCGATCACCAAAACCAGGAGCTTTAACCGCTACTGATTTGAATGTGCCACGAATCTTATTTACTACCAGAGTTGATAACGCTTCACCCTCAACATCTTCGGCAATGATTACTAAACCTTTTCCAGTTTGCATTACCTTTTCTAGAATTGGTACTAGATCTTTAATATTAGTGATCTTGGCATTTGCAATCAGGATGTATGCATCCTCCATAACTGTTTCCATACGCTCAGTATCAGTTACAAAGTAAGCTGAGATATAACCCTTATCAAATCGCATACCTTCAGTTAGCTCTAACTCCAAACCAAAAGTATTGCTCTCTTCAACAGTAATAACTCCCTCTTTACCGACCTTATCCATTGCTTCAGCAATCATTGATCCAATAGTGGTGTCAGCTGCTGAGATCGATGCAGTAGCTGCGATCTGCTCACGAGTTTCAACTGGCTTTGCCATTTTTAACAACTCATCTGAGATCACTTCAACTGCTTTTTCAATGCCACGCTTTAATGACATTGGATTAGATCCAGCTGCCACATTTCGTAATCCCTCGCGCACCATAGCTTGCGCTAACACAGTTGCAGTTGTAGTGCCATCACCGGCCACATCATCAGTCTTTTTTGCAACCTCTTTAACTAAATCTGCACCAATCTTTTCCCATGGATCTTCTAGCTCAATCTCTTTCGCAATTGAAACACCATCATTAGTAATTGTTGGTGCGCCCCATTTTTTCTCAAGTACAACATTTCGACCACGAGGTCCAAGGGTTACCTTGACCGCATCGGCCAATGTATTCATACCGCGCTCAAGTGCGCGACGAGCCTCTTCATTGAAGGCAATCATCTTTGCCATATTTTTTCTCTCTCCCTCATTTTTAGTTTGCTGCCTAAAGTTGGTTTTAGGTGTTGTTATCACTCACACCTATAGAGTGCTAAAAGCCAAATCTAGAGGATTTATTCCAGATGCGCCAAATTGGCCAAGATTTTAGGCTTAACCGGTTTTTTAAGTGCTGGCGGCTAGAGGGTAAAGCCGAGCTTGCTACTAGAGCGGGTAGCAGTTCTGGCATCCCTAATTCGGCGCAAGCGCTTAACCAATATAGGTTCAGCAAGGAGTGCCTCATTGCGATCAATTAAATTATTTAGCATTTGATAGTAGGCAGGTGGGGTTAAATTAAATAACTCTTTTATTGAACTCTCTTTAGAGCCAGCATGACGCCACCAATTTCGCTCAAAATCCAGCAGCTTAAGTTCTAACTCAGATAGGCCAGTTGGCCCAGAGTCTTCTTGGATAAATGCTGACATAGGCATATCTTAAAAGCAGGGTGTGACATATTCAGGTTATTACCCGCTCTGAGCGTGGCGAAAAATTGAAAAAAACTATTTGAAATTAACTAAGATCAAAATTATCAACTGGATTGGTTTTAATCATTTCAGCATAATCCTTGCGGTTAGCACTTCGAATTAAGTTTCTAATCATGGTTGGAAAAACTAGAGTGTGAAATGGCAGGACGGCATACCAATAAAGCTGACCACCTAGACCGCGGGGTGAAAATGATGCCTCTTGCACTACCTCACTTTGACCATTAGCTAACTTTGAAATTCTAAACTCAAGCCAAGCTTTTCCGGGCAAAATCATCTCGGCATATAACTTAAGTGATTGCTCTGGCACTAAAGATTCCACTCGCCAAAAATCAAGTGAGTCGCCAACTCTTAAATGAACTGGATCTCTTCTGCCTCGCCGAAGTCCAACTCCACCAATCATTCGATCTAATACACCACGTAGGTACCAGAGAAAATCTGCGCCATACCAACCATTATCGCCACCGATCTCCTCAATCGCCGCCCATAAACTTTTAATTGATGCATCAGTTGTGCGCACCTTTTTATCTTTTAACAACATCTCACCTGCCCACTCTGGATCAGATTGAGCTTTCTGCCATGGCGCAGTTGGTAATGTGGCATCAGACCAGCGGGTCGAAACAGTATTACTGGAAACATTACTTAGCGCTAAGCTAACTGCGCCCTCAACATCAATTAAGCCCTCTTTTGGTTTTGGAATTAATTTATCAATTGATTTTTTAGGATCCGCTACTACCTCACTAATTAGTGAGCCAACTAAGGGGCGAGCAAGTGCGGTTGGCACAGGGGTAACAAAGCCAATCCAAAGGCTAGATAACTTTGGTGTTAATACCGGCACCTTAATAATTAAGCGCTTTCGAAGCCCAGATAATTTGGCAAACTTTTGCATCATATCGGCATAGGACAAAATCTCAGGACCACCAATATCAAATACACCTGCCACTGGTTTTTCTAACTTGGCACAACTTCTTAAATACCAAAGTACATCTCTAACTGCTATTGGATGAGTTTTATTCATCACCCATTTAGGTGTGGTCATTATCGGAAGGCGGTGAGTTAAGTGTCTTAACATCTCAAAGGAGGCAGAGCCGGAGCCAATAATAATTCCAGCTCGAAGCTCAAGTACTGGCACAGATGTTGTGGCTAACTCCTTACCAGTATTTGCTCTAGAGGTTAGGTGCTTACTGGTCTTTGCATCATTATTAATGCCACCTAAGTAAACAATTTGTTTAACGCCACAACTTTGCGCAGCTTGCGCAAAATTTCTGGCCATCGCAGATTCAATCTCATCAAAATTTGGTCCTAAATTAATTGAGTGCAACAAGTAGTAAGCGGTGTGAACACCAGTTAATGCAGCCTTGGTAGATTCAAAATCTGATGCATTTCCAGTTGAGATCTCAACCTCTTTTGCCCAGGAGTGGCTCTGCACTTTATTGGCATCTCGCACAAAAACTCTCACATCCGCACCATCTGCTAGTAATGCAGTAACTAGCCGGCCGCCCACATACCCAGAGGCACCGGTGACTAGAATTTTGCGCGCTTGGCTCATGGTGAAAACAGTAGACTTAATTCAATGAATAAACCAAAGGTAGTGATCTTAGGTGGCGGGTTTGGTGGCCTTGCCGCCGCTCGCGCGCTGCATAAAGCAGCCGATGTCACAGTGGTTGACCGCCATAATTACCAAACCTTCCTACCGCTTTTGTATCAGGTTTCTACCGCAGGACTTGCCGCCGATCATGTGGCTTATCCAATCAGGGGGGCGTTAAGAAAAACCCCAGTTAAGTTTCGGATGGGCTCTCCCATTTCAATTGATCATAAAAATAAAGAGGTTAAGTTAGATAGCTCAGAGCTTTTAAAATTTGATCACTTAATTGTGGCGCTAGGTTCTGTCACCGCTGATTTTGGTATCCCAGGAGTTAGTCAGTTCACCTTAGGGATGAAGAGTGTGGCAGAGGCGTTAAATATCAGAGCTGAGATCATGCGACGGTTTGAAGATCTATGTAGATTTGAAGATGATACAAAATTATCTATCACCGTTATTGGTGGTGGACCAACTGGAGTTGAGATGGCAGGTGCGATCGCTGAGTTAATTCGTGGGCCATTAAAATCAGATCAAGCCCAAGCTGCCTCGCATATAAGTATCTCTCTAATTGAGGCTGGCCCAAGGTTATTGCCACCATTTGCACCTTCTCTATCTGCCAGAACTAAAAAAGATTTAGAAAAATTAGGGGTTAAGGTTTTGTTAAATGCTGCTGTGCAAGAGGTAGAGCATAGAAAGATAAAGTTAAAAGATGGCAGCACCATCGCCTCTGAGATAACTATTTGGGCAGCTGGGGTAAAGGGCAATGATGCAATTGCGCAATTAAATCTGCCAACTACTGGTACCAGAGTGGCAGTTGAGCCAACTATGCAGGTAAAAAATTATCCATATATCTGGGCGTTAGGTGATATCGCAGCCGGTGTTGATAAAAAAGGCAATCAGCTACCAATGGTGGCCCCAGTTGCAATTCAACAAGGAAAATTTATCGCCAAACAAATTGCCAGAGTTAGCAAGAGCCAAAAATTAGCTAGCTTTAAGTACTTAGATAAGGGCTCAATGGCAACTATTGGCAGAAACAAAGCGGTGGTGCAGGTAAAGGGGATAAAGATCGCAGGAGCGATTGCTTGGTTAATCTGGCTTTGGTTACATCTTTTCTATTTATTAGGTGGTCGAAATAAGATTGGCACCATGGCTGATTGGACTTGGAATTACCTAACCTTTGATCGTGGCAATCGCCATATTATGGATTCTTAAAAAGAATTTAACCTATGCCAAAACCGGTTTATCGAAAGTTTATCCAGGTAGATAAGCACCAACTTTGGTGTGTTAAGTGGCAAAAAAATGGCCAACCACTGGTCTTACTGCATGGCGGTTTAAGCCACACCCAAAAGTGGGAGAGGCAAATGCTGCCAGCTGTTTATAAAACCCATGAGGTATTTGCTTATGATCGCACCGCTCATGGCAGAACCAAGGTGCGCAAGGGTTATATGCACTTTGATTTTCAAGTAAATGAATTAATTAATTACTTAGAAACTGTTGTAAAAAAACCAGCCCATATTATTGGATGGAGTGATGGTGGAAATATTGGATTACTCACCGCTCTTAAGCGCCCTGATTTAGTTAAATCCTTAATTGGTATTGGTATGAATTACACCTGGGATGCCGGTCTCTCCTTTGATTTAGATAATATCTCAGTAAGTGATGAGGAAAAAGTTAACTTTGCTAAATTATCTAAGCAGGATCCGCAGCTACTGCCTGAAATAATTAAAAAGGCGTATCAAGTTTGGCAGAGTGAGCCAAATATAAAGCTATCTAAATTAAAAAAGATTAAGTGCCCAGTTTTAGTATTAGCTGGTGATGATGAGCCATTTACCAGCCAAATGACCTGGCAGATGTATGAGGCAATTCCCAATGGTAGATTGGCAGTTATCCCAGGCGCAAGCCATAACTTAGTAAATGAAAAGACAAAGTTAATGCAGGAGATTATTAAGGATTTTTATAAGTCTTTAGATTTTCCAATTACTAAGATGCCTAATCGAAGAGCAAAGCAACAAGCAAAGATCTTAAGAAACTCTTAACTCACCGGTCGCACCCTTTGGCACAAATGGTTTGAGTGGAAATACCGCTGCCACCTTTTTATAGGGTGAGTTTTGTGCCGGGCGCTCATCTTTCTCACCCTTATTTGGCCACATCGAAAATGCCCGCTCTGCTTGGGCGGTAATAGTAAGTGATGGATTAACGCCAAGATTTGCCGTAACTGAGGCGCCATCAACAATATGAAGTGTTGGGTAGTTATAAACCCGATGGTATGGATCGATCACACCGGTTTGAATTGATTCACCAATTACACAACCACCAACAAAGTGGGCGGTAAATGGGGCGTTAACTAAATCGCCAATATGACCACCGGCAATACCACCATTATTTTCAGCAATTCTTCGTGCCACCTCATTAGCTGCTGGAATATATGTGGCATTGGGAGTGAATGAATCATTTTTTGAGGTTAATCTAAAACCAAATAGACCGCGCTTGCTACTAACTGAGATAGCTGAGTCCACATTTTGCATTATTAATGCCACAACTGTTCGCTCACTCCACTGCCTAACATCTAATATTTTAAGTAGCAGAGATGGTTTTGTTATTACTTGCCGTAACCATTGCTTTCTACGATCTCTTATTTTTTCACCATCTGTCATTACTGTCTGTAGTAATCCCATAAAATTTGAACCTTTGCCATATCTAACCGGCTCAACATGTGTGTGATCATCTGGGAAAAAGGAGGAGGTAATTGCACTTCCCTTACTAAAATCAGTGCCACCCTTAGGCATAATCGAACCAGTTAAGGCCTCGGAGTTTGTTCTAGATAATTTACCTAGGTAATCTGAAATCTTAGGAAGCACCCCAGTTATCTTCATCTTATGTAACAACTTTTGGGTGTTATATGTGCCAGCTGCTATGACCACATTGGCGGCGGTAAATCTTCGCTTTTTCCCAAACCAAGCTGAGCTCTTGCGCGCAGTAACAACCCAACTGCCATCTGCTAATTGTTCAACCTTGGTCACTGTGTGCTCCGGGAAAACCTTTGCCCCCGCACTCTCTGCTAGCCCTAAGTAATTTTTTGGTAAGGTATTTTTGGCATTATGCCGGCAGCCAGTCATACATGCACCACATTGCAAACAACCACTTCGATCTGGGCCCACACCACCAAAAAATGGATCCTTAGATTTAACCCCAACACCATCACCAAAATAAACCCCAAGTGGGGCTAACTTAAATGTGTGCCCTACTCCCATTTGATCTGCTACCTGCTTCATTGCTTTATCGGAGGCAGAAAAGTATGGATTTTGTGCAACGCCTAACATTCTAGATGCCTGGTCATACCAAGGAGATAACTCCTGATCCCAATTAGTAATATCTCGCCACTGTTTATCTTCAAAGTATGAGGCCGGTGGTTTATATAAGGTATTTGCATAAACTAATGAACCACCACCAACACCAGCACCAGCTAAAACTAAAACATCTGGCAGCACATGAATTCGCTGAATACCGTTAAGTCCAAGTCGGGGCATAAATAAAAATTTGCGCAATCGCCAAGAGGTCTTAGGAAAATCTTTATCACTAAATCTTTTGCCAGCCTCTAAGATGGCAACTTTATAATTTTTTTCAGTTAAGCGAAGTGCTGCCACTGAGCCGCCAAAGCCAGAGCCGATTACTACGACATCAAAGTCTCTAGTAGCCATAACAAAACTCTACTTTGATTGATATGGAAAGAGTAGAAGATAAATCTGGAGCCCCCCGTCAGGATTGAACTGACGACCTGCCGCTTACAAGGCGGCTGCTCTACCACTGAGCTAGAGAGGCGGATATTTAGGGC